>Ga0180436_10002173_pt1 | contig 18810 bp, 14 predicted proteins | sample SS_ome_2_FD_132434 | JGI IMG/M metagenome (GOLD analysis project Ga0180436, IMG submission 132434) | Hypersaline lake sediment archaeal communities from the Salton Sea, California, USA - SS_3_S_2 metaG | ecosystem: Environmental > Aquatic > Non-marine Saline and Alkaline > Hypersaline >...
AACGGCCGGGAAACGCAGACGCTCACAGGCTTCCGTGCTTTCCATCAGGAAACCTTCCGGAATCCGAACACCGTTTTGCGACAACAACTTTTTAGCTTGAAATTCGAGTAGTTTCATGTAAGTTTGGCAAACTGCATGCCTTCCTGAGCCGCTTGAACATTCACGTCGATAAAACCCTTGGGAACGTTGGCAGCAATAACTTCCAGCAAATCCGTATGATTGAAAATCTTCAATTGTTCCTGGATAAACCCCAGCATGACCATGTTGGCAGCCAATTTAGTGCCACATGATGTTGCCATCTGCGTTGAGGGAACCGAATGGATGACGATATCTTCCCTTTGTGGGGCTTGAACAAATTCCGGATCAATAATCAACTGCCCACCTTTTCTCAGTTTCGCCAGGAATTTATTCAAGGCGGGTTGAGACATGGCCACCAAAACATCCATATCGTCAGCCAAAGGGGATTCAATCGGATTTTCTGAGACGATTACCTCGGCTTGACATTCCCCGCCCCTGGCTTCGGAACCGTATGACTGCATTTGAACGGCATTGAGTCCGGCCTTGGTGACGGCTGTGGTCCCGAATATGATTGCGGATAAAACAATGCCTTGACCGCCGAATCCACAGAATCGAATATTGATATCGGTATTAGACATGATCTTAGAGTCTCCTTATAAAACCCTAACGTTCCAAAAGCCGGAGGGCTTCAGAGTCAAGGCGTCTGAGGGTGAAGTCGTAGTTCTTTACTTCGAACCCTAAGCAACGCAGAATCTGGAGTCCTCCGGCTTTCCCGCAGGGTAAACAACATGGTTGAATAGACATCATCCTTAGTGCTCACTTTTAAGGATAGCCGAGGAATGACGGCATCGCCACGATAATTTATATAAGTACAAATCATTATCTCAAGTTTATCATGTTGTTTATGGAACTTTAGGGTAGACAGAGCTGCCCATAAATAATGGCCTAGTCTTCTTTACAAAAGTTCCCAGCACAAACTTGGATTCAAGGTCTTCCGGACGCATCCCGGTTGCTTTCTTCTGGGAAACCGAATGATCCTTAAGCCACTGTAGCGAATCAATCGCACGACCGCTTGAAAGCGCTCGCCGACCGAAATTGGTGGGACACTGGGTCAGAATCTCCACCAGTGCAAATCCTTTATGATCGAGCGCTTCCTTGATGGCATTCTTGGCATTTTTCGGTTTGGCCGTTGTCCAGCGGGCTACGTAGGTGGCACCGGCTGTCTCCGCCAGCTTGCAGATGTCAAACGGATCCTCGACATTTCCATAGGGCGTTGTGGCTGACTTCACGTTTCTGGGCGTGGTCGGTGCCATTTGGCCACCGGTCATACCGAAGGTCAGATTGTTGACTACGACCATCACCACGTCCAGGTTACGTCGGCAGGCATGAATCAGATGCCCCCCACCAATGGCACTGGCATCGCCATCGCCTGCAAATATGACGACGTTTAGTTCCGGATTGTGCAGCTTGATCCCCGTCGCCCAGGGTATGGTGCGTCCATGAACGCCGTGCAGGCATTCGGCATGCAGATACACCGGAATACGGGCGGCGCACCCTACGCCACCAATGCCCACAAGCTTATCAAGATCCAATTGAACTTCATCCGCCGCTCTAAGGAAGAAATTCAACACCTGGGCCGCGCCGCAACCTGGACAAAAAAAATGCGGCAAGGCATTGGGCCTTAAGTATTTCCACAAAGGATGGGTGCTCATTTCAATGCCTCCTCAATAGCGGCCAATACTTCCGTGGCGGAATGAATTTCACCTCTGTTTTTAATAACGCTGTCGACCTGACAATGTTTTGCGCATACCCGTTCGACCTCATGGGCATATTTGCCGATATTCATTTCCAGTATCAGCATCTTGTCCACCCGCTTGGCAAGTTGCTCCAAATGCCGATCCGGCACCGGCCAGATGGTGTTGAGTTTGAGTACCCCGGCCTTGATGCCGTCTTGTCTGGCCAGTCGTACCGCCTGTCGGGCCGGGCGGGATTCACTGCCATAGGTAACCAGGGCAACTTTGGCATCATCGAGATAAAAGTCTTCCACCCGAACAATGTCGTCATAATTGGACCTGATTTTATTGGTAATTCGATGATAGAGTCTTTCAAACACATCCGGATCCCAGGCAATCCCACCATGTTCGTCGTGGGGATTGAGCGAATGCAGGATGCGATACCCGTCACCAAAACGGGGAAGCGGCGGTGCCTGGTCCTCAGGTGCTCGAAAAGGGATAAATTTTTCAGGTGGAATGTCAGGCCTTTTGCGGTTGACCACCGTTATCGCTTTCCTCTCAGGTATAACCAGTTTTTCACGCATCAGGGCGATGGTTGTCTCGGACATCACCATGACCGGTGTACGATATTTTTCAGCCAAATTGAAAGCACGCACGGTGTAATCAAACAATTCCTGAACCGAAGCCGGCGCCAGGACGATATGTTCATGATCGCCGCTGGCACCCCAGCGCATCTGCATGACATCCGCTTGGGTGGCAAAGTTTTCTCCCCGACATCGCATGACATTTACAATGACCATGGGAATTTCCGAGGCCACCGCATAACCAATGCCTTCCTGCATGTAGTTGAAGCCGGCACTGGCCGTGGCCGTCATGGCCTTGGCGCCCGCCAGCGATGCCCCGCTCAGGGCAAATATCGAACAGAGCTCATCTTCACCCTGGAAGAAAACACCCCCGGTTTTGGGCATTCTTTGAGACATATACTGAGATATCTCATTGGCCGGGGTGATGGGATAGCCTGCAAAAAAATTACAGCCGGCCGCCAGCGCACCTTCCACCACGGCATGATTTCCCAACATGAAGTGGGTGCCGGTTTTGACGTAAGCATCTGTGGACACGTGTAACCTCTTTCTCAGATCGAATGATCTTGTTCCAGTTCTTTAAAAAACGATTCCATCCGCTGCATGCCGGCTCGAATTGATTGGCTGTCGGTGGCATAGGAGAGCCTCAAAAATCCTTCACCACATTGTCCAAAGGCAATCCCCGGTATGGTGGCAACATGACATTCCTGCAGCAGGCGCGTGGCCAGCTCAACCGAATCCATGTTGGAACGGTAGGATGGAAAACAGTAAAAAGCGCCCTGGGGCTCATAATCCAAGTCCAGGTAATCGGATTGATTGATCAATTCGATCATCAAGGAGCGATTGCGTGCATATTCCGCTTGCATTTCGTGAACGGCGCTGGGACTCTCCTCACGCTCCAAGGCCGCAATCGCGCCCCATTGGGCAAAAGACGTGACGCTGCTGGTGGAGTGGGTATAGATTTTGGTCATGCCCTCAACAATATCCGGGGGCGCCACCGCGTATCCCAAACGCCAGCCGGTCATGGCAAAACTCTTTGAAAAAGCATTGACGGTGATAACATTGTCAAAATCCGCGGCCGGCGAATAGTGTTCCTGGTCGTAGATTTGATATTCGTAAACCTCATCGGACAGCAGGATGGCACCGTGCTTCTCTGCAATTTGCGCCAATTGGCGCAGGGTATCCATTGGAAAAACAGCCCCACTGGGGTTGCAGGGAGAATTCACCACGATGATCTTAACCGAATCATCCATAACGCTTTCAACCTTGTTAAGATCCGGTAAGAATCCATCGGCAGCCAATGATGAGACCCGGATGACTTCGGCGCCATTCATTTGGGCTGCCGCTTCGTAACTCACCCAGGCCGGATCCAACAGTACCGCCCGATCGCCCTTTTGGAGCATGGCCGTAAATGCAAGGTATATGGAAAACTTGCCCCCGGCTGTGACCACGATTTGATCGGGATCCGCGTTGATTTTGTTTTCCTCTGCCAGTTTTTTACAAATAGCCTGTCGCAAGGCCGGAATGCCCGTGGTGGGCTGATATTTGGTTTCACCATCCCTCAGGGCTTGAATGGCCGCCTCTTTGATATATGCCGGCGTGTCAAAACTGGGCTCACCCACTCCCAGAGAAATGATGTCATCAATTCCCTGGCTGCGCATTTCCTTAACGGCGCCATCTACAGCTTCCGTAGCCGAAGCTTCTAATTTCATTATGGCATCAGCTAAACGCGTATTTCTCACTTGGAATCCCTGTTATTTTTTGATCTTTCGGTTTAAAGGTTATTCCTGGATCCTTTCTTCCTCAGGGATGACGACCCTAAACAGCTTGGATGCTAGGATGCTTGATGCTGGAATGCGGCAACACGCAACTCGACTCCCGCAACCCACAACCCGTTCTCTGCTTATACCTTAGCGCTGAATTGAATGAACTTTAAATATTCAGTCCTTTGCTAACTTCAACCTCAACGTTGAGGTTTAGACGTGGCCATAATAGTCCCGATGAACAACGACGCTGTAAGCATAGTCCAGCAGCGTCCCCCATGAAAATATGGGGATTTCGATTTCGCGCTGCAATGCCCTGGCAAAGGGCTGCATGCCCGTGCATTCTAGTACCATGGCACCCATTTGCGGCGTCCGCCCATAAAAATCGGAAGCGGCTTGGACAAATTCCCTTTCGGTTTTTTGATAATCCGCCGAGGGCGGATCGGTTTTCTTCCCCGGCGTCCATAGATGCTCGAACTCTTCGCAGGCGCCTTCGATTTGGCGGCAGGCATAGGTTACATAGTTACTATTGGATTGAATGCCGACACTTTCAAAATGTTTGGCGGTCAGGGTATCCAACTCTGCATGGCTGATGATACCGACTACTTTATCCGGACCGATCACTTGCTGCGCCCAGGGAACCTGCAGCAGCGCTGATAAAAATACGGGGATATTCACATGAGCGGCAATCTCTTTTTGAAAGTAAGCAAAGTAGCCGCATTCGGCTGTAATCGCCCGACAGCCCATTTGTTCCAGCTTTTCAGCGGCCTTTTTGATCGGTTCCAGGCAGGGGCTCTTATCCTCGGCATAGATTAAAAGGGGCATATCCACGTTTTCGATGACTTCGAATTGGATCGGAAAAGGATAAGCACTGGCGTTGCGCACATCACCGGGGAACCCGGGGAATATCTCATCCAGCAGCATAACCCCCAGGCCCATACCGTAACAGGCTTTACCTTCTCTTGCTTTAATGGATTCGATTCCCTGATCTCTTGACTGATAAAACATCATGCCCTCCAAACAAAAGTTTTAATCAATTCCCTTCAAGCAATTGGCCATACCCTTTTATACGTGCTCTAACCCCGGCTAGCTTGAGCATCGCCCAAAGGGTTACCTGGTTGCTGCTGAACACAGGTTTACCCAGATCTTCTTCAAGTATGTGAATAACCTCGGCACCTCTGAAATCGGTACAGCTGATGAATATGGCCTGGGCTTCAGGGCGATCAATCGCCTTGACCATTCGATAAATCTGTCCGGGGTCAACAGATGCGATGGCTTCGGCTTCCGGCTGTTCCAAACCGTCCAGGGCCACCACCTGAATGCCATTGCCTTCAAAAAACAAGCGCTCCTTCTCATTGAGCCATTTTTCATAGGGTGTGGCCAGACTGATTTTCTGGATGTCATAGGCTTGAAAGGCCTGAATACAGGCTGTGGCCGTGGTTGTTGCCGGCTTTCCGGTTTCTTTTTCGATTTTGGCAATGATGGTTTCGTCATAACCCAGGCCTTTCAGCAAACTGCCGGATGTGCAGCCGAATCCATAGACATCTAACAGCGCGTGTGAAAGCTCTTGACTAGCCCTGGGAACGTAATCGATCATTTTTTCCAGTTCTTCTGGCGTATCCTCCTTTTGTGAAATCCGTGTAAAATGAGCGGTAACGCCTTCCGGCATCATACGATAGATGTCCGGTTCCATGACGATATTGGCCGAAGGCACCAGAATCCCCAAACGTGCTCGCCATCCAATCATTTCATATACTCCTTTAATTAAATGTGTAGAACCAGAGGGCCCGGCACCGAATCTCCCCTAAAAGGGTTTTTTGTTTAGACGGATATGAAATCCTAAATACCAATATCGAAATTCGAAACAAATCTAAAATTCAAATGTGCAAAAGCTTCAAACACGCATCTTCAACGAAATGTCGACTTGTTTATTTTGATCATTTGAATTTAAGTCCTTAAATATTGTTTAGGATTTCGAGATTCGTGCTTCGAATTTTAATCTTATTGTTTCGGCAAAATGCTCCGAGGACCAGTTTTGGCTTGCCGGAATCAATTTACTTAAGCCTTTCTTTGCTTCATAAAGTTCAGCGCCATTTTAACCGCTTCCTCGGCTGTTTTAGCATAGCCATCGGCACCGATCTCATCGGCCCACGCCTGACTGATGGGTGCGCCGCCAATCAAGATTGTGTAGTCGTCGCGTATGCCTTGCTCCTTGAACAGGTTGATCACATCCTGCTGGGCCGGCATGGTTGTATTCAGCAGGGCTGAAAGACCGATGATATCGGCCTTGTGCTGTTGGGCCGATTTCAGAAATTCACTGGCCTGAATATCCTCGCCCAAATCGATGACCTTAAAGCCTCTGGTTTTCAACAACAGCACGACAATATCTTTACCGATTTTATGGATATCACCTTTCACCGTGCCCATAACCACGGTACCGCTGGATTGCTGTTCGCCACTCATCTCAGCAATAACCGGCTCAAGAACACTCATGGCGGCCTTGAAGGTATCGGCCGAACCGATGAGCTCCGGTAAAAACATCTCAAAGCTTTCAAATCGATCGCCCACGGTTTGAATCCCGGGCTGTAGTCCCTCTTCGATGGCTTTTATGGGCGACATACCGCTGGACACCGCCTCCTGAGCAGCGGCCACGGCAGCATCTTTATCCAATGCCACAATAGCCTGCGACATTCTGTTCAGTAAATCCTGTTCTCCCATAGGTCCTCCTGACTTCGTGGCTCTTAGCTCTCTGCTCTTGGCTGCTAACAGCTAAGAGCAAAGAGCTAAGAGCCAGGTATCAACTTTAGTTCACTTTAGCTCACTTTAGGCACTTATTTTTTAAACGGTATCCCCATCTGGCCGATTTTAGCTTTCATCTTCGTATACATTGCCATGGTTTCCGGAAGGGGTTTGCCTGTTTTTAAATCATACGCTTCCTGATAAAGCTTGCCTTTGGGCGCTTTACCCAGATCGGCTTTGAACAGATCCACCAAAGTTGAGACAATGCCATTGGCTTCCGTGCGGGTCATACCCGCCACGGCATGCCCGACTTCGGCCGAAAACTGTGGTGTGAGGGGACCGGTGAGATCCGTGGTAGCTCCGCCATAGGAGACCTGGGCCTCCAGATTGCTACCGCTGACGATGATGGCGGTGACAGCCGCGGCCGCCTCTAAAAAGCACATCTCCTCCATGGCCCCGGCAGCCAAAAAGGGGCTGATCATAACCGGGCTATGGCTGTTGCGGGTGATGGCCTGGGTCCCGGCGCTCAATGCCCAAAGCACTGGCGGTGCGGTTGCACACACGAACTTGAGATGGAGGGGACAATGTAACTGGCAGTCACCACGGAGTACCAAGAGTCCATGCAGATGATAGGCCACGCTGGCTACGGCAACGCCTTCGGGACCACCACAGAAGCCACCAAATAGGGGCGTTGTTTCTGCCAGTATTCTGCCACCAATATCCCGAACGTAAGCGATTTCATTAAAGCGCGCTGTTTCGACTTTCAATTCTGCGGTGGAGCCGATCATCCATCCGTCTGAGGGCCGCAAATAATGGCTGCCGGCGATCTTGGCTACATCCGACGAAGCACAGGCGATGGCGTTCATGGCTGCAATGCCCGGCCTCCCGGCCCTGGCGGTTCCCTCATGAAATAAACGCGCCGACCGGATAGCCGCCAGGACCTCAAAAGGACTGTTTGGACGCACGGCTCTGCCATTGATCCGGGTAAGGGAGGGCATGGTGATGGTATCGGTCAATTCGCACTCACTGAAGGCCTCAATCAGCTTCACAAAAATATCATCACTCGATACCGAAACACCCACGGCCCCTAAAAAACAAAATGGTGCTTCGTCACTGTCGGGCTTACGATTTTTAAGCCAACGCAAATCGCGTCCTTCGCCAAAAGAGACCTTATTGGGCGCCGCCCGTAAGGCGTGGCGGATTTCATCTTCCGAAAAATAAATGACGCGCTCCGTATTCACGCAGTAGGTACCGACTTTCTGGTAAAATTCCAGACCTGCCTGGAAGATCCGATCGGCCAGTTCGTCATCGTCCGGTATCAGTACGTTGGGATCGTATTTGATCTTGTACTTTTCGACCACCTTGCGCAGCTCCGGGACGAAGACTTTCATATCAAAATCTTCCTGTGAGTAGAATTTGCCTTCAAATGTTCTATCGATTACATCTAGAAAAGGAACACGGCTCATTTAAGTACTCCTTTGTTGGGAAGACTGCCTGGAAGTATTACGGGTGCCGATAAGTGAGCTTTATCGACACCCGTTTTCAGAGCTTAACATATTAGGTCATACCCTATACGCGTTAATGATTATGCAAACCACCATCTTTCGGTATTTTTATGACCATCCAGAGGCCAATTCCCGGCCGCGTTTTCAAATTTGACCTTCGTGGTGGCAGCTGCCAGGTAGTCGGCATACATGGGAACAATCACGCCACCCTCATCACGGACGATCTGCTGCATTTCCACATACATTTCGCGCCGCTTTTTCGTATCCAATATGGCCCGGGCTTCCTTGAGCAGTTTGTTAAACCTGTCATGCTGCCAAAAAGAATCATTCCAGGCGGCATCGGACGCGTAGGCCGTGGCAAACATCCAGTCGGATGTGGGCCGTCCGGACCAGAAGCAGGTTGAAAAAGGTTTTTTCATCCAGACATTGCTCCAATAGCCGTCATTGGGCTCCTGGACCACTTCGATTTTGATACCGGCTCTGGCTGCACTTTCCTTTAAGAGCACAGCCGCATCCACGGCTCCGCCAAAGGCCGCATCGGCCGTGTGCAGCTTAAACACATAATCGCCAATACCGGACTTCTTCATATGATATTTGGCCTTATCCGGGTCATATTTGCGCTGCGGTATTTCGGATGCATAAAATCGTTGCGAGGGGCCGATGGGGTGGTCATTGGCCACACTGCCATATCCGCGCAAAATCATCTTCACCATCTGCTCGCGATCCACGGCATATTTCAGGGCCAGACGCACATCGTTGTTGTCATACGGTTTCATGGTGCAGATCATGGGCAGGGTGTAATGACGCGTACCCGTGGTCTGAATGATTTGAAGATCCTTCGATCTTTTCAGCAAGTGTACGGTCTTCAGGTCGCAGCGGTTGATGACATCCAGTTGGCCGGTTTTCAGGGCATTGGTGCGGGCGGCATAATCGGCGATACCCAGGGTTTCCACCTCGTCAAAATGACCACGCCCCGCTTTCCAGTAATTCGGATTCTTTTTGACCAGGGCCCGGACACCCGGTTCATAGGTCACCAGCGAATAGGGACCGGTGCCGATACCTTTGGCGAACATCTCACCCCGGGTTCCGGCGGGTTGGATGGTCAGATGGTAAGCAGCCAGTACGTAGGGGAAGTCAGCGTTGCCGTTATTGAGTGTAAAGACAACCGCATGTTTCCCATCAGCCTTGATATCTGTTACCGGTTCCAGCAAGGATTTGGCCGCCGACTTGGAGTCTTCACCCCGGTGTAGATTGATAGAATCGACCACGTCCTCGGCCTCTAAAGACTTGCCGTTATGGAATTCGATGCCTTTACGCAGTTTAAACGTCCACTGGGCCGCATCCGGCGTGGAGTCAAAGCTTTCGGCCAGTTCCGGCAAGATATTGCCTTTGTAATCGACTTCAACCAGGTTGTTTCGGAGTTGCCAGGTCAGGTTTTGGCACATGGCATCCGTAATCGTGGAGGGTTCCAGCGAGTCTGTAGTGGATCCCCCGCCGATGCCCATACGAAAACGACCGCCCTTTTTGGGCGCTGCCTGCGCTGCCTTAACCTTTAGCACTGAGGGCACCATTGCTGCGGCTCCCAAAGCAGATGCCCGGGTAATAAACTCCCGCCGGCTGATTTGGTCCCCCGTAAACATTGCAACCAATCTCTCCAGTTTTTCCATAATAACCTCCTTAATATGGGGTATAGGTAAAATGGCAATTCCATGAAGGACTTAATAATATATATAATATATTTCTATATAATATATATTATGTCAAGTACTTTTCCGAACTGCCGCAAATTATTAATAAACCATCGCGATATTATAATACTTTCCAGGAGAGGCATGGGCATTAGATAACATGTTTCGATCTAAAATGAGAGTCTAATTGCTGCATACACGAAACAAAAAGTTCGTTCAGGCAGGCTTATGGCTTGGCTGTTAAATTCTTATAGTTCCCGTATTTATGGCCGGCTCTAACCATGGCTATATAGTTTTCCGGTCTGACTCCCGGGTGGATTGAGTTGGACGACATTAACAAATATCCACCACCTGGTGCGGCAATGTCAATCGTCTCTTTGACCACACTTTCCACTTCCGCTTCCGTTCCTTTGCAAAGCAGCTGCCGGCAATCGATGTTGCCGATCAAGCAGATTTGATCCCCGACATGGGCCTTAACCTCGGCGATACGCATGCAATCCGGCTGTATAGGGTGAAATCCGTCAAAACCGACCGCGACATGGTCGTCCAATAGGGGCCACATGTTGCCGTCACTGTGCTTGAAGATCCTCAATCCCCTTTCATGGGTGAATTTCACAATTTCAGTTTGATAGGGCTTTACAAACTCCTGGTAATGCTCGGGGGATATCATTGTATTTTCTTCCGTGGCCAAATCGCCTTCAAGGGCGATGATATCGATTCCGATTTCAGAAGCCATTTCGATAACAGCAAAATTGAAGTCGGTGGCAATGCGGGCCAGATCATGGACCAGAGACGGATTCAAAGCAAAATCCAGCAACAGGTTTTCAAGGCCGCCCCGCAGCATCCAGCTGATCTTAAAGGGATCCTCACACCACATCATGCATGCCTTAGTGTCCCCCACCTGCTCGACCATATAACGTTCCGGATCAAGATCCTCGGGGCTTAAGATCTTGGTCATGTCATAGCCAACCAGATCATTGGCATCCTGGATTGGACCCTCGACCGGAACCGCACCGCCGTGCTCGCTGAGCACAAAGACACAACCATACTTGTCTTTTACATGGGTTTCACTAATGGGCACCTGTCCGGTGGCGTGATACGAGTCCACCCAGTCTAATCCCAATGCTTGGGCCGTACGACAATTCAAATCCATCTTCTGAAAGGGGTGATCAGCCGATAGTACCGGAAGATCCAGAATATCGGCCAGTTTCAGCAAAATAGGCCAATCGATGGTATCAACAATCGGGACTCTGTCCGGTTGCTCATTATTCAAAGCAGCCAGAACACGTTTTTTAGATACATTCATTTACAAGAACCCTTTCACCTTGATAAAGCGTAATTCTCTCGCCCCTCGGGCGAAATGCGTCGTCAGCATCTATTAGCAATGCCAAATTATTATAGAAATTTCTATGAAAATATATAAAAAATATAGGGAATTAAACAACTTTATCGTTAAAGTTAAAAAAGCTATATCAACTCAAACATCACGTGTCAAGCCGCTTTATATTTATACAAAACTGTATTCTTATAAATTAATCTATAATTCTTTTCACGAACGACCTCCATTATAACATACATAAATAATGCATAATTTTGAAATGATATGGTATTATTGCAAAATTTTCATGGCAAGTTAATTTGCTTGACAGCCTATCTCAAACTGTCTAATAGTCAGGCCATATGGAGTAAAACGTTTAAGTACGGAAACTGCCTGGTATGAAGGTCCATGTATTTGAAAGCGAATCTTGGATAAAATCCGTATGGCAAGATAATGAGAGCCATGTTGAAAACATTTGGGTTGAAGGCTCGCTGACAAAGGATGTTGCCTCTCAATATCAAGATGCAGAAATTATCTGCAGTGATGTCTCCATTCTTGACAAACCAACACTGCACGAACTCCATCAACTCAAGCTGATTGCACTGCGATCCACCGGCACTGACCAGGTGGACCTGGACTATTGCGAGGCCGATCAGATAACCGTCTGCAACGTACCGGTTTATGCCCAACATGCCGTAGCTGAGCAGACATTTACCCTGCTCCTGGCCCTCTGTCGACATGTGGTACGCGCCACCCAACAGACGCGCAAGTTTAATTTTTCGTGGGACAACCTTCAGGGACTGGAACTTCATGGCAAGACAATGGCCGTCATCGGCACCGGTGCCATCGGCAAACGCGTCACTGCCATTGCCAACGGGTTTGGCATGCGGGTTGTGGCCTTCGACAAATTCCCGGATAAAGCCTGGGCTTTAAACCATCGTGTGAATTATGTGTCTCTTGACGAAGCACTTAAAGCCGCGGACATCGTAAGCCTGCATGTGCCCTCTTCACCGGATACCTATCATCTGCTGTCTTCAGCCCGATTCGAACGTATGCGAGACGGCGTGCTGCTTATCAATACCGCCCGGGGCGAACTCGTGGATTCGGCTGCACTCTTAAAAGCGCTCGACAGCGGCAAAGTCGCAGCCGCCGGATTGGATGTACTACCTCACAAAACGGAACTGCTTAAATTATCCGAGTCAGGGCATCCTATAACCGATGATAATCTCGATCCGGAAACCAGACTATCGCTTCGTCTGTTGCAGCACCCCAAGGTTCTGGTAACGCCCCATTCTGCTTTCTTTACCCACGAGGCGTCCGAGCGGCTCATAAAAACGACTATGAACAACATCAAAGCTTTCATAAAAGGGAAGCCTCAAAATATTGTTTTTCGGAAACATGCAAGCTTTTGAGTGCATGCAACACTTCGATAGGCAAATAAGAATTAGTAGGCAAAAAGGAGTCAGAATTTAGAAGTCAGAAGTCAGGAGTCAGCCCAGCCGCCAGCCCAAAAAACGGCCAGTTTGATCGAGAATGAAACTCATGAAGTTTCATAAGAGGAGACAGAAATCAGGTAGGGTACAAGCAGAGAACGGGTTGCGGGTTACGGGAGTCGAGTTGCGTGTTGCCGCATTCCAGCATCAAGCATCCTAGCATCCAAGCTGTTTAGGGTTGTCATCCCCTTGAAAAAGGGGATCCAAGAAGAGCCTTTAGCTGATAGCCGATTGAAAACGCAACCTGAAACCCGTTACAATATTCTGAATTCTATCTCCCGTATTCTGACTCCTGCATTCTGTCTCCTGCATTCTGACTTCTAAGTAATCGGCGCTCATAATTTTCAAAGACGAACCAACCAACAATTTTAATGTCCGAAGGAGAACCTAATGAATCCGATGACCTCCCGTCAGCGAATGCTCGCAGCGCTTCAATGTGAAAAGCCGGATCGGGTACCTGTGTTTGACTGGTTTACGTCTAATTCCAGGCAAGGTATTATTGCCACACTTCAAATTGACAATCCTGATGATGAGATCGAATTTGCCAAGGCTGTCGGCTTTGATGCCATCAGCTATGGGGACATCCAAGGCAAATTCATGGCGACGGCGTTTTGCAAAGTGCTTATTGATGCGGATGGCGGCGAACACCTGCAATCCGAAGGACGCATCCATAGCCACGACGATTTACCCAAAATGAAAATGCCGGATGTGAGCGATCCCAGTTATTTTGATGATGCCAAACGCTATGTGGACCGCTACGGCGACAGCGACCTGGCTATGTTCTTTATGATGCGCACGGGCATCATGAACACCATGTATTCACTTGGATTCAACGACTTTTGTTTGAAGATATTTGATGATGTCAAATTAATTGAAGCCGTCCTGGATATCTACTCGGAATGGAATCTGTGTGTGCTCGAAAAAGCCCAGGACATCGGGTTTGACTTCGTGTTTGCCTGCGATGATGTGGCCTGGAACACCGGATCCATTGTCTCACCCCAGACATTCAAAGAGATATTCATCCCGCACCTGAAAAAATTCGCAGCAGCAATTAAACTGCCCTGGGTGTTTCACTCCTGCGGCGATACAAGCCTGCTCTTTGATGACCTCATGACCTTGGGATTCAATGGCTATAACCCCTTCCAGCCGCCGGTGATGGACATCGAGGCCATGCATGATCAATATGGCGGGAAAATCTGCTTTTGGGGTAATATCGACCTGACGTATACCTTGAGTTATGGGACCACCGAGGAAGTCGAGCAAGAGGTCAAGCAGCGTATTGCCAAACTCGCACCCGACGGCGGTTACATTTTAAGTACCGCCAACAGCATCATCGATTCCTGCAAAACCGAGAATATACTGGCCATGATCGATGCGGCCAAAAAATATGGAGAATATCCTATTTCCATATAAATATATGAATGACCATCGTTTGTCTGGAAAAAAACATGCATAAAAGCCAAATCAATCGACAGAACAATCCTGAAGTCGATCCCTTGCTGATAGGAACGGGCTGGACGACTGAGGACCTAAACAAACCTCAGATTCTACTGGAAAGTACAGCCGGTGACAGCCATCCGGGCAGCCGTCATCTTGCAAACCTCGTCGGCTTTGCTGAAAAGGGGGTCTACAAAGCCGGCGGCAAACCCGCTGCTTTTACCGTGACCGATATTTGCGACGGTCTAGCTACCGGGCATATGGGCATGCGCTACTCGTTACCTTCAAGGGATCTCATTGCCGGCATGGTGGAAATACATGCCCGCTCGCTTCCGTTTGACGCCATGCTGACCTTTTCATCCTGTGATAAAGCTGTTCCCGCGCATCTGATGGCCATGGCCGGTATGGACATTCCAGCCTTGCATGTTTGCGGCGGATCCATGATGCCGGGGCCTGGATTCTCCACGGCCGTCACGCGCTATGCGACTGCCCCCCATGCCAATACCGACAACAAGTGCCGACAAGATGATCAATTCGTTACTCTCAATGCTTGCGCCGGCTGTGGTGCCTGCCAGTACATGGGTACAGCCAGCACAATGCAGGTCATGAGCGAAGCACTGGGCCTGTGCCTACCCGGGAACGCGTTGATGCCGGCAACCGCCAATCTCATCAACCAGATCGCGGATCAAGCCGGCCAGGCAATCCTGCACCTGCTCAAAAACGATATCCGCCCGGATTTAATTCTGACAGCCAAGGCATTTGAAAACGCACTCATGGTTCATGCGGCCGTGGCCGGTTCCACCAATGCCCTTTTGCATCTGCCGGCCATTGCCAATATAACCGGAATTTCATTGAAACCCGAGGATTTCGACCGTATCCATCAAAAGATACCGGTGTTGGTAAGCTTGCAAATGAGTGGCCAATGGCCCACTCAAATTTTGTGGTATGCCGGTGGTGTGCCTGCGATCATGCGCGAACTGAGGGATCATCTGCATCTGGATGTCATGACTGTCACCGGCCGCACCTTGGGTGACAATCTAGATCGACTTGAAAAAGAAGGATTTTTTGAACAGGCTGCTTTATATCTGAAAAATTATAAAATTGAACCTGAGGATGTTATCCAAACCTTGGATCATCCATACAAAGCCAACGGCGGACTTAGAATTCTCAAGGGCAACTTGGCACCCGAGGGCGCTGTGATAAAGCATGCTGCGGTTGCGGCCGAGATGCACCACCACACCGGTCCGGCTAAGCCCTTTGATTGCGAAACCGAGGCAATTACAGCGATTGAAAATGGCAACATCCAGCCCGGCGATGTCATTGTTATTCGTTACGAAGGGCCCAAGGGCTCCGGTATGCCGGAAATGTTTCGAGCCACGGAGGTTTTGGTTAACCATCCGCAACTGGGCGGAACGGTTGTCCTGGTTACCGATGGTCGATTTTCCGGCGCCACCCGGGGCCCTGCCGTGGGGCACGTGACACCTGAAGCGGCGGCGGGCGGGCCATTGGCCCTTGTAAAAGCCGGCGACCTGATTGAAGTGGATATACAGCGGCAAACACTGGATCTGGTGGGAACTGACCAACAGCCCCTCAGTCCGGATCAAGCCGCAAAAATGTTGGCCCATCGCCGTGAGTCCTGGCCGGGATTCACTCCAAAGCACAGAGGGGTATTGGGTCTCTTTACACGACAAGCCGGTAAAACAGATAAAGGTGCATCTATGCTTACGTAAGATCAGGTTGAATCAATGGACCAGTTCCTAATTGTTGTCGTAATACTGTTGGTGGTAGCTTTGTCTAAATCGGGATCGCTATCGGGATCGGGATCGAGATCGAGGTTGTATTAAACCCTAAAAAAATTAGACGTTTACCGTCTTTCAACCGGCTATATCGCAAGGGCTTATCAAAGGTGAATTGAACCGCATTATTAGGGTATAGTCCGGGATATACTTCCCCTGACTCGAATAACGGTGTAGGTTTTATAAAAACGTCCAACATCGAACATCGAATAGGGAATTCTTACCTTTCTAACAATAAAAATAAGATAATAATCATGTCAAAAACGATCATCACCCAAATCGAGGCCTATGAAATCATCGACAACCGGGCTATGCCCACCATCCGAACCGGGGTTTGTGTGGATCACACGTATTGGGGCTGGGCCGACGTACCCTGTGGCTCCTCTACCGGTTCATTCGAAGCCAAGGAGGTAAGAGATGGGGGAAGCCGTTACCGCGGCCTGGGCGTTACACGCGCTATTCAAGCCATTCATACCAAAATATTTCCAACGATTCGGGGTCGCAATGTCTCAGACCAAAGTGGCTTGGATCTGTCCCTTTGTGAACTGGATGGTACACCGGACAAATCGGCATTGGGTGCCAACGCAATCTTAGGCGTTTCTTTGGCTTCAGCCAAGGCTGCCGCTGCCGCTGCCGGTCTACCCCTATACCGGCATCTCAATTCAGCCGGCCGGGTTTTGCCGGTTCCCCAGGCCTGTCTGATCAACGGTGGGATGCATGCCGGCAATGACCTCGATATTCAGGAATACTGCGTCATGCCGGTGGATGCCGGCAGTTTTAGCGAGGCCGTGCGGATCTTGAGTGAGATTTTCATGGCATTGAGAGATTTGCTGTATGAAAAGATTGGTCCCCAGGGGGTCAATTCCAGTGAGGACGGCGGCTTTGCACCCCCATTGCAATCCTCGGCCCAGGCGATGGAGATGTTAGAGCGTGCTGTTGCTAAAGCCGGCTTTGAAGGCCAAGTACTCTATGGACTGGATTTGGCTTCCACGGGATATTTCGAACCCCAAACCCTTGCTTATACCTTTGAAAAATCAGTCTATGACCAAGGGCAGTTTATTGACTATCTTAAATCGCTGGTGGATCGGTTTCCATTAATTGTGTCTCTGGAAGATCCCTTGATGGAGGATGATTTTGAGGGCTTCAAACGAATAACCCAGGAATTGCCGGGAACAATGATTATTGGTGATGATCTGTTCGCCACAAACATCAAACGCATTCGCCAGGGTATTGACCAAAAAGCAGGAAACGCCACCCTGTGTAAAATTAATCAGATCGGAACGCTGACCGAAGCCATGGATGCCGCCGGATTCGCACGCCGGCACGATTTTTCGGTTGTTGTTTCAGAGCGATCGGGTGAGACTGAGGACAGCATCCTGGCGGATATCTGCGTGGCCCTGAATGCGGGTCTGCTGAAAACCGGCGGCATGCGCGGCAGCGACCGCGGCGCCAAATACAACCGTTTGATTGAAATCGAACGCGATTTGGGTGACCAGGCGCGCTATGCCGGGCGGGATTATGCGAATCCACCATTGGACTGAAACTGCAAGCCACAAGCATTCAGCGATAAGCAATAAGCTGCTGATACCTTATTGCTGACAAAAGGTTAACTGCCCAACAGCAAGATCAGGAAGGTAAAGACAAAAAAATGATTAAAAACAGTAAAGAGCTAATCTCCCACGGCCGGATCGACCTGCGTAAAAAAGCCCTGGATATCGTTACGCATGCACTCCGAGCAGTTGATCCCTACGCGGCCACCCACCGGCATCTAAGTTTCGATGGGAACACACTGGTTGTTGGCGATAAATCCTACGACCTGAACGCCTACCAAAACATTTACGCCATCGGCGCCGGGAAGGCGACTTACCGCCAAGCCGTCGCCCTGGAAGAAATACTCGGCAACAGGTTGTCGGGCGGGCTCATTGCTGTCAAAGATGGCCAGATGGGCCCACTCCAAAGAATCAAAGCAGTGGAAGCCGCCCATCCGGTTCCGGACCAGCGCAGTTTTGAAGCCGGCCAGGAACTGGTGGGCATTGCCGATAATGCCGGTCATCATGATCTGGTAATTTGTCTCATGTCCGGTGGTGTTTCCAGTTTGGCCATCCATCCTGTGGATTCAATTTCGCTTGAGAATAAAATCGAAATAAACCGCTTGCTGGTACATTGTGGGGCCGATGTAACTGAAATCATGACCGTCCGTCGGCACCTCTCAGGTATCAAGGGGGGCCGGCTGGCCCAGCGCCTGCAGCCTGCCACCGTCATCGCCTTAACGGTTTCAGATGCCATTGGCGATCCCATGGAATGGAATACAGATTGGACCAGCCCGGATTCCTCTACGTTTCAGGATGCCGTCCAGATTCTTAAAAAATACGATCTATGGCAAGCGTGTCCGAAGTCGGTGATAGCCTATTTTTCCAAATTCGAACCGCAAAAGGAGACACCCAAATCTTTCCCGGATCATGATATATGCAACTTCATGACGGTCAAAATACAAGCCCTTTGGGAGGCCGCCCTTTGCAAAGCCCGGGATTTGAACTTTAAACCGCATCTTCTAACCACCGTCCTCAACGGGGAGAGTCGGGAGGTGGGCCGCACCTTAGCAGCCATGGCGCGTGAAATAGTCAAAAGTGGTAACCCGTTCAAACCACCTTGTGCCTTGATTGCATCCGGCGAAACCGCCGTACGTGTCAGCGGCGCCACGACGGGTTTGGGAGGCGCCAATCAGGAATTGGCGGCCGG
>Ga0180436_10002174_pt1 | contig 18803 bp, 20 predicted proteins | sample SS_ome_2_FD_132434 | JGI IMG/M metagenome (GOLD analysis project Ga0180436, IMG submission 132434) | Hypersaline lake sediment archaeal communities from the Salton Sea, California, USA - SS_3_S_2 metaG | ecosystem: Environmental > Aquatic > Non-marine Saline and Alkaline > Hypersaline >...
ACCGAAGCCAACTTCACCGAGGTGGTCCGAGAGTACAACCACACACCCCGAAAATGCTTGGGATATAAAACACCAGCCGAGATGTTTTTAAGGGAACCGTTGCAACTCCAATGTGAATCCACCCCCCAGCCTTCGCTGGGGTGACGGAGAGGGCTGGAGTGACAGAAAGTGTCCGGGGTGACAGGACGGCGCTGGGGTGAAGGAGAGAGGCTGGGGTGACGGGAGGGGGCTGGGGTGACGGAGAGGCGCTGGCGTGGCTGAAAAGGGATAGGGCCGACCGGATGTAATATGTCCGGTCTCGGGGAGACCTGACCTGCTAACAAAGTGATCCTCACGACACAGCCGCGCGGTCACGAAGACACGCGCGGCTTGTCATACATACCTCTCAAAGTACGTAAATCTATACGGCCCTCTTTCGCTTTGTGGGCGTAACGGGCTTGAACTCGAGTGCCTTAGTCGGACAGAAGAAAGCACAGACCGGATCGCCACCGCAGAGGTCGCACTTGACCACGTTGGCGTTCTTCTGATCGTGCAACGAGCATCCAAACGGGCACGCCGCCACACAGGCCTGACACTGCACGCATTTCTCTTCGTTAAGGTCAATGGCTCCGGTCTCTTCATTGAGACTGAGGGCGTCGACCAAACAAGACTTCATGCAAGCCGGATCGTCGCACTGAAGACAGACCACCGGTGTATACAGATCCTTCATCCCACCCGGAAGCGGGTAAATGCGGCTCTTGCCCGGTTTGCCGTCGACAGAATGTGCGAAAGCACAGGCCAGTTCGCAGGTGCGGCATCCGGTACACTGGATCGGAGTTACAACCAGACGTGATTTCATGACTGCACCTCCTTCGACCAACCGGCCACCTGGCCCATCGTCAGAGACAGCTCCTTGCGGTGGCAATGGTCGCATTTCTCGAAGTATTCGATCGGAATACCCTTACGATCGCTGAGTGCCTGAGCGAACTCGCGCGTGATTGTCGTCTTGCCACATTCGCTGCATTTGATCAGCTCGAACTGCTTGCCCCAGATGGTCCGCTTGCCGTTGACATCGGAATACTCGATGACATTGGTCGGACAGTTCAGGGCGCAGCTGAGACAACCCACACAATCCGGAGGAGCCTCGTGCATCGGCGGCGCGATCTCTTTACCGTGCCCGCGACCGACGGTCGAGATGGCGTTGAAGCCCATCTTGTCGCATATCCGCGTGCACAGACCACAGAGAATGCAATTGTCGGCGTCCGGCTTGGATTCGAACGAGGTCTCGTTCACTCCGTACTCGGCCGCCAGCTTGCGAATCTCTGGTGAGTTGGGGCAACGGGCCAGCTGGAGATCGAGAACCGATTTCCGCAGCTCGTTGACCTTGGGCGTATGTGTCGAAACTATTAGATCTTGCTCGACCGGGTAGAGGCAGGAGGTGACGTGGTTGGTCCAACCATCCCAGGCCTCTTTGGTGATCTCAACCATGCACAGGCGGCAGGCGCCGAACGGCTCGACCGCCTCGTGATGGCACAGCGCCGGGATATCGATCCCCTCGCGACGGATCACCTCAAGAAGCATTTCGCCTTCCTGGGCTTGTACTACCCGTCCGTTTACCGTGAGTGTTACCATCGATTATCTCCTAAGCCACCTCTATGGCGTCCCGTTTGTTACAGACAGCATAGCAGGCGCCACACTTGTCACACCGTTCCTGGTTGATGACATGTGGCTCGCCTTTCTTGCCTGTAATACATTTCTGGGCGCAAGCGGCGATACATGCCATGCAGCCGTCGCATTTCTCAGCGTCGACCTTGTATGTGATCAGCTCCCGGCAAACACCGGCAGGGCACTTCTTATCCTTGATATGGGCCAGGTACTCGTCCCGGAAGTACTGAATCGTGCTCAGGAACGGATTGGGGCCGGATTTACCGAGTCCGCACAACGAACCTATCACGATGTTATCCGAGAGTTTCTCCATCTTGTCCAGATCTTCTTCGGTTGCGCGGCCTTCAGAAATCGCCACCGCCAGGGCATGCAATTGGTACAGGCCTTCGCGACAGGGGACACACTTGCCGCAGGACTCGTCGTTGAGGAACTTCAGGAAGTACTTGGCGACATCGACAACGCAAGTGCGTTCGTCCATGACGATCATACCACCCGAGCCCATCATCGAACCGGCCTTGGTCAGGGTATCGAAATCAACCGAGAGATCGAGCTTGTCTTCGGGGAGACATCCCCCCGAAGGTCCACCCGTCTGGACGGCCTTGAGCGGTTTGTTGTCGATTACGCCGCCACCGATATCATAGATGATTTGACGCAGCGTGGTGCCCATAGGCACCTCGATCAATCCGGTGTTCCGAACCTTGCCGACGAGGGAAAAGGCCTTGGTGCCGGTACTCTTGGGTGTACCCAGAGTGGCGAACCATTTGCCGCCCTTCTCGATTATGACCGGGACGTTGGCGTAGGACTCAACGTTGTTGAGCACCGTCGGCTTATCGAAAACACCCTTCTGAACCGAGCGGATATACTTGGCGCGCGGCTCACCGACTTCGCCGGCGACCGAGCGCATCAGCGCCGAGGATTCGCCGCAAACAAAGGCGCCACCGCCACGACTGACGTGCAGGTTGAGATTGAAACCGGTCCCGAGAATGTTCTCGCCCAGCAATCCCAGTTCGGTTGCCTGCTCGATAGCCTTCTGGATATTGACCACGGCCAGGGGATACTCTTCGCGAACGTAGATGTATCCGTCCTGGGCGCCGACGGCGTAGGCGGCGATGATCATTCCTTCGAGAACCGAGTGCGGGTCGCCTTCCATGATGGCGCGATCCATGAAGGCTCCGGGATCGCCCTCATCGCCGTTGCAAATGACGTAGCGGGGCTCATCGTCGATCTTGGCGCAGGTGGCCCACTTGCGACCGGCGGGGAAACCGCCGCCGCCGCGACCGCGAAGACCCGAGGTCGTGACCTCGTCGATCACTTCCATCGGTTTCATCTTGGTCAGCGCTTTGGCCATTCCCTGATAGCCGCCGACCGCGATATACTCCTCGATATCGCATTGGCGAATCTTGCCGATGTTGCGCAGAGCGACACGATGCTGGAGCTTGTAGAAGGGAATCTCGGAATAGGTCTCGTAAGTCTTATCTGTGGCCTGGTCGGTGTAGAGAAGACGCTCGACGACCTCTTTCTTTTTGATCGAAGTGTCGATGATCTCTTCCACGTCCTTGACCTTGACCCGGGTGTAGAAGATGCCATCCGGTTCGATTATAACCAGCGGACCCTGCTCACAGAAACCGTGACAACCGGTCTCTTTGAGAGCTTCAATCGAGAATCCCTTGATCTTCTTCTTCTTGAGGACCTTGTGGAACTCATCGCTGATCTTCTGGGCGCCGTTAGCCAGGCAGCCCGGTCCACAGCATATCAGGACCGTGCGGTCGTGCTTGTTCATCTTCTCGAGGAAGGTCTTCTGCAGCTTGGCCAGCTGCGATGTTTTTTCTACTCGCATGCTATGCCTTCCCCTTCTTGGTTTTCTTCTTGGTCTTGACCAGCCTCTTGGCGTTGGCCACCGTAATACCGCCGTGGAAGTCTTCGTTAACCGCGACTACCGGGGCCATGGCGCAAGCGCCGACACAGGCGACGACCTCAAGGGTGAACTTGAGATCCTCGGTGGTTTCACCGGCCTTGATCTCCAGCAGGTTCTCGAGCTGCTGTTGAATCTGCATGGCCCCGCGGATATGACAGGTAGTGCCGATACAGATCCGGATGACCTTCTCGCCCTTTGGATTCAACGAAAAGGCGTTGTAGAATGTCGAGACCGAGAACACCTTTGACAACGGCACATCGAGGTGCCTGGCTGTCTCCTCCAGCGCGTGGCAGGGGAGGAAATGGTATTCTTTCTGGATATCCTGAAGGACCGCAATCAGCGATGCCGGCGTATCTGGATACCTCTCGAATATCTCAGGAAGTTTGGAGAAATCGTGATTCATGCTCTGACCTTCTGACCCAGCGCTTCCCGCGCAAGATTGTATCCTTCTTCCAAAGCCTGCAGATTGATCGGCAGGGCTGATTTCTTTTTACCGAGTTTGTCCTTGATTGTCGCTTTGACCGTTTCATACGAAACCACTCCGGTCGCGGCAATGAAGGCACCCAGGACAACGACATTGGCCGCCTTGGCATTGCCGGCTTTCATAGCGATCTCGTTGGCCGGGACCAGGATTTCTTTGACGTCGGTGCGATCGGTCTGGACGTTGATCAGCGAGCTGTTCACGATCACCAGACCGTCAGGCTTTACGCGAGGCGTGAACTTGTCAAACGACGGACGATTGAAGACACAGGCACAGGTCGGGTTGTTGATAATCGGCGAGCCGATTCTCTCACCTGACACTACCACCATGCAATAGGCGGTGCCGCCTCGCATCTCCGGGCCGTAGGACGGAATCCAGGCCACCTGCTTACCTTCGTCTATGGCTGCATAGGCCAGCAACTGGCCCGCGGTCATGATTCCCTGGCCGCCGAAACCTGCAAACAGAACTTCATATTGCTTCACTGTCCACCTCCCGGCTCCTCGTAGTCGGAGTAGCATCCGAGGGGGAAGTACTTACCCATATTCTCGACCAACCATTCTTGTGAGTCGGTCGGCGTGATCCCCCAGCCGGTTGGGCAAGTGGAGAGCACTTCAACCATCGTGTAGCACTTGCCCTGCTGCTGCAGAGTGAAGGCCTTACGGATGGCTTTCTTGGCCTGGACGATATGCTTGGGATCGTGCACCGAGACGCGCTCGATATACGACGGTGTCTGCAATGTTGAGAGCAACTCAGCCATGCGAATCGGATGACCCGCCTGGGAGACATCGCGGCCCGCAGGACAGGTGGTCGTCACCTGACCTTCAAGCGTAGTCGGAGCCATCTGGCCGCCGGTCATTCCGTAAATGGCGTTGTTCACGAAGATCGTGGTGAACTTCTCGCCACGGTTGGCGGCGTGGACGATTTCGCTCATCCCGATCGAGGCCAGGTCACCGTCGCCCTGGTATGTAAACACGATCATATCCGGGCGGACTCTCTTGAATCCGGTGGCCAGAGCGGGGGCGCGACCGTGGGGCGCTTCCATGAAGTCGGTGTTGATGTAGTTGTAGCAGAGTACCGAACAGCCCACCGGGGCTACGCCACAGGCGTTTTCACGCTCGCCCAGTTCGTCGAGTACTTCGGCGACCAGGCGATGGATAATGCCGTGAGTGCAACCGGGACAATAGTGGGTCACAGTCTCGTGCATCGCTTCCGGTCGATCGAACAGAACTTTGGTATCAGTCTTCATATCAACCTCAAGCTTTCTTCTTACTCTTGCGAGCGGTCTTCTTCTTGCCGACCATCTCGTAGATCTTGTCTTTGACTTCTTCCGGCGCGGGAACGATACCACCGGTACGGCCGTAGAAATCGACCTCTTTCTTCCCGACCACGGCTCTCACGACATCTTCGTGCATCTGAGCGGTGGACATCTCGACCACCAGGGCGGACTTGATGTTCTTCTTGGCGACCTCTTTGTAAATCACATCCTCGCAGAAAGGGAAGAGCGAGATGGGACGCAGCAGTCCGACTGAAATGCCTTCTTCTTCCAGTTCGTCAATTGCCGTCTGGCAGATGCGGGCCATGGTGCCGTAGGAGATGATCAGGATCTTGTTCCTGGCCGAGACCTTGTACTTTTCGTAGCGCACCTCGTTGGCGATCATCTCTTTGTATTTGCCATGAAGGAGCCAGGAGTTGTTCTCGAGACCGACGGGATCTAAAAAGAGCGACTTGATGATTCGCGGTTTGCGATCGGAGCATCCGGTGGCCGCCCATTCGTCGGATGAGGGCAGTTCCGGTTCCTGATAGTCCTCGGGGAATTCCACCGCTTCCATCATTTGGCCGATCATACCATCGCCGATCATCATGACCGGGTTGCGGTACTTGTCAGCCAGATGGAAGGCGTGCATCATCAGGTCGACGGCCTCCTGGATCGATGAAGGCGCCAGGACGAGAACACGATAGTCGCCGTGTCCGCCGCTTTTGACCGCCTGGAAGTAGTCGGACTGTGCCGGAAGGATACCACCCAGGCCGGGACCGCCGCGCATGATATTGACAATTACTACCGGAAGCTGGGCTCCGGCCATGTACGAGATCGCCTCTTGCATAAGGCTGATTCCGGGACTGGAGCTGGTCGTGAAACATCGACGACCAGTAGAGGCCGCACCAAACAGCATGTTGGCCACGGCTAGCTCACTTTCGCCCTGGAGGAAAACGCCTCCGACTTCCGGCATCCGCTTGGCCAGATACTCGGCAACTTCCGTCTGCGGAGTAATCGGGTAGCAGAAGTAGTTGGTCGCACCGGCCCGGATAGCCGCCTCGGCGATTGCCTCGTTACCTTTCATAAGTACTTTTGCCATAATCTTCTTTCCGATCGTATCCGGTTAGTACTCGTACAGCTCAAAAACGAGGCCGTTGGAGTGGACTTCGATTGCCACGTCGGGACAAGTAAGGGCGCAGATTCGGCAGCCGATACAACGTGAGGGATCGTGCACTTTGGCATAGAAATAACCCCTCACGGTGATGTCCTTCGACATGGAAATTATCTTCTGCGGGCAGGCTTTGACGCACAACTCGCAGCCCTTGCAGTGATCTTTGTTTATTGTGATTCCAGGCATTAACCCAACCTCGAATAAGTTTGTGTCAATTATCGTTGGCCGCTTTGCGCTCCCAGGGCTTCAGTAGCTCCCGATTGAGGGGGAGAAGCGGCAGTCCGATTTTGTCGGCCTCCAGCTGGCCGGCGACCTCGCTGAGGGCGCTCACCAGGCAGACCGGTATCTCGCAGGCCACTCCGACCTCACGGGCCAGTTTCAGACCGGCGTAGACAGTCTCAGCGTCGGTGGCTTCCAGCAAATGTGTGTTTGATATAATCCCAGTGAACTTTAGCGAGGAGGCGACCTCGATCTCTCCGATGACCTTGCGCGTAGAGTCCAGGTCCGAAGTAAACGGCCGGTTAGCGTTGAGAACCAACAGCATCTCGTAGCTTCCGGGTACGAATGCATCGGCGAGCGAACTCAGGACCCGGGCACCGACATCATCACCGCCCACATCCAGGATGACGTAGCCGTCCTGGCGCATCACAACGCCCCTGATTTCGGGTAGAATGATCGGTAGATCCGAATGCTGCTGGCCGCCGGAAGGGTTGATAGCTCTAACGCCCATCGCTTCCAGTTTCTCAGCTGCTTCGCGCGAACGGAAGTACGGATTGACGATATCCAGATCGGCCACGGCCACCGGCTCGTCCTGCGACCGGGCGAGATGCACCCCCAAGTTGACCGATACTTCCGACTTGCCACTTCCGTAACCGCCCACAATCACGATCAATCTCTGATCGAATTTAGGCGCTTCGAAACGGTTGCCGGATATATCGAAAACCATGAACTTCAATCCCAAGACTTAGTTATTTGCGGGTGTCAGACCCCCTGGTTCGAGCTTTTCGTAGACTGTTGAGGTCCGCAAAGTCCCGCTGCTTGTCTCTACAAGAAATATCGCCGAATGGTGACACTAAGTCAAGCTCGTATGTGAAAAAAATAACGTTTATATTGGCGTTGACGCGCTTGCTGAATTGTACTATATTGCGCACTGATAGTAGTTTATGGGAATCAACGGGTGGCTGTCCCAGCGCCCTCAAATCAGGAAATAGGGGTTATTACGTATGATACAAGGGAATATATGGTTGGTCCTGATCGGCTTAGCCGGACTACTCTTGACGATCACGGGCTGTGGAGGTGACAGTGACGATACGGGGGTACCCGATATCTACCAAGACTGGGATATGGCCACCCACGGCAACGTCAAAGTCTTCTATCCCAGTTACCATGTTTTGGCAAATCAGATGACCGAATCGGCCCGTCTTTACGGCCGCCAGGTTGCAACCTCATGTCGAGTATTGCAGATCCCGATACCAGCCGAGACTCTGGTTGTTTACCACTACACCGGATTTGGCCAAGGAAGAGAGATGACCGGTCGTGAGTACCCCTTTGCTGAGGACTCGGTTATCCATTTCTGGACTCCCAGTCATCGCGGTACAACGGTCATGCATTATTTGTTGCCCAAGTGGATTGACAAAGAACCGACCTATGAGTTCCTTAAACATGGTCTTTATGTACTTCTTGACGCATCCGGCAAAAACTACCATTCCCTGACCATGAATCGCGTCAACGACGGTAGTTTCATACCGTTGGTAGAGTTGGCCGCAGATACGACGGTTGACAGCAACCTGGAGTTACATCAGTCGGCCGAGGCGGCATCGTTCGTTGATTTCATGTTGTTCTCCTACGGTGTTAGAGGATTGGCGTTCCTATATCGTGCCGAATCAGATTTTGCGATTACTGTCGAGGGATTGATGGGCCTAAAGGCTGACAGTCTGCAGGCGGAATGGCTGGACTTCGCCGACAAAGCCGCCAGAGGTGAACTTCCGGCTCAAAAACAGCTGCAGAAGCAGCTCGACTCGGTCGGGGCACAGTAAGGAGCGACTTATGTCGAGTGATCGCTGGAAGACATCGATCTCCGCCGTCGACAAGGACCGGATTGGCATCAAGGGTTACTCAGTAACCGAGATGATGGCCAAGCTGTCCTTTTCTGATGCCGTCTTCCTGTTGCTGAAGGGAGAACTGCCGTCCGAGTCGCAGTCACGGCTTTTCAACGCCGTTCTCGTGGCCACCATTGACCACGGACCGACTCCTCCCTCGGTCCTGGCAGCGCGCACCGTTGCCTCGGCAGGGAATCCCCTGAACGCAGCTATTGCGGGCGGCGTGCTGGCTATCGGCGATACGCACGGAGGTGCCATCGAAGAGGCGGCACGGATACTGCAATATTGGGCTGAGCGGACCGGTAAGCCTGAGGAACTGGCTGAAGAGTTGCTTGACGCACTCAAAGCCGGGGGCAAGCGGATGCCGGGATTCGGTCATCAGCTTCACGAGACTGATCCCCGGACAATCAAGCTGTTCGACATGGCCGAGGAAACGGGAGTTTTCGGGAAACACGTCAAGCTCTGTCTTGCGATCGAATCCGCCCTAGAGGAACGACTGGGCAAGAAACTGCCGATCAACATCAACGGGGCGGTTGCGGCGGTACTGTCGGATATGGGATTCGACTGGCGTCTCGGGAAGGGGATATTCGTAGTTTCACGAGTGCCGGGACTCCTGGCTCATGCATTCGAGGAGATGACCCGTGAACGTCCTATGCGAAAGCTGGGACCGCCTCTGCACGAGTACGACGGTCCTCCCAATAAGGACTTGTAGAACCTAATCGTCACCAAGCTTAAAGGGCGCTCATGAAGAGCGCCCTTTTGCATTTTCGGAAAGAAGCGGTCCTAGCCAACCGGCGTGTGCTTGCGGGTGTCAATAGTACCCGACTGCGGGAATGTGCCGTAGTTGCCTCCGGGACCCGTAAAGGCCATAACACCGACAGCAACAAAGTTGATGAAGGGGATGAGTACCAGGAATCCCCAGATACCAGAGTGGCCGGATGCTTTGGCTGTTTCGATCCACAGCACCGCAAAGGCCACAATGTTGACCAGCGGAACCAGGCACAGTAGGAACCACCACCAGTCTTTGCCGGCAGTCTCGATTAGCAGGAATGTGTTGAGAATCGGAATGAACGCCCACCAGGCCTTATCGGCGCAGCCGGCTTTCTGCGAAATCTTGTACTGGGCGAAAGCGAAATAGACGTAGAGGCCGATCATCACTAACCAAACAATAGCCCCAAGCCCGCCGCCGTCGTAGCTCGACTCGTACATCATATCCTCCTGTCGGGATAATTAGTCTAGAAACAGTCTCCATCCTAAGTGTCGGCCTCGGCAGATACTGACCTTATCCACAGATCGCCCTGATCCCGTACCAATTTTGAACAGATGACAAGATGTTAGATCTTGTGATTCCGGTCGGCTCGTCCTATAATCGCCCCATGAACCTGATAAGAGAGAAGATAGATCAAGCCGTTGAGTTGCTCGATGAGCTGGACCTGGACATGTGGCTTCTGGCCGTCAGAGAGACGCCGGTTATGGCCGATCCGACTCATGCCCTGGTGGTCGGGATCGAGGTAGCCTGGGAGTCGTTCTTCGTGTTCACGCGCAAGGGAGACGCCGTCTCTCTGGTGGGGAATTTCGACGAAGCTGATTTTGCCAGATCGGGCAACTTCACCGAAGTCATGTCCTACACCGAAGGTGTCTCGGCTGACTTCCGCAAGCTAATCTCCCGGCTGGACCCGAAAAGTATCGGAGTTAACTACTCCCTTGAGGATCCTTCCAGCGATGGCCTGACGCATGGAATGTTCATGCAGCTGCAGAACCATCTCAAGGGAACGCCGTATGCAGACCGTCTGGTCTCGGCTGCGAGACTTACGAGCAAGCTTCGGGCCCGCAAGACCAGCGGGGAATTGGCTCTCCTGGAACGGGCCGCAATCGAGGCTGAGAAGGTGTTCGGGCGTCTGGTTCCACAGCTTAAGGTGGGATTGACCGAGATCGAGGTGGCTGAGATTATCGACCGTGAGATTCGCGCCTGCGGTGGCGAGCCCTCTTTCGAGACTATCTGCAATGCCGGCGACAAAACCGAACCGGGGCATGGATCGCCGACCACGGCCGTGATGGAGCCGGGCGATCTCATGCATATCGACTTTGGCGTGCTATTGGACGGATATTGTTCCGACATCCAGCGTTTGGTCTATTTCAAACGTCCTGGCGAGTCGGCTGCTCCGCCCGAACTCACCGAAGCATTCAACAAGGTTCGCGATATCATAACCGAAACGGGTAAGATCACCGTTCCGGGCAAAGAAGGACGCGAGATTGATGCCGTTGCCAGAGAGATGCTTATCGACGACGGCTACGAACCGTATCAGCACGCTTTGGGACATCAGCTCGGTCGTGCCGTACACGATGGCGGCGCCCTCCTCGGACCTGAGTGGGAGCGATACGGAAAGCTGCCGTGTATACCTATTGAGAAAGATAACGTTTTCACGCTGGAACTGGAGATAATGCTACCCGGGATCGGTTGTGTCGGTCTGGAAGAAGATGTCGTGGTGACCGATACCGGTGCCCGCTTCCTGTGTCCTCGTCAAATGGAGTTGGTCGTACTATGAAGAAGTTGCTCGCCCTGTTTCTGGTATTTGCCGTTTCGGTCGGTTTCGGCTGCAAGCCTGGTCCTAAGATGGTGGCCGACGAAGAGCCGATCAGTCCTTACGCCGGGTGTCATCCCTATGACCTCCGTACCCAGGTCGACGACGGCCAGATGACCGTGATATGGAAAACCGAATGCGACCAGACATTCAGCGGGTATCGAATCTACATTTCCGAGGACCCCGTGGCCAAGCTCTACCCGGGAGAGATCCCTTCCAGGGTTGAGTCATTCAATCATGCCGTCTTTGCCGGAGATCTCGATCCCACCGATGGCATAGAGCACTTTGAGGCCGGCGGACTCAAGAATGGCCAGGAGTATTTCGTGTCGGTGCGTCTTGTCTATCCGGACCGGTCGATGTCGAAACCGTCCAACGAGGTTCGCTCGATTTGCGGTCCGCGGGGCGAGATTGAAATGGGCGTACGCTATCGTTCCGAGGAGGACGGGTTCTTTTTCGGCGCCGCTGAGTTTGTTGCGGCCGAATCGGAAAACAATGATCTGTACTACCACCACAAGGATGGGGTCGACTATCTCGGTTCACCCAGTCACCTTGACGCCTTTCTCAATTACAGTCGTTTGATGGTTCTGCCGTTCAAGGGGGAGCTTCACGAGTTTGCCGACAAACTAGCCGCCATGAGCAATCTTCCTTCGGACGAACGCGTGGTGATCAAGCCGGGTCAATGGGTTTGGGTCGTGACTGCTAAGGGGCATCACGCCCTGGTTCGCGTGGACGGGTTTGTCGGTAGTGGCGAAGATCGACGCGTTAAGCTGAACTACGCCTTCGTTCCGTCCAGTGATTACAGCGCATTCTAACGATCGTTTCAGAAGGACAACATGGCTCGCCCGCAAAACACAATCTTCTCCGACAAAGTACTAGTCTTTGACGGTGCCATGGGAACTCAACTGGCTGAACGTGGCTGGGAGCTGGGAACGTGTCTCGAATGCTGGGCGGTGGATCACCGGGAGGCGGTTCGGGATGTTCATTCCAGATACATTGCGGCCGGTGCTGATGTAATCTTGAGCTGCACCTTCGGCGCCAACTCCATTCGCCTGGCTAACTACAACTCTGCCGAGCGCACTCCCGAGATCAACATGATACTGGTTCGCGCCGCCAGGGAAGCGGTTGCAGATCAAGACATCCTGGTTGCCGGTGATGTAGGTCCGACCGGTCTCCAGGTGGAAAGCCGAGAGTGCGAGGCATTTGAGTTGGCGCGGACCTCTTTCTCGGAGCAAATCGAAGCCATCCAGGTGAGCGGCGTCGATCTGCTGGTGATTGAGTCAATGTGTCATGTGCACGAAGTCGAGGCTGCGCTCGAGGCTGCTGCCACTTTTGGCGAGGAGTTACCGGTGGTGGTCAGTTTGGTTTTCGACGAGAATGTGAGAACCATGGATGGTTGCAGTCCCGAACAGGCGGTCGAGAAGTTACGCTGGTTTCCATTGGCCGGTTTAGGCTGCAACTGCATGCCCCCGGGTGAGGCACTCCGGTCGACTGTGTCACGTCTGCACGAAGCGAGTGGTCTGCCCGTTGTTGTGCAGCCGAGCGCCGGACTTCCTGCGATGCTGGACGGCGGTTCTGTCTATCCTGTCGGCGATAGGGAGTTTGCCGAAGCGGGGAAGAAGCTCGTCGAAATGGGAGTTGCCGGAATCGGCGGCTGTTGTGGAACGACTCCTGAGTACATCATGGCGCTAGGGGACACGATTCGTTAGGGATTGTCGGTCTCGGGTTCGGCGCCATTCCCGGCTGACTTCAGTTCGGCGCGATACTTGCGGTAGTTGTCCAGATACTCTTTGATTCGAGTCTCCCGCCCGACCTCATGCGGCTCATAGTACTTTCGACCTTCCAATCCTTCCGGCATGTACTCCTGATCGGTCAGACCGTTCTCGAAGTCGTGAGCGTATTTGTAGCCTTTGCCGTATCCCAGATCCTTCATCAGATTGGTGGGAGCATTGCGTATCCACAAGGGTACGGGAAGCGAGCCCTTTTCCGATGCATCAGCTTTGGCTTTGCCAAAGGCGGCATAGATGGAGTTCGACTTGGGAGCACAAGCCATGTAGACCACGGCCTGCGCGATGGCTAGTTCTCCTTCGGGGGATCCCAAGAAGTGATAGGTGTCGCGGGCGTTTAGAGTCAAGGTGAGTGCGTACGGATCGGCCAGGCCGATGTCCTCGGTCGCAAATCTGACCATACGGCGGATGATGTACATCGGGTCCTCACCACCATCGAGCATTCTCGCGAGCCAATAAAGAGAGGCGTCGGGATCGCCGCCACGAATGGTCTTGTGCAGCGCCGAAATCAGGTTGTAGTGCTCCTCGCCCGCTTTGTCATAGACAGCGACACCTTTGGAAAACACCTGCTTGACCTTCGAGAGAGTGATCTGCCCTCCGCTTCCAACAAAAGCTGAAGTTGCCTCCAAAAGGGTCAAGGCCCGACGGGCGTCGCCATCGGCGGCTGCGGCCACGAACTCCAGAGACTGGGTGTCCACCTCGTGCTTCTTTCGCTTGAGATCAGGATCTGACTCCAGAGCACGATCGAGCAATCTCACCAGGTCGGTTTCCTGGAGTCTCTCCAGGACATAGACCTGCATTCGTGAAAGCAAGGCCGAGTTCACCTCGAAGGACGGATTCTCGGTGGTGGCTCCGATCAGTACGATGTCGCCTTTCTCAACGTAGGGGAGAAAGGCGTCCTGTTGAGCCTTGTTGAAGCGATGGATTTCGTCAATGAAGACATAGGTGCGTCGGCCCGAAAGTTGGAAGTAATTCCCAGCCTTGGAAATGACCTCTTTCACCTCCTTGATCGAGGAGGTCACGGCCGAAAAGGGTACAAACTGGCCCTCCGTGGCACGAGCGATCAGCGAAGCGAGTGTAGTTTTGCCGGTGCCCGGAGGTCCCCAGAAAATGAGCGAGGGTACACGATCTTCCTCGATGGCTCGTCGCAACGGGCGATCTTTACCAACGACCTTTTCTTGTCCTACAAAGCCTTCGAAGTCTTTGGGACGCATCCGATCGGCCAGTGGTTGGGCTCTGAGACGCTGATCATCGGTAGGCTCATTATTAGCAGAAAAGAAATCCATCGTGAAATAATACCCAAATATACCGATACTAACAATCACAATAAGGGGGCTTATTGATGGCACAAATCGCCCGCAACAGTGTGGAGAATGTGGACAATGATCAGATTCTCAACATCATTTCGTAGTCAATGCGGGGCCTGCCCTCGATCTGTGTCGGCTGTAAGTTCAATCCTTTGAGCGGTCTAGAAGAATCCTAGGTCTTCGGTACGCAGCTTGCAATTAGCGGGCTGGATTCGGACGGGTAAGTTGGCTCAAAAGGAGGAATCAAGCATGACCTCAACCGATCACAATCGGTCCCACATCGGAACGCTCTCACGTTCTACTGCGGTCTTAGTTCTCACATTATTGCTGGCGACAGTTCCCAGCGCAACCTGGGCTGGTCTCGCGGCCGCCCCTTCAAGTCCCAGTTCGGTTGAACTGAGCTGGACAGCACCTGGTGATGACGGCAGCAGCGGAACCGCCGCGTTGTACGACATCCGATATTCAACATCCACAATTACCGAAGGCAACTGGGCCAGTGCGACTCAGGCTACCGGCGAACCTACACCCAGTGTAGCCGGAAGCTCGGAGAGCTTTACTGTCGCCGGCCTTGATCCCAGTACTACTTACTATTTCGCGATCAAGGCGGCCGACGAAGTGCCCAACTACTCTCTCTTATCTAATGTGGTAAGTGCCACCACCGGTGCCGAAACCGACGCACCTGACGACATCGCCGACCTGGCCTTCAACAGCGCCTCGCAAACAGCCATCACTATCGAGTGGACTGCTACCGGTGACGATGGCTCGACCGGTACCGCCTCCTTGTATGACATCCGCTATTCGACTTCTCTTATTACGGATCTCAATTGGGACGCGGCCACTCAGGCGACGGGCGAGCAGGCCCCCAGCGCCGCCGGTGTAGGAGAGGTCTTCACCATCTCGGGTCTGACGGAAGGCACCACCTACTATTTCGCGATTAAGGTGGCCGATGAAGTCCCCAATTGGTCTGGTCTCTCGAATGTGCTGTCGGCATCGACTCTAGATGAGACTGACGCACCCAATGCCGTCAACGACCTCGTTGCCCAGAACGCCACCGGCACGACAGTCGATCTGGTCTGGACTGCTGTCGGTGATGACGGCTCCAGTGGTACCGCCAGCACCTACGACATTCGTTACTCAACTTCCCCGATTACGGCCGGCAACTTCAACTCGGCCACGCAGGTCACCGGGGAGCCCTCTCCTAAGGCTGCTGGGCTTCAGGAGACGTTCACCGTCACCGGTCTCAGCGAAAGCGTGACCTACTACTTCGCCATCAAGGTGGCCGACGAAGTGCCCAATTGGTCCGGAGTCTCCAACTCCCCTTCGGCAACCACTGCTGACGCCACTCCACCCTCTTCGATTGGCAATCTTCAGGTAACAATCCTGTAAAGGTCCCGTTTATTTACCACGATGAAAGGGCGGCATTTGCCGCCCTTTTGCTTTTGCAGCCTGTCCGCTGAGCCGAGGAAATGCCGAATTCGGAATTGGCCCGCCCCTACAGGGATTGCCGAGTTATCCACATCGCGATTATTCTGTTAGTTTTTCGTCTCAAACGAGAACTTTTGTTGACTTGGGGATATAATGCAGGGATAATAGCATCAATTTGATGGCACGGTTTAAGGTTTTTCCGCCGTGACCGAAAAAGGAAATAGAAAGGGTTGTCGACAGACCAACGGAAAGGGCATCCGCTGGTCAGATCGAGGGCAAAACGACTACGTTGGCACTCTTTTGAACAATCGTCTCAAACTACTGTGAGGCGAAGATTTAGGGACACGGGAGGGGTACGGAATAACAGGGATGTACAAGACACGACCAGACGCTTCCAACACAGCATCTACGCCAAGCATTGGGCATCCCCGTTCGAGGAATATGGCCACCGCGAAATGCGGTTGCTACACAAGAGGTTACAGAGGTTAAACAGGCCGTCTGAGCGGTTCGCGAACGCGCAGAAACGACCTGGGTCGATTGGCACCCAACTTGCAATTTACTTTCGCAAGTTCGGATGCGAAACGCCAACCCCGGGAAGTTGTCTGTCAAGGACTGCACCAGATGAAGCTTCCCGGACCACGAGGACGGAGAAGATGAATAGAGTGAAGAGCGAATTGATTGATAGTTGCTTCGGAAGCGAAGCCAGACTCGCGCGGTGGTTTCTCGTTGCTGCTCTTTTTGCCATAATGCTGATCCCGAGCGCTGCCCAGGCGCAGGGTGGGTCGGTACAAGTAACTCTGAGCTGGACTGCTCCCGGTGATGACGGCAACATCGGTACTGCTACCACCTACGAGCTGCGCTACTCGCTTGACTCGGCCACCCTGATCAACAACTTCGAATCGGCCGATGCCGTGCCCAATGTGCCGCTGCCCAAGCCGGCCGGTGAGCTGGAAAGCTTCACTTTCAGCGATCTCCCGTTTGGCCCGACCTTCTTTATCGCCATGGTTGCTGTCGACGAGGCCGGCAATCGCTCCGAAGTCTCCAACGTTGTAAGAGTTGTGACTCTGTCTTTGGATATTGACGACGAGCTTGAAATCCCCAACAACTTTTCGCTCTCACAAAACTACCCGAACCCGTTCAATCCGAGTACCACAATCGAGTACAGCATACCTTCGGCCACCGATGTCCGCCTGGTAGTTTACAACGTCCGGGGGCAGGCCGTGGCGACTCTGGTAAACGAGTTCCAGTCGGCGGGTAATCATCAGGTCCAGTGGGACGGCAACAGCGAGAGCGGCATCAAAGCTGCATCGGGAGTTTACTTCTATCGTCTCGAGACCAAGGACCAGGTCGAGACCAAGAAAATGATACTAGTCAAATAACCAGACCGTCTAAGTGGTTTTAGAAGCGACAGTCGAGTCTCTGCTCGGCTGTCGTTTTTTTGTTTTAGTTTGTTGCCCAGGAACTGAATCACCATGTTGACGTATCATCTCTACCTGTAGGCATCAAGCTTATCGGTCCAGATGTCGACCCTTAGGACTACGGAACAATACGAATGGTAGATACTAGCACGACACCTACGATAGACTGGCAAGCCCACCGGCAGTTTTTCATTCTGCTGGCAGCCTTAATTCTTCTGAGCATTCCCATGTTGTCGGATCTGATCTCAGATTGGTACCACGACGGCAACTACTCCCACGGATTTTTGGTGATACCCATATCGGTCTGGCTGTTTATGAGACGGCAGAAGGAGTTGTCGGCTCCTACCTGTGACTCATCGCTTGGGATTGTCGTTTTGATTCTTGGTTGCCTGGGGCTAATCTTCGGCGTCGCTGCAACCGAGTATTTTACCACCCGAGTGTCGCTGGTCATGATGGTCACCGGTTTGTCCCTGTTCTATCTAGGTCGCGAGAACTTCTCCAAAGTTTGGTTTGCCTTTGCATTTCTGCTGTTCATGATACCGATACCGGCGATACTCTATTATGCCGCCACTGGTCCGATGCAGCTCCTGGCTTCCCAGGTCACGGCGCAGTTCCTCGAAATCCTGGGAGTCGCGGTGTCGCGCCAGGGAGTCATCATAACTCTGCCTGACGGCTATCGGCTGGAAGTGGCCGAGGCGTGCAGCGGTCTCCGAAGTCTCGTCGCTCTCATGGCCATGAGTGCTTTGTACAGCTATACTCGACTGAAGGGGAAGGTCATTCCGGTGGTTGTGTTTATCGCCTCGCTGCCAATTGCAATCGCGGCCAACGTCTTTCGGGTCATGATGACGGCTCTGGCAGCCTACGCGATTTCAACCTCGGTGGCCGAGGGAATCGTTCACGAGATTTCCGGTATGCTGGTGTTTGTGTTCTCCTTGATCATGATTGTCATTCTGGGAGGTGTGCTGCAATGGGCACAAAAACGTTTGTCCTGATTTTCGTCCTCCTGGTTGTGACGTTCACGGCTACTATGGCGGTGCGTTATCTGCAGCCGGTGTCGACAGCCGAGGTGAGCTTCGACAGCTTCCCGCTGGAGAAAGAAGGGTGGACCGGGTTCCGGGAAGCGGTACCGGGCTATGTTATGGACTTGCTCCAGCCCAAGGAGATTTTTTCGGGGACATATATCAGTGACTCGGGCGTCCGTATCCATCTGCTGTTCGACTTCTTCGCCAGCGGATCAAGTTTCGGGGGGCCTCACTCACCTCGGAACTGCCTGCCGGGGTCCGGCTGGGTGATTAGTGGCACCGAACCGCGTGAGTTCGATGGAGGCAATCGGGCGATCCAGACAGGTCGGCTGAGCCTTCAGTATGGTGAGGAGAGTCACCTCATGGACTTCTGGTATGTCACCGAATATGGCGAGACAGCCAACGACTATGCCTTCAAATTCTTTTCGATGCTTTCCTCGTTGACTTTCAAGCCACGAGATGTCGCGTTCGTGCGTTTTGTGGCTCCCGATACCGAAGAGGGAAGAGCGGCTATGGACGAATTTCAGAGTTTGTTCGTGCCCGAGATCTACGCCGTAATGCCGTTCGAGTACTAGCCCTCGTAAGCAATCCGATAGACTACATCAGCGTAATCATCCGAAAGCAGCATTGATCCATCGGGGAGGACCAGCAGGTCGACCGGTCGGCCCATAACGCTCTCATCGGGACGAAGCCAACCCTC
>Ga0180436_10002177_pt1 | contig 18793 bp, 19 predicted proteins | sample SS_ome_2_FD_132434 | JGI IMG/M metagenome (GOLD analysis project Ga0180436, IMG submission 132434) | Hypersaline lake sediment archaeal communities from the Salton Sea, California, USA - SS_3_S_2 metaG | ecosystem: Environmental > Aquatic > Non-marine Saline and Alkaline > Hypersaline >...
CATCTTATACTCACATCGCAGGGAGCTAATCCTGAATTCGCCTATAGTTTGCCGGGAGCGGGTGACATGTATGTCACCGCCACGGGAGGGCGATCAGTCACGCTCGGAAAATTATTAGGAACAGGTATGACCTATGATGAAGCATTGAAAAATCTAGCGGGCGAAACGTTGGAAGCAGCCATGATCGCACATGGGATGTTTGCAGAAGAAGACCTCCCATTTATGCGCTTTCTGGTTGACCTGGTTGTTCACCAAAAAGCGCTGGATCTCAACTTGGATACGTTCTTTCAGGATGTGATTATATAAAAATCGCTCCTCGATGAAGATGGGAGCGATTTAGGTTGCTGGCTTTATTCTTTCAGCACAAAGGTTACTTTCAGCAGCACACGGTATTCGCTGACATCGCCGTTCTCGTCTACCAGCACTTCCTGGCTGCTGATCCATGCGCTGCGCACGTTCTGCAGTGTCTCGTTTGCGCGCTTGATGCCATGTTTGATCGCATCATCAAAGCTTTTGGTCGAAGAACTTTTTATTTCAGTTACTTTTGCTACGGACATATCCACTCCTTTTCCATCTATATATCTAGTATAGATGTTCAGGACGCGAAAATCAATTGCAGCCGGGCTTAGGATTTCCTGACCGGAAAACGAATCTCTGTCAGCGCTTCTACTGAGGCATCCTCGCCCGGGTCGTTCAAATAATACTCATAAGCGATGCCCAGCGGGGTGTATCCATTGTCCCATGCCCATTTGGTCAGCGCATCGTACGCTGGTTCCATGCTATCGTAAGGCCCGACATGCACCGTGCAGATATATTCGCCTCCTGGGATTTCGCTGGCTTGAATTTCACCTTTTCCGGGAAGGTCCTCCAGCACAGGAAAACCAGCTTCGACGTCCAGGGCTTGCATGTCCAGGTTGTAATAGATGCCGAACGGCATCCCGCCGGGCTGCTTGCCAAGATCCTGCAGGTGCTGCATTATCCCTCCAAAAGCTTTTCCGAAGAATGCGGGCAGTTCACCGATCGGTTGTACAGCACGCATGGTCAGAGTGGGTTGCCTGACTGTCTTTTTCAAATTGATCTCATATTCCATTTTGCCTCCAAATAGAATATATGTTCTAATTATACATTGTAACTCAAATTCAATCAAGCGAAGATTCGGAAAATTGATCACGTTTGTTTCTGATAATTCGGCGTAATTGGGGTATTTACATTTGCCAAAATATCATGCTAAAATAAATTGCTTGAAAAGTAGTTCTGATAAGAAAGAAATTGTTCTTTTGATTTGGAACCAAATGGAAGTCAAGCTTTAACATTATTATGAAAGGAGTTCCAAATCATGTCCGAAAAAGAACAGGGCACGGTGAAGTGGTTCAATGGCGCCAAAGGTTACGGCTTCATTGAGCGCGATTCCGGCGAAGACGTTTTCGTCCACTTTAGTGCTATTCTGGCGGACGGCTACCGCTCACTGGAAGAAGGACAGCGTGTTGAATTTGTTGTCACCCAGGGCGATAAAGGTCCTCAGGCATCAGAGGTTATCGTTCTCTAAAGAACACCATAATTTCAAAAAGAAAAGCAGCTGCATTGCAGCTGCTTTTTTCCATTAACAAAAAATTAATACTATATTGTTATTATCTATGATAAATTGTATTTAATATACGAAAGGAGAAAATTATGAAATTAACACCCCCAAAACAGAACATATTCTGGCTTTCAACCGTGCTTTCCGCTCTTGCTTTGGTTGCCACATTTGTGAGCATCCCCTTTGTCAGCCAATACGCGTTCTGGGTACTTCTGGTCGGTAACGTTCTGCTGTGGCTGAGCGTGACCCTCAAAGGATTCTAATTCATTCAAGACATAATAAAAAAATCCCCGTGTATTAGCACGGGGATTTATGTTTAAAGGATTAATACCGTTTCCACAGCAAACCGGTGCACTCCGGCAGTGTGCGCCATTGCTCCCGCTCCACCTTTTCCGCCATTTCCGCGCCAAAAAAGAAACCCGAAAGATCCAGCGCTTCTTCCAGGCTGTTGAAGGCGTAATCGGTGCGGAACCAGGTGTCCTGGAATCCTTCATTCTTCAGGAAGGAAAAATAGGGATCCAGGTGCGGGGGCGGGCTGGGTGTTTCGAAACCGGTGCCGTAATTTTCAAGCATGATCAGTACACCGCCTGGCCGCAGCAGGCGCTGCGCTTCAGCCAGGCCCGCCTCTAATTCGGCCTGCCACTGCTGCTCGCCCCAAACTGCCAGGTAACAGAAGCTCCAGCCGGCGATGACCATGTCGGCGCAGTTGGATGCGTAGGGGGTGCGGCGCATATCCGCTACGCATAACAGCGTGTTATGCGCGTCTTTTTGGGATAGCACATCGCGCGCGGTGGCGAGCATGTGCAGCGAAAGATCACTGGCACGTACAGAGTTGGCGCTGTCCGCCAGGAAGCGCGTCAGCCGGCCAGTGCCGGCGCCCAGTTCAACCACGTCTGCGAGCTTAAATGGCTTGATCTTGTCGATCGCTGCCGGGATGTTATTTTCATAATCCTCGCGCAGGATCAGGCGTTCATATTGGTCTGCGTGACCATCATAGACTTCTTTTTCAGTAGGCATGGCGTGATTGTACTACGGGATGGTTGATTTATTGATGTCAGTTTAACCCAATCGATTGTATGATCTCTGTGAGGATCACTTCAGTTGTCTATCGGATATCAACCACAAGTGCATCACGCGGTTCTTCGAGCGCGTCAAACTGGCTGCGCAGCATGTCCGATTTCATAAAATGTTCGCACAGCTGTATGCCTTGAATAGAAATAATTCTTAGATAGAATGGATGTTCAGATATTCAAGATTATCTCTATTACTAAATGTTTATATGATTTTAATCCTTCCACTCACCTTTGGATTCTCGCTGATCCTCCTTTTGCGATAGCTTGAACTTGGTCAAGGGTTGCCATGGTTGTATCTCCGGGGAAGGTGGTTATCAGCGCGCCATGAGCCCATCCTAATATCAGCGCTTGCTCAGGATCTTGATTGGAAAGAAGACCATAAAAAAATCCGGAAGCAAATCCATCTCCTCCACCAACACGATCATAAACATTCAATTCTGTTGTTGGTGCCCGATATGTTTTTCCGCCTATCCACGTGACCGCACTCCATTTATGCGTGTTTGTAGAAACGACGTCTCGTAAAGTAGTTGCAACAACTTTGATATTTGGAAAGCTCTTGTTTACATTGCCAATCATTTCAAAGAAAATATTCGGATCCAACTTGGATTTTTTGGATATTTTTGGGCCCGGAATACCTAAACCAAGCTGTAGATCTTCTTCATTTCCAACTAATACATCCACATTTTCAACAATTCGGGATAAAACGGACTGTGCTTTTGATTCGCCCCCCCAAATATTCCAGAGCTTCCCACGGTAGTTCAGATCAAAAGATATAACAGCATGATATTTTCGTGCTGTTTTCATGGCTTCAATAATCAATTCGCCGGTTGTTTCAGATAGTGCAGCAAAAATGCCTCCGCTGTGAAACCAGCGAACGCCCTGGCAAAAAATAGATTCCCAATCAAAATCACCTGGTTTTAGCATCGCGCCTGCTTCATTAGAACGATTGTAAAATACGACCGGTGCACGCATACCATAACCACGATCACTATAGATCGTCGCCATGTTGGGCCCATTAACACCATTATGTTCAAAATATTTGTAAAATGAACTCACGCCCATTGCCCGCACACGTTCTGCAATAAGATCTCCGATTGGGTAAGAAACCATCGCGGAAGCAATTCCGGTTTTTAGTTTGAAGCAATTTGCTAGGTTAGCGGCTACATTATATTCACCCCCGCTTGGGTGGACTGTCCATGTTGTTGCTTTTCCAAATGGAATGATGCCAGGGTCTACCCTGTGGTTAAGCGCGCCAAGTGATAAGAAATCAAGTGATCCGGTTGGTTGAATGATGAGGTCTTTATTCATATAGTTCTTCTCCCTGTTTTTTATTATCTAATAAGCTAATCTCAGACAGTATATGATTGTGATGTGACATCTCCACCCTCGCCGGTCCAATCGGTATGAAAAAAATGTCCACGCGGTTGATCGATCCTTTCGTATGTATGCGCGCCAAAGTAATCTCGCTGTGCTTGCAGCAAATTGGCAGGTAACCGCTCCCGTCGATATGCATCATAAAAAGAAAGAGCACTTGACATGGCAGGCACAGGTATTCCGTTTGTTACTGCTGTGGCAACCACTCGCCGCCAGGACGGCAGGGAATTTTGAATCTCATTCCTAAAAAATGAATCTAAAAGAAGGTTATTGAGGTGTGGATCTTTGTCGAAAGCCTCTTTGATCTTATCCAGAAAGGCTGAACGGATGATACATCCACCCCTCCACATCAATGCGATGCCACCGAAATTCAAATTCCAATGATATTCTTTCGCAGCAGTATTCATCAGCATGTACCCCTGTGTGTATGAAATCATCTTAGATGCGTAAACTGCATTGAAAAGATCTTCCAAAAATCTTTCTTTTTCCCCATTAAAAGTAATAGGTGTGTCTTTGACAAGCTTTGATGCTTCCACGCGCTCGTCTTTCAATGCTGAAAGTGACCTGCTTTGAACAGATTCAATGATCATGGAAAGTGGTACGCCCATTTCCAAGGCAGAAATGCCTGTCCATCGTCCGGTTCCCTTCTGGCCTGCAGTGTCTAAAATATTGTCTACAAGCGGGTTGCCATCTTCATCTTTATACGCAAGAATATCCGCTGTGATTTCGATCAAATATGAATTCAATTTATCCTGATTCCATTTTGAAAAAACCGAGCTCATTTCATCAGCTGACATTACAGCTAATTCTTTCATCAGATGATATGCTTCACAGATCAACTGCATATCGCCATATTCAATACCGTTATGCACCATTTTCACGAAATGGCCTGCGCCATTTTTGCCCACCCAATCACAGCATGGAGTGTTCTCTTTGCCAACCTTTGCTGCAATGCTTTGAAAGATGGATTTAACATGTGGCCAGGCATCTGGGGATCCTCCGGGCATGATAGAGGGGCCATGGCGAGCACCTTCTTCACCGCCCGATACACCTGTGCCAATATATAGAATGTTTTTGTTTTCCAGGTATTCAGTGCGCCGGATAGTGTCTTTGTAGTTGGAATTCCCTCCATCTATTATGATATCTCCCTCATCGATCAAGGGGATCAATTTCTCAATAAATTGGTCGACTGGATTTCCAGCCCTGACCATCAGCATGATCCGCCGCGGCTTCTTAAGACTGGCAATAAACTCTTCCAGTGATTTGGTCCCAATTACACTTGTGTCTTTAGCTGAAGAAGAAATAAAATCATCGACTTTTGATACGGTTCGGTTATAAACGGCAACCGTAAAACCATGATCCGCCATGTTTAAAACAAGGTTCTGTCCCATAACTGCTAAACCAATTAATCCTAAATCTGCTTTTTTCATTTTGTTCCGTCCTTTTTTATCTTCAAAACTCTTTTGTTATAGTATCGCTTGCGAAAAATCAACTATTCATCTCGCTGACATCCGCAGGATTCTCTAATGATAAGTTCGGTTTCAAGGCAGTGTGATGCCACCGTTTCGTCTCCATTTTCAAGATTGAAGAAAAGTATTTCACACGCTTTATGAGCGAGCTCCTCAATCGGTTGGCGGGTCGTAGAAATAGCCGGGGTTACTGCTTCCATCCAGGGTAAATCATCATAGCCAAAAATTGCCACATCATCCGGGATTTTTAAGCCCAGGCTCATAATTGCTTTATATGTACCCAGTGTGATTGATTGGCTTGCTGTCATAATCGCGTCTACTTTTTGAGTTGTTATTAGATCTGTTGCTGCCTCAAATGCAGAAAGTCCAACGTAGTCTGTCTCACGAACCAGGTCTGGTATCAGCATCTGATTTTCTAAAAGAGCCTGTTGATATCCATCTATCCTTTCTCGGGTATTCGAACCGAAAACCTGCATTGCTATCATGCCAATTCTTTTGTATCCGTGGCTTATCAGGTGTTTTGCAATGTTGTATGCGGTCTCTTTATTGTTAGTTAATACAGAATTTGCCCTTTGAATTTGTCTTTCGATGGCTACGACTGGAATGCTGTCGATCGCGTTGTGTATGATTTCATCATCATCTGATATTGTGGGGCAAATGATCAACCCGTCAACCCTTTTTGATAACATGCTGCGAATGGCGTCATTTTGCACTTTCTGATTTTCTTCGGAAGAGACAATAAATGTGTCAAACCCTTTTTGCTGGGCAATTTTTTGGACAGTTCTCACAAGCGGGGGAATAACCGGGCTTGTAATGTTAGTGACGATGAGACCGATCGATTTCGTCTGTTTCATCTTTAAACTTCTGGCTACAAGGTTGGGTTGATAATTCAGCGCAGATATTGCATCAAGAACTTTCTTTTTTAGTTCCGGACTAATATATTTATCTTTATTATTAATAACCACTGAAACTGTTGAAATTGACACTCCAGCCAATTTTGCGACATCCGTTATTGTTGTGCGACTTTTTTTCATCAATAATCCATTTCCAGTTACAATCCTGTAAGCTTCCTAATTAATCATTCCAAACGTCTACGATCATTTCTAGTTTCTCAAACGCTGTTTTTGATGAAGGAACGTTGACCTGCAAGCAGAGGTTGCGTTCTGATAAATTCTTCTTCAAGAAAATAATGTCATTATGGTCAAAATCTCCCCAAATAACCAGCCTTTTTTTGGCAGTAACTTTTTTGAAAATATTCAATAGACCTGAAAGCGAGGGGCCGGCAGCTTCATAATTAATTTCTATCACGTCCAATTCGGGAATTTCTATGAGATCGTCCACGACAAATAAAGATCGTGGATGAAGATGAATGCCTGAAACCGGAATCGAACGGGCGATTTGTTTCTCGTAAGGAAGTAGAAATTGGCGATAGTGGACCGGGGAGATCAGTGCCAGGGCATCATCTTGAAACCAGGCACACTGCCTGGGCGCCCACAGATATATTTGTCCAAAGCTATACCCTCCCAGATAAGGCGGTATTCTTTCCATCTGCATGTGCGCAACCTCAATCCATATTTTAGTTAATTTTTCCAAAACTTGCATGATTAAATCGGGATTGTCGTAGAGGTCCAGGCACATTCTTGATGGCGTTCGCATCGCGGAAAGTAAATCCGAGGGTCCTCGTAAGAGCGATACCGAGACTGGAAAACGCTTATCCGCAAGCGCAACCAGCCGATCAGTAAATGCGAGTAATTTATGCAACCATTTATTTTCATTTAGTCTGATGGGTTTGTTTAAAAATTCTTCTAAAGGCAAATCGATGGGATCCGCCCAAATATTATTACCTCTTTTAATAATTGGGCATCCAATAATTCCCTCAAGCCATGGGATCGTCATGGAAGGGAAAGCGGACCAGGGCATGTCACTTCCTGAATCGTTGTTTATTTTAAAAAGATGATCAATATCCTGTAAAAGATCTTCAAATGGAAGGTTCTCAGGATCCAGATTGCCATCTTGTATGGCTGTCATGCTGATAGGGTACAAATCGGGAATTGAAAATGAGCCGACCCAAAACGAAACAAGAGGCCGATCGGTTTCCTCACCATCCCAAAAATTTCGGCATCGATTTTTATCGATTGAAAATGCAGGATTCATCTATTGATGTGAAAGATGTTCTTTACACGCATTAATAAACATTTTTGAGGTCGCGGTATATCCAATGTGGCATTCTGACCAGAGAATCATTCTTTTCGTAAACCCATAATCGTTTCCATCCACTTCCGGTATTTCCACGGATTGGGTACAGTCCCGTAAAAGAAGCACTCTGTAATTATGGTAAGTCGCGTCGATCATCGTTGTCAGAAGGCAAATATCTCCAGCAAATCCTGTGCAAACTAATGTATCGATTTTTAGGTTACGTAGCAGGCTGTCAAGGTGCGTATCAAAGAACCCCGAATAAACCCACTTCCGCACGTAATAATCATCTTCTTCTGGCTTGATGACATCAGCATATTTGATATATTCGGAATGCCCAAACTTGTATTCAAGCGGGTCTATATTATCCTCGCAAAAAAGTTCATCATGCCATTTTCCGACATTCATCGCTCTCTGTTTGCCAAACCATGATTTCTCGATAGCGATGTTCGGCGCGCTATTCCCGAGATAAACACAGGGCATACCCGCTTTTTTCGCGTAATCTTTTGACGGACGTATTCTGTTTGCAATGATTTCATATTCATTACTAAAAAGGTATTCCAACCCTGAAGTTGTTTCAGATCCATCTTTTTTTTCATCAGGGAATTGCCCATAAACATCGCAGATCAAGAAAGCTGTATGCGCAATATCAAGTTGGATTTTTTCTTCGGCATACCCATAATTTTCCGGTGGGTGAAGCTTGAAATACCGTCCATGGATTGAAATGGTGTCCATAATCCCTCCCGCTGTATATAAAAAAACGTTTAGAAAAACCTTTCGCTAATATTACTAGAAAAATAATTCGCGGTCAAGTAATGTTTGATTGTTTTTAATGAGAAAGAATTATCGAGATGGGGATAAGAACCATCTGGCAGCAGTGAATTAGGGCTATTTCTCCCGATTCTGCGGGTTTTTATGGGCAACAGACCTGTGACCTGTCACAATTGAAAATTTTCAGGATTATATATTGACAGAATTTGTGATTTCCTGTATAAATAGAAAAACATTTCGCAAAACGTTTCGCTAATAATGGTGAGAAAGAAGGTTGAATATGGAGTATACGCGGATTGTAAATCATCCACTGGAAATTTCCAGAATCTGTTTGGGGACAATGATGTTCGGGGAAAAATGTGATTATCCAGAATCTGAAAAGATCATGCGAAGTGCTTTCGAAAACGGGATCAATGTCTTTGATACCGCAGCAATGTATTCCAATGGCGTGTCTGAAGAATTTGTTGGCAAAGCCCTGGGCAACATTGACCGGGAAAAATTATTTATCGGAACCAAGGTTGTCAAAGGTATTGATAAAGACAGCATAGTTAGTGGTCTGGATGAGTGCTTGACAAGATTGGATATGGAATATGTGGATTTGTATATGATCCACTGGCCAGTTCCTGGTATGCACCTCACTGAAATGATGGGCGCGTTGAATGCATGCGTAGAAAGCGGAAAAACAAAGCTCATTGGATGCTGCAATTTCCCTGCTTACCTGATGGCTTCCGCCAACGCTATCGCCATTGAAAATGGGTGGGAGAAACTGGCCTGCAATCAGGTGGCATACAATATGTTTGAGCGAGGAGTTGAGGTTGAGATCCTGCCATATGCTTTGTTAGAAGACCTGATGATAACTGCATATCGTCCATTAGCTGTGGGGTTATTGACTGGAAAGTTCCGCCAGGGTCAAGCAATGCCGGATTCTGCCAGAGGAACGACCGATTCGCGGATTATTACCTGGTTTACGCAATATGGGGAGGGCGTAGAACGGTTTGTTTCATTTGCCGAGAAAAAAGGCGTGCACCCCGCTCAACTAGCGGTTGCTTGGACTTTACATTCGCCAGCTGTCACAAGCGCGATTATTGGCGTGAGTTCACTAAAACAATTAGAGTCAAACATAAAAGCTGTTGATATCCGGTTAACAGATAAAGAATATGAAGAACTTACAAGTTATTTGGATACTGAGGTGAAAGAAGAAGGGCTTCAACTTTTCCCTGGTTTAACATATAACTTCCCGAGATTACGGCGAAATTTACATGTCGCAAAAAGGAAATAAGACATCATGATGAGTGTGATAAAAGCTGCTATTGTAGGCTGTGGAAAAGTAGGACATACTCATGCGAGTGCCTATCAGGATCTGGATGGTTCTGAGTTAATCGCTGTTTGTGATGTTTCACCTGATAGGGCAAGCACTTATGGGGAACAATACAATGTGCAAAGTTACACAAATTTTGAAGAAATGCTAGAACAGGCATCCCCGGATGTGGTTTCTGTATGCACACCTCACCCTCTCCACGCTGATTTTATTAAGAAAGCGGCAGCGCATGGGGTGCATGTTCTTACTGAAAAACCACTCGCCTCTGATTTACGTGATTGTGATGCAGCGATTCAATCCTGTGAAAAAAACCAGGTGAAATTGGGTGTAATCAGCCAGCGCCGGTTTTATCCCCCGATTCATCGCATGAAACAGGCAATTGAAGAAGGAAAAATTGGTAAGCCAATCGTAGCTAACATGATTGTCCTTGGTTGGCGGGATGAAGCATATTATCAAATGGATGGTTGGCGGGGCAAATGGAAAACAGAAGGCGGAGGTGTTTTGGTTAACCAGACCATTCACCAGCTTGATTTGCTCCTGTGGCTGATGGGGCCTATTGATGAATTGTTTGGATACTGGGACAATTTTAACCACCCGTATATCGAGGTGGATGATACTGCGGCTGCTGTCATGCGATTTAGATCAGGCGCGGTCGGGCAAATTCTGGTCTCAAACTCACAAAAGCCGGGTTTTTATGGAAAGATCCATGTCCATGGGTCAAATGGAGCATCTGTCGGTGCACAAACAGAAGGCGGTTCTCCTTTTGTTGCCGGATTAACGACGGAAGTCGACCCACCGATCAATGATATGTGGACTATACCCGGTGAGGAAGAACTGCTGCCAGCCTGGCAGGACGAGGATCGAAAGCATGCGGAAGAATTTGATACGATGACCTATTACCATAAATTGCAGATTCAAGATTTCCTTAATGCAGTTGCAAATGATAAATTACCACGTGTTTCCGGTAAAGAAGCACGGCGGGCTGTAGAGTTATTTACTGCGGTGTATCTATCTCAGCGCGATAATAAACCGATCAAATTCCCTGTTGAATATTCAGAACAAAGCGCAGATTATGATGGGCGATTTGCGTATGAACCCTTTAGCCACAGAAAGAGTAAATAAAAAATGAAAGCTTTGGTGCTTACTGGAGAGAGAAAATTTCAATACAAAATACTTGATGACCCACGCCCTTCACCAGGTGAAGTGTTAGTGCGTGTCCGAGCGTGCGGCATTTGTGGTTCTGATGTTCATGGATATGACGGAAGCACCGGAAGACGTATACCCCCTGTTATTATGGGTCATGAGGCTGCCGGTGAGATTGAAGAGATAGGAAACAATGTTAACGGATGGAGCGTTGGTGACCGGGTTACATTTGATTCTACGATTTACTGTAATGAGTGTGTTTATTGTAGAAAAGGAATGGTAAATTTATGTAACAACCGCCGTGTTCTAGGTGTATCATGTGCTGATTATCGCCAGGATGGCGCAATGGCTGAATATATCGTTATTCCTCAGCATATTCTCTATCGGATTCCGGATCATGTAAGCTTCGAACAGGCGAGCATGGTTGAACCACTTTCTGTCGCTTTTCATGCGGTAGGCTTAACTCCATTAAAAATCAACGACTCAATTGTCGTCGTGGGTGCAGGCATGATCGGTCTATTAATCATTCAAACCCTTCGATTGGCTGGTTGTGGAAAAATTATTGCGGTTGATATTGATTCGGAAAAATTAGAACTGGCCAAGACCTGGGGAGCAGATTTTGGTATTCAGTCAGAAAAGAATGACACAAAAGGTGAGATACTAAAAATAACTGGGGGAGAAGGTGCAGATGTGGCGATTGACGTTGTTGGAATAAATAACTCAATTTTGACAACGATTTCAAGCGTTAAAAAGGGGGGGCAGGTGACACTTGTTGGGAATTTATCACCAAAGATTGAATTGCCATTGCAGGAAATCGTTACAAGGCAGATCCATATGAGAGGATCCTGCGCTTCAAGCGGTGAATATGGGGCATGTTTGGATATGATTGCCAGAAAAGCAGTCAATATTGATTTCTTGATGAGTGAGATAGCACCTTTATCAGAAGGCCAAAAATGGTTCGATACCCTTTACGAAGGAAAGAACAATTTATTAAAGGTGATATTGAAACCTTAAAAACGATTGAGATTTTTATGGAAAAAGAAAATTCTGTACCTCGGTTAGAAGTAAAAAATATTTCAATGGAATTTCCAGGTGTGAAAGCGCTGGACAATGCCAGTATGCAAATAGTCCCTGGCGAGGTGCGTGCGCTCGTTGGTGAGAATGGTGCTGGAAAATCTACATTAATTAAAATTATCTCCGGAGTATATCAACCCACATCTGGAATGATATTTTTGGATGGAGTAAAAGAAGATATTGCAGACCCATATCTCGCATTGCGAAAAGGGATCGTTCCCGTTCATCAGGAGATCAATCTCGAACCCTTCCTGACTGTTGCTGAGAATATCTTTATTGGTCGGCAACCATTAAACCAGTTTGGATTGATCGACTATAAAAAGATGAATACGGAAGCGGTTAAGTGGTTATCGGAACTTGACATTCAAGTCGATCCTAACCTGCCTTTAGGTATGGCATCTCTTGCTGAGCGGCAGATGGTTGCGATCGCCAGAGCGGTTTCTTTGGATGCAAAAGTGCTGATTTTCGATGAGCCGACATCATCATTGACACAAAAAGAAATTGCCGGCCTTTTTAATGTCATAAAAAGATTAAAAGAAAAAGATATTGGAATCATTTACATATCTCATCGATTGGAAGAGGTGTACCAGATTTGTGAATCGATAACGATTCTTCGTGATGGTTCTGTTGTTTGCGATAAAAAGCTGAAAGAGATCAAAACTTCCGAAATTATCAATTTCATGATTGGACGAGATTTAAAAGATATGTATGAGAAAACACTGGCGGAAATTGGTGAGCCAGTCCTGGAGGTTAGAAATCTAAGTGTAAAAGGGATTCTTAACAATATTTCTTTCACCCTGAGGTCTGGAGAAATTCTGGGTGTGGCAGGCCTGGTAGGAGCAGGCAGGACAGAATTAGCGCGCGCATTATTTGGAGATCTCCCGATATCCTCTGGTAGCGTGATCATCGATGGTAAAGAAGTGAAGGCAAAAAACCCCAATGGATTTATTAAATCTGGTATTGGGCTGATTCCTGAAGATCGAAAAGACCTTGGCCTTGTAACTGAACTTTCTGTGGGAAAAAATATTTCCATGACAATTTTTAAGGTGCTTTCCCGGCTTGGTGTCATCAATGAGAAGAAAGAAAACCAGCTGGTTGAAAATTATGTCGACCGGCTCGCGATCAAGACCCCGTCCATTTTCCAGAAAGTAAAATTCCTTAGCGGCGGAAACCAGCAGCGTGTAGTTATTGCCAAGTGGCTTGCGACGAATCCTAAAATTCTTATCGTCGATGAGCCGACCCGTGGAATTGATGTGGGAGCAAAAGCTGAAATTCATAAATTGTTGAATGAACTGGTACATCAAGGAGTTGCAGTCCTCATGATATCTTCTGAGCTTCCGGAGATCACAGCGATGAGCGACAAGGTTCTGGTGATATTCCAGGGAAAGATTTCCGCGGAATTAGAGGGAGATAAGATTTCCGAGGAAGAAATAATGCGATTTTCCGCTGAGATGGTATGAAGATGAACAACTAAATCGTAAGAATCAAAATAGGAATAGTAATGGCGAAAAATATGGAATTATATAATAAAATTCAAGGAAAAATTAAAAAAAATCTCCTTAAACCTGTATTGTTTTTTAGTAAGGATTACCCTTCGGTCATTTTCCTCTTTGTTCTAATCCTTGTTGGGGCAATATTTTCGCCGGTATTTCTATCAACGAAAAACTTCCTGAACATTTTATGGAGTGTTTCTGTTTTGGGAATTGTTGCGATAGGGCAGACAGTATTGCTCATAACCGGAAATTTTGATATGTCTGTAGCCTATACGATCGGTTTGGCGGGAATCACTACCGTATTGTCGCAGATAACAGGCGCAGATTTGTTTACATCAGTATTCGCTGGCATTCTTATTGGTGGTTTAGTGGGTTTAATAAACGGAATCATCATTGTTCTGACAGGAGCGAATGCATTCTTAATAACCCTGGGAACCGCTATATTGGTTTATGCGGTTAACCTGATATTAACCCAGTCAAAAACTTATTACGCATCGATTGAGGAGTTTTTGATTCTAGGACGCGGAAAGATATTCGGGTCAATTTATTATTCGGTTTTATTATTCCTGGCAATCGCACTGATCGTCGAGTTTATTTTACGCAAGACTACATTCGGTCGCTCGCTTTATATCATCGGCCTGAACCAGCGCGCGGGAAGGCTGGTTGGAATAAAAGTAAATGCCATAAAGATCAGCACCTATATTTTTTGTGGGATGACCGCTGCTCTGGCTGGGCTGGTGATGACTGCGCGAACAGGAAGCACGGTGGGAAACGCAGGCGTAGGGATGGAATTCGAATCTCTCATTGCGTCTGTGCTGGGAGGAACCAGTTTGTTTGGCGGGCGGGGGGGGACTCTGAGAACAGTTGTCGGTGTGCTTGTTCTGGGAGTATTGAATAACCTGCTTATTTTATTGAATATTCCCTACGAGGCCCAACAAATTGCTAAAGGTACAGTCTTTTTAATGGTTGTATTCCTAGATGGCGCATTTCGGGAAGGATAGAGAAAAACAATGATCAAGAAAATCGGGCAGTATATCCTTAAACATAACATCACAATTTTGATGGTCGCGCTTTTTGTCTTTTTTAGCTTTGCGGTTGGAGACCTATTTCTAAACATTCTCAATATTCATAATCTCATGCGGCAAATCTCTTTTGATATTCCGCTGGCGCTGGCATTGACCGTTGTTTTCATTGCTGGAGGAATTGACATCTCGATTGGATCAGTTTTATCCATATCTGCGGCGATAACGATGAAAATGCAGCCGCAAGGTACATACCTTGCCGTATTTGTAGCAATTTTATTTGGATTATTCATCGGGGCTGTTAATGGGTTCTTGGTCACAAAAGGAAAAATTGTTCCTTTTATCGCAACTTTAGGGACAATGACGCTGGTTCGCGGGATGATGCTTACATATACATTACAGAAACCGATCATCGGACAGGACGAGGCTTTTCAATTCTGGGGGGCAGGGTCGATCGGGATAATTCCAACACCAATCATAATTGTTCTTTTTGTTGCGGTTATCCTTCATATTATCTTGAAGTATACAAAATTTGGACGGAATCTTTTTGCGGTGGGTGGAAACGCAGAAGCCGCTTTTCTTGCAGGAATTCAAGTCAATAAATATAAATTCTTCGCTTTTATGATCAGTAGTTTCCTGGCTTCTATTTCCGGTGTGCTCCTAGCGTCGAGATTGAATACTTCCACGCCCCACATCGGATTAGATTCTGCGAACTGGGCAATTGCAGCTGCAATCATGGGCGGAGCCAGCATGACAGGCGGCAAAGGGTATGTTTTTGGCAGCGTACTGGGTGTTGTAACCCTGGGAATTCTCGTTAATGGGATGAACCTGGTTGGCGTACATACATATTTCCAAATCGCTATTCGAGCCATGATCTTGTTGATCGTGGTCATTGTAGATGCGATCTCAGCCATGAATCTTCGGAAACGCCTTGAAAAGCAGGCATATGGTGAACGCTAACGATGCCTTATTTGACTTAAAAAAGGAGGTAACTTCGGAAATAATATTACACATATTCTTAACAAAAATTGATAAAAAATAATTAACGGAGGAAGAAAAATGAAACACAAATTTTTATTCGCTTTATTAATCGGGGCACTGTTGATCACATCGTGCTCACTACCGGCAGTGGTTGAGGAAGCTGCTCCTGCTGAAGATGCTGCAGCACCTGCTGAAGAATCAGAATCCGCAGCAGCCGAGGACTCTGGTGATAAACTTGAGATCTGCGTTGTTCACAATAGCGCAGACCACCCATCCATCACCGCGGTTGTCAATGGTATGGATGATGAAGCAGCGGTTTTTGGCGCTGAAGTTACCTATTTTGACCCTGCAATGGACCCACAAAAACAGGCTTCACAAATTGAAGACTGCATTGCCCGTCAACCAGATGTGATCGCAGTGAACTCAGTAGATCCTGCTGCGGTTGTAGCCTCAATTAAGAAAGCATATGATGCGGGCATCCCTGTCGTGACCCAGAACGCAAACTGTGCTCCTGAAGGATATCAATACCTGACTGCTTTCATCGGTTCTCAATCGTATGACCAGGGGTATGCAGTTGGGAAGATGATGGCAGAAAAATTGGGCGAATCCGATTCAGGTGTTATCTTCATTGGCGGTAACCCGGGCCAAACCGACTATGTGAATCGTGTTGAAGGCGCGAAAGATGCGTGGGCGGCTGCAGGAGTTTCCTATGAAGTACTGGCAGACCAGCCAGCAGAATGGTCCAAGGATAAAGCATTAACTGTCATGCAGGACTTGCTGACCCGTTATCCTGACGGCATTGATGCCGTATATGCTGTTGATGATCCAATGGCCATTGGCGCCCTCGAAGCCATCAAAGCAGCCGGACGTGAGACAGAAATCGCTGTTTTTGGTACGAATGGTAATGTTGATGCGTGCCAGGCGATCAAAGATGGTGATATGTATGGCACCGCTCTCCAAATGAGCTACCTGGTGGGTGTCTATACCGTTCGCGCGGCGTATGATATCAAGACCGGTCGATTAGTAGCAGACCAGATTCTTGCCCCAACCGCGCCGGTAACCCCGGATAATATTGATTACTGGATGCCTATGTGCTGGTAATATCATAAGGATACAAGTGACGTGAGGGGTAATTCCCTCACGTTATTAAATAATATCCAGAACAACTAAAGGTATTTTATGTCGCGCAAAATAAGAATTGTTACCTCGTCATTTGCTACATTAGAAAGTACTCAACCCCCATTTAATTTACATTCTCCAAATCCAGAAGATAATTTAAAACTGGCATCCGATATTCTCGAATCAGCTATCAGTTATAAACCAGATGTGGTGCTTCTCCCTGAAACTTTTAAGTTAGCTGGTGTTTCATATGATTCAGCTTCGGATTTCGCAGAACAAATTCCAGGTCCAACATTTGATATGCTGGCAAAATTTGCAAAGCGGGGAAAAACTTATATTGCCGCGGGACATATGATCTCGGAACACGGAAAGATTATTAACAAAGCGGTCATTCTGGACCGCGCAGGAAATCTGGCGGGTTCATATGCAAAAAAATATCCCGTTGAAGGCGAGATCAATCGTGGTGTTCAGCCTGGAGATGCAAATCCTGTATTTGACCTGGATTTTGGTCGAGTTGGCGTTTCTGTTTGTTTTGACCTGAACTGGCGGGAGATTTGGAAGGATTTTGCTGAACAGAAGATCGATCTGGCATTATGGCTTTCCGCGTATGAAGGTGGTTTCCCTTTGCAATCCTATGCATGGGAATTTCAATATCCCATTGTATCGTCTGTTTGGCCTTATCATGCGCGTGTGGTTGATATAACGGGAAGAATCGTCAGTTCAACCTCGCGGTGGAGCCGAATCGCGTATCACGAGTTAAATCTTGACCGGGCGCTGTTCCACACCGACCTTCAGATGCAGCAGATCAGTCAGATTCAAAAAAAATATGGAAATGGCGTGTTGGTAAAAACATTTACCGAAGAGCATCTATTTTTATTGGAAAATAATTTAGAAAACATTACGATCAAAGATATTATTAGAGAATTTAATTTAGTTACATATTGTGATTATATAGATAGGTGTACAGAATACAGGGGAAAATATTTATAATTTTCTTTATGGAAATTTATCTCCGGCGGCGCACACCAGCGCTTCTACTAACTCCTGTGTTTTTGCGGCTTCCTTTGCGCTGGTCATCGGCTGCTGGCGTGTTCTGACACATTGTAGAAAATGGTCCATCTCTCCGAAAAATCCGCGTTCTTCAAGCGAGGGGATCCACTTACCCGCGCGGTCCATGCCGTACACCTGTTCATGGTCATCCTGCAACACCCGCATGCGCTGAAAAGCATCCACATGCACAGACATACCCTCTGCGTGCAGCGTCACGCTTTCCTGCCACGCGCCAGCGAGATTGCATACTGTTACCAATCCCAGCCCGCCTGAGGGCAGGCGCATTGTGCTTGAAGCCGAGACCAGGACATCATCCTGCATCTGATAGCTTGTGTGCAGCGCTTCCACATCACCGCAGTAATAGCGCATCAGATCGATCTGGTGTATGGTGTCATCCAGATAATGTGAGAATAAGGATGGGTTGGATGCTTGCGTGCGATGTTTCTGGATCAATGCCATCTTGATCGACCGCCCGCTGAGTATCTCTTTAGCTTGCTGGTAGAGCAGGGCGTAACGGCGGTTGAACCCGACCGCGAGGATGCGCGTATGTTCGTCAGCGATCCTGCCCAGCGCGTACGATTGTTCACTGCTGTCGGTCAGCGGTTTTTCGCTGTAAACATCGATCCCATTCTCCAGAAGCACTTTGCAGAGCGCAAAGTGCGATTCCGTGCTGCTGATTACCACTGCAGCCTGCGGTTTCCTGGCAATGATGTCTTCGATTCTGTCCGTGGCGAACGGGATATGCCACTCGCTGCCCGCCTGTTGAGCGTTGGATAGAGTGCGGCTGTGCACCGCGACCAGGTTCACATCTGGCATCACAGCCAGCAGCGGAAAGTAGGCTTTCTTTGCGATCCCGCCTGTCCCTATAATTGCGATATCCATACTCTTTGCTCCTAATCCAGCGGCAGGGTTAATTGTTCACCGCCCGCCTGTGCGGAGCGATAGCTGGCTTCCAGAATTTCCTGTGTCCTGACAGCGTCGGCGAAGTTGATCATCGATTCGCGCCCTGCGGTTATGCAGGTCAGGAAATCGTAAATACATGCGCTATGCGCATCCATAAAGGGTCCCAGCGACATCTTCGCTGGCGGCCAGGCTGTTATGGCTTTTTGGGATGCGGGCAGTCCCAGATCACCG
>Ga0180436_10002178_pt1 | contig 18792 bp, 15 predicted proteins | sample SS_ome_2_FD_132434 | JGI IMG/M metagenome (GOLD analysis project Ga0180436, IMG submission 132434) | Hypersaline lake sediment archaeal communities from the Salton Sea, California, USA - SS_3_S_2 metaG | ecosystem: Environmental > Aquatic > Non-marine Saline and Alkaline > Hypersaline >...
ATGCAGATGAAGATGCGCTTTCTGAAGCTGCAGCCGCAGCTCTGGCTCAACCGGAAGCTCGATATCCTGGTTACGCACGCGCCGGCCTTTGAACTGGGTGACCTGGAGGGGCCGCACCAGGGGTTCAAGGTGTTCAGGAGAATCATCGAGCAGCATGTACCACGATATCACCTGCACGGTCATGTGCATCTGAACTACAGTTCGAACCCGCGCATCATGAATTTTGGCGGTACGTGCATTATCAACGGTTACCACCACCACATCTTTGAATATTGACAATGGCTTCAGACAACGCTTCGATACACAGCTTCAACAGCGCGCTTTTCAGGTCTTTCTTCAAATCGGTATATAAAAAGCTGAAGCATGAGGAAGACTACCTGCCGAACCTCGAGCAGATCGTCGAACTGACCAAGGCGAAAGATGAACACTACATCGGCCTCAAGGAAATTCCGGTTGACAACATCATCGGCAGCGAGGCCCGCTATGAGGATTTCGACAAGGACTTCCTGCCCAGGAAGCCCGAACTGCAGCAGCGCTGGTCCAATATCGACAAGATCATGCGGGAGGACAAGAGTCTGCCGCCGATATCGGTATTCAAGATCGACGATTACTACTTCGTGCGGGACGGTCACCACCGGGTCTCCGTGGCCAAGAACCGCAAGCAGGTCTATATCGATGCAGAAGTCACCGAACTGCATATAGACGTCCCGCTGACCAGGGAATTGACGATCAAGGACCGTTTCAAGATCCAGGAGCATATCAATTTTCTTGAAAAAACGAAATTGAACAAGCTCGGCAAAGGCTTCGATATCAAGCTCACCAGGCCGCAGTCATACGGCCACCTGCTCAACATCATCAGCCACTACACCGGTTATCTCGAAGACATCGTCGGCCGCAAGCTGGAATTTCACGAGGTTGCCGAGGAGTGGTACAACCGGATTTTCATGCCCTTCGCCGAGGGTGCATACCTCGATGATATTCTGGGGAAATACCCGAACCGGACGACCGGCGATCTCTATGTCTGGATTCAGCTTAACTGGGCCGATGTGAAAGACAGCCTGGGCGACCGGATCAGTTTTCTGGCCAAGCCGGTGCCGGTGGTCGAACAGGAGACCCAGGGGTTGGGGCTGAGCTATGCCCCGGGTATTGTGCGCAGCATTAAACGGCAGTACATCAGGGCCAATATCGGGCTGGTGGTTACCTGCGTGGTGCTCGATATCACGCAAACAGGAGAGCTGTCGATCGCGATCGTTAAACGGAAATATCACCCGTTTGAGGATTACTGGTCGCTGCCCATCGCGATGCTCAACGAAAACGAGACGAGTCACGACGCCGCCCGCCGCTGCGTCAAGAACGCCCTCGGCATCGAAGAAGGGCTGAATTTCGTTCAGTACAAGACCTTCGACAATGTCGACCGGACCCCGTACGGGCGGATGATCGCCTTCGGCATGCTCTGCGTCCATTACGGCGAGAACATGCGCATGTCGGCAGGAGGCATTGCCAGTGAAATCAAGCTGATCGGGCTGGGCAAAGATGTGAGGATGGTCTACGATCACAACCATATTCTCAGTGAGGCTTTCGCCTTTATCCATCGGACCGGGTCCAGCTTTTCCTTCATTACCGAAGTGTTCCCCGACGATATCCCGCTGAAATATGTGCGGAAAGTGTATGAAACCATTGAACGGCTGAAGGTGGAGCGGCGATAGGCCAGGGGGCCCGCAAGACACCTTTATCGTGATAGATGATTTTGTTTTTGCCTCTTCTTATAATAGGGAATACGGTGGAGGATACGTATTCAAGAACTGCATAACCCTAAACAGTATCCATATGCCATGGCACCACGAAAGAAAATTCAGCAGGCCTCGTCAGTCGATGTCGCCCGCCTTGCCGGCGTGTCCCAATCGGCGGTTTCCCGGGCTTTTACGGAAGGAGCATCGATTTCCGAGAAGAAGAAGAAAGCGATTTTAGAAGCCGCCGACAAACTGAATTACCGCCCGAATGTTATCGCCAGAAGCCTCGTTCAGAACTCCACGAAAATTATCGGCCTGGTCATGACCAGGTTCCGCAGCCCTTTCTATACGACGGTTCTGGGCGATTTCACCAGGCATATCCAGGACAGCGGGTACAGCACCCTGCTGCTCAATATCGACAATGACAGGGAAGTGGCGGGGGTCTTGTCAACGGCCTTGCAGTACCAGGTGGACGGCTTGATTATCACGTCCGCCAAACTGACCTCGGTAATGGTTGACAGCTGCGTGCGTTCAAAAACACCGATCGTCCTTTTCAATCGCTATTCAGAAAACAACGAGCTGAGTGCGGTTTACTGCGACGGCTACGATGCCGGCAGAAAGATCGCCGACCTGCTCGTTCCCAATCATACCCGTTTCGGGTGCATCAAAGGGGAGGTGACCAGTTCGACCAGCAGGGACCGCTCGGAGGGGTTCGTCTCCCGACTTGCCGAACACGGTATTAGCGACTGCATCTGCGAACATGCCGATTTCTCATACGATTCCGGTTTTGAAACGGCAAAGAAAATCCTGGATCGCCCGAATCGCCCCGATGCTATCTTCTGCGTCAGCGATCTCATGGCCCTGGGGGCCATCGACGCGGCTCGCACCGTTTTCGGCCTCGAGATACCCGCAGATCTGTCAATTGTCGGTTTTGACAATATACCGATGGCCGGCTGGCCGGCCTACAGTTTGACCACGGCCGCCCAGCCAGCTCCCAAAATGGCTGAAGCGACGGTGGATACGCTGCTCAAGGCAATAGAGGATCGCAGCCAGGATACGATTACGTTGAAAATGAAGACGGAAATGATCATTCGCCAGTCCATGCGCAGGTGAGCAGGATTGATCATAAAAAACTCGTTGACAAAAATGATGGGGTCGGATTAGCTTGACTACGTATTCAATTTGCTGTTGAAAATACGGCAAGCCGTTCTAATTCCGGATATACTCGGGTCGTTCAGGATTCAAGCTGCCTTTGCGCAACGTCGGATTGACGTCTGAGGCAACGGTAAGTAAACCTTCTGCAAAGAGGAGAGGCGTTTATGGCTGGGATAGTTATCAAGGATATGAAAAAGGAATACTCCAACGGGTTCGTGGCCATCGAGGGAATGAACCTGGAAATTCCCGACAAGGAATTTGTCGTCCTAGTCGGCCCTTCAGGCTGTGCCAAATCCACCACGCTCAAGATGATTGCCGGACTCGAGGAGATATCGGCCGGGGAGATGTATATCGGAGACCGGCTCGTCAACGACGTCGCTCCCAAGGATCGCGAGATCGCGATGGTCTTTCAGAGCTACGCGCTCTACCCGCATATGACGATTTACGACAATATCGCCTTCGGCCTGAAAATGCGGAAAACCCCGAAAGACGAGATCGATGTGATGGTCAAGGAAGCGGCGGAGATGCTGGGCATCACGGATCTTCTGGACCGGAAGCCGAAGCAGCTGTCCGGCGGCCAGCGGCAGCGGGTTGCGCTGGGCAGGGCAATCGTCCGCAAACCGGAGGTGTTCCTGTTCGATGAACCGCTGTCGAACCTCGATGCCAAACTGCGCGTTAAAATGCGTATGGAGCTGAAACGGTTGCACCAGCGACTGAAGACCACGGTCGTCTATGTAACCCACGACCAGGTCGAAGCGATGACCATGGGGTCGACGATCGTGGTGCTGAAACTCGGCATCATCCAGCAGGTGGGATCGCCCCTGGATCTCTATCATTACCCCAACAATCAATTTGTGGCTGGTTTCATCGGCAGTCCATCGATGAATTTTATGTCCTGCACGATCGATGAAGCAGGGGATGATCTTTTTGTCAGCTTTGGGGAAATGCGCCTGAAACTGCCGAAAGAGCGGGCCGACAAGGTTCGCCGGCACGGCGGCCGGGAATTTGTCTTTGGTATTCGCCCGGAAGATATCAGTCCACGCCGGCAGAAACAGGAAAACTACAGCGAAGCCCACATCCGGGCCGCCATCTCGGTGATTGAACCGCTCGGCAAGGAGAGCTTCGTCGACCTGGCCTGCGGTAATGCCGCGCTCATGGCGGTCATTGCGACCGATCGTCCCCTGGTAAGCGGGGAGGAGATCGACCTGACGTTGAATATGGACCGGTGCCACCTTTTCGAGACGGATTCGGCGGGAGGGTCGGTATTCTTCCCCGCTGCAAGACCTTGAAATGTTTTGGATCGATGGTCCGCTGATCATTTCCCATGCGGCCGCTGCCTCGATATGTGATCTTCCGCACCATATAAGCGACTGGCGTATTCGTTCTATTACGGTGCGGGGGGAGCCAACGGGGTGAGTTTCAGGGCGGCCCCGAATGACATAACTGCTGGAGCATGGTTACAGCGAGGCCGAGTGCCGCGGGATTCTCGGGGAAAACGGGCACCGGATGTATGGAGAGTATTTGCAGTAATGACATAGATTTTTTTCCGCATGGATCAGTGTCGGGAAGGTGATGCGATATGGATTTCCAGAAGAACAAAGCGCTTGTTCTTGAATATAATGAAGCAATAGAGGGCGCAGACAGCGATTCCGTCGGCGAGGTGCTGGAGCAGTACACGTCACGTGATTACCACTGGTACGGTCTGCATCCGTTTCATGAGCAGGATGGCGCGGAGGCGGTTGCGGAGGTTTTCTGGCGGCCTTTCCTCTCTTCCTGGCGTGCGGTACAGCGGCGCATGGATATCTTCTTTGCCGGTTTCAATCAGCTGGACGGCAGGGAGTGGGTCGCGTCGATGGGGCACTTCATGGGACTGTTCGATCACCCCTGGCTGGGAATCCCCCAAACACGTAGAATCGCCTTGCTGCCCTACGCCGAATTTCATTGCATAGAGGGAGGCAGAATAAGCCGCAGCGCTTTGTTTTGCGACATCATCAAGGTCATGCAGCAGGCTGGCGTGTACCCGCTGCCGCCGCAAACCGGTGCAGCTTTTATTCATCCCGGCCCGAGAAGCCACGACGGCCTTCTTTTCGAGGCACAGGACCCGGAAGCGTCGAGCCGGACGCTCGAACTGATAGAGCGGATGATCGGCGATCTGAACGATCTCAATACCAGCGGTGTCGACCGCTGTCAGCCGGAACTGCTGGCCCGTACCTGGCATACCGGCATGATCTGGTACGGACCGGCCGGAATCGGCGCTGCGTATACGATTCCCCGTTACCAGGAACAGCACCAGTACCCGTTCAGGGCAGGCTTGAAAGATAAAGTGTTCAACGGTCATCTCTGCCGGTTCGGTGAAGGCAGCTACGGGGGATTTTTTGGCTGGCCCAACCTTACCAACACAGCCGCTGGCGGCTACCTCGGGTTGCCGGGCAACGAGGTTCGGGCCGATATGCGGGTGGTGGATATCTATCGGCGGGACGGTGATAAACTGGCCGAGAACTGGGTCTTTATCGACCTGCTGCACTGGCTGGACATGCAGGGACTCGATGTGCTGGCGAGAATGCAGCAGCTGCATCCTGTTTGAATTGAATTTGCAGCAACTATAATCCTGGCAATATACCAGGAATAGACAATAGCGGATTTTTTCACCGAGGCTTTCCGGAAGGCGCCATGGTGGCGGTGACCGGAATAAACGACGATAATCGTCAAGGTATTGAATAACATGTGGGAGGTAGACATGAAGACGAAAGGAATTGTACTTTTTGGTATTACCTTGCTGTGGGCGGGTACGGTTTGGGCAGGATGTGGTATCGATAAGGGGTCCGTCCGAATTCTTTCTAACGATTTCAAGGCAATGCACGCAATTTTAGAAGGGGTTGAGGCATGTGCGGGTGACGGTCTGACGATAACCAAAAACCAGACTACTGAGCATAAAGATATCCAGGTTGCAGCACTGAAGGCTGACCCTGCCGTTTACTCGTCTGCAGTGGTTGCCAATTCCTCAATTGTAGCACTCTATAATGAGGGTCTTATCCGCCCTCTTGATGATCTGGTGGGCCAGTATGGTCAAAAACTGAAAAAGAATCAGCTTATCACGATTGACGGGAAGGTTATGGCAGTAGCTTTTATGGCCAATGCCCAGCATCTCTTTTATCGCAAAGACATTCTAGAGAAGGCCGGATTGGAGCCTCCCCAAACCTATGAGGATGTATTGGCTGCCTCCAAGGTCATTAAAGAGAAGGGGCTGATGGAGTTTCCTTATGCTGCCAATTTCAAGGTGGGTTGGAATCTCGGTGAGGAGTTCATCAACATGTACCTTGGCCATGGCGGTGAGTTTTTCAAGAAGGGTACGGCTCAGGTTTCGGTAAATAACGAGAAGGGGCTAGCCACTCTTAATATGCTCAAAGCTCTGGTCGAGTATGCCAACCCGGACTATCTGACATATGACTCTAATGCTTCGGCTGCTGTCTGGGAATCCGGTAAAGCGGCCCTTATGACAGCCTGGGGATCACGGGCGGTTTCCATCCTGGATGACCAGGGATCCACGGAAGAGATTGTGTCAAATACTGTCGTTGCCGGAGCACCGACTGTTGCGGGTGGATCAATCCCGGCAACGACCCTTTGGTGGGATGGTTTCACCGTAGCAAAAAATATCAGCGATGAAGACGCCACCGCTACCTTTCGGGCTATGCTCAACGGGATTTCTCCTGAAATGGTAAAAGCCAATAATGATGTAGCGGTATGGTTAATTGAAGGATTTGTACCGGGTGATACTGCTAAAGGTGTCTTTGAGTCTGCACAGGGTGGAGCAAAACCCTATCCGATGACTCCGTCCATGGGACTGCTTCATATGGCGCTTGGCAGTGAGATTGTAGACTTTCTGCAGGGTAAAGAGAGTGCTGAGAAAGCCCTGGCTGATGTTGAGTCAGCATATAACACTGCCGCTAAAGAGAAAGGTTTCCTGTAAAATGCAAGGATCAGGAGGGGTGGGGGAGTCTCGTCCACCCCTTCAGACCTCAAAACAGCAATAAATCAACTGCAGGTGACGAACAATGCCGCATCGTGATTTTATAAAATTCATTCTGCCTTCGCTTCTCGCCATGATGTTGTTCATTGCATTCCCGATCGTCTCGGTTTTAGTGCAATCCTTATATGTCGAGCATGACCAGGTGATGATTGTCACTGAAAACTGCAATCCGTTTGGTTGCGAAAAAGAGACGATTATAGACATTGAAGCAACCGCCAAACTGAAAGAAGAAGAGCCGCTGGGGAAATTCAACGGTTTAGGCACATATACCAATCGCAGCCACCTGGCTTTTACCGAAGTTGCTGAAGCCTGGCGGAGTACCGACTCATTTTCGGCATTTATGGTAAAGATATATGACCTGCCGTTTTACAAAGCGCTCTTTTTTACGCTCGTCTACACTTTTTTCGTCACTCCCGTCGGTATCATACTCGGGCTGCTTATTGCTCTGGCGGTTAACAGTTTACCGCGTTTATTCAAAGGGGCGACTATTTTCGTGTCGCTGTTACCGATGATTGTAACACCTCTCATCGGTTCGTTGATCCTGTTCTGGATGATCGACGCCGATGGTATTATAGGGGCCACGCTGCAGTATCTTTATGACGACAGTTCGTTATCACTGAAAGCGTCGGCTGGCCTGACCTGGGCTACGCTGATATTTTATGGTATCTGGCATCAGGCTCCGTTTCCATTTATCGTTTTCTATGCCGGGCTTCAGACTGTTCCCCAAGATGTCCTGCAAGCTGCAATGATAGACGGCGCTTCTCGCTGGGAAAGGGTCTGGTATGTGACGGTCCCGCACCTGATGCCGCTGGTGACTTTCTGCGCCCTGATAATGCTGATGGACAATTTCCGGGTATTTGAGCCGATAGTAGGGTTTTCCGCCTCGGCAAATGCTACATCACTGAGCTGGATCATTTTTAATGACCTGCGCGGTCAGGAAACTCCTTTGTTCGGTTCAGCCGCGGCTACGTCAATGCTCACGATTATCGGTGTCATCATCCTGCTCAAGCCGGTGCTGTATCGTACCTGGCAGGATTTTAAAAGCAAGACAGCTTAAGGAGGGAGGTAATGGCAGGGCCAGCACAGAGCCGATCAACGCTTCTGATTTTAATTTCAACGTTATTTGTAGTTGCCTGGATGATCATTGCTTCAATGCCCTTTTTCTGGACGGTATGGGGGTCATTCAAGGTCCAGGGGGATTTCTTCTCTAAAGCGGACTGGCGATACGCACTCGAGGGTGTGCGCACTCTGGCAGAGACAGGATCAACCTTTACAACTCAAGCCTATTATGGGGCCTGGGTGGAAAACGAGTTTTGGCGAGCGGCATTGAACACGTTCGTTATGGTGTTTTTTGTCGTGGTAATTTCGCTTACGTTCGGGACACTGGGAGGATATGCTCTGGCCAGGTCCGGCGAACGCTATGCGTTCTGGATACTGATGGGAGCCTTGGTTTTCAGGGCCATGCCTCATATCACCCTGGTTTCGGGTTATCTGCTGCCATTCTTCAAATGGAATCTCTGGGGGCATTTACCCACGGCGGTTATCGTCCTGGTGGCTATCAATCAACCCTTCACCTTGTGGATGCTCTATTCGTTTTTCCTCAAAATTCCGATAGACCTGGATCAGAGTGCGATGATCGACGGTTGCACCAGATTCCAGGCGTTCCGGCATGTGATTATCCCGATCATGTGGCCGGGGGTCATCACAACCGGTCTGTTCTCGTTCCTGCTTGCATATAATGATTTTGCCGTTACTGCGGTGCTGCTCAAGCAGGAGAACCAGACTATGGTCCCGAGAATCGCCGCTTTTCTCGGGAGCGTATTCGAGGAGGGGCATATCATGTTCGCGGTGGCAGCGGTTGTTTCCGCGACAGTTCCACTTTTCTTCCTGGTGTTGTTCTTCCAGCGCCAGATAGTAAGCGGCCTTACCGCAGGAGCGGTAAAAGGGTAACTGAATTTTACCAAAGGCAGAAAGGTACCCTATGCAGGGGTTTGACCCACGCTGGAAAGACTTTCCGGATTATATTATCGGCATAACGAAAGAAATATGGGAAGGGCGTGGTGTAGCTGCGCTCCACGACTACTATGCGCCGGATCTCATGTTCCGTATGGCTTCGGGGGCAGGGCAAGGGAATAAGGCGGTGATTGCCGGAACATTGGCCACTATGAACGAATTTCCGGATCGCAGCCTGCTGGCCGAGGATGTAATCTGGTCGGGCACTCCGGAAACCGGCATGCTTTCTTCTCACCGGGTTTACTGCGAGGCTACGCACAAGGGATTCGGCATCTTCGGCCCGCCAACCGGCAAACGCGTTGCGTTCCGGGCCATTGCCGATTGCCATGCGAAAAACAACGTGATTGACGACGAGTGGCTGGCTCGCGACCAGAGTGCGATCTGCATCCAGATTGGTCTTGAACCCAAGGCGTTTGCCCGGTCGCTTATCGAGCGGGAAGGGGGGCCGGAACAATGCCGTCGCCCGTTTACCCCCGACCAGGATCGGCCCGGCCCGTATCTCGGAAAGGGAAACGATAACGAGTGGGGTGAGAAATACGGCGCGATTTTAACGGCCGTCATGGGAGCTGACCTGGCGGTAATCCAGCGCGAGTACGATCGAGCCTGTGTGCTCGGTTATCCCGGTGGTATCAATGGCCGTTCCCGGGGGCCGGCGGAAGCATTCTGGTGTGGGCTGCTGGCCTCGTTTCCACATGCCGAATTTTCGATCGACCACCAGATCGGACGGGAAGACCCGCTGCTGCCGCCACGATCTGCCATCCGCTGGTCGCTCAGCGGCACGCACGACGGGTGGGGCTCGTATGGCCCCCCCACAGGGGCGAACGTCTTCATCATGGGGTTTTCTCACGCCGAGTTTGGCCCATGGGGGATTCGCAGTGAATACACGGTCTTTGACGAGACCGCGATCTGGAAACAGATCCTGCTGCAAACCGGTTGAACACGCTTCAATCGATACCGGATAACGATGAAGTGAGAACTCGTGTTTTATCGGTATCCCATAATGGCTGAGCCAACAGGGGCTTGATATCTTCGCGCGGAACAGAACGCCGCTGTCATTTGCTGCATCCGGGACATAAGTACCAACCGTTTATTTCTGCAAACCAGCACGATCGTCTGAGCAAAACCTCCGGAACCTCTAACCCGGATATTTCATGGAAAAATAACAAAAAGTAAAATTTATTATATAATATCAAACAGGTAGGGTGCATTTTGGTGCTTGTGCCAAAATAACAATTTGTACCTCTTGGAATCAACAATGAAAAAGCAGAATTTCCACCCTGCGGGCGAGTCGATACGGCCTGCTATCCCGCGTCGCTTTTGGGGGAGGCATATTAATTATATAGCCTCCCCCAAGTCTCCTTGGCTAGCAGGCCGTCTCAACTCGTGAAATATCCGGGCTAAAAGCGTTGAGCGCGCCTGAAAAGTGCTTGACAAACCGGTCATTCACAGATAAAAAATGAATACGTATGCAATGCGGTGCACGACCTCTAGCTACCGTGAGATTTTCGCCTGTCACATGACTGGATATACAGTCGATTTGGTTGAAATATAACTTGTTGGTGAATACGCAGTCATCCCCGGCGGGAGGCCCCTATGGATTTTTCAGTTGAGACTCATGATGAACGAATCGCTGAAATTGTGGATTCCGGCGAGCAACTTGAGCAGGTGGCGACCGGATTCAGGTTTCTGGAAGGACCGGTGTGGGACCCGTATGAAAAAACGCTGATTTTCAGCGATATCATGGGCAACGGCCTTTTCCGCAAGGATGCCCGGGATGCGATTTCCATTTTCAGGGAAAACAGCTACCTGGCCAACGGTAACACCTATGATCGAACCGGCCGGCTGCTGACCTGCGAGCACGGTACCAGCAGGGTGACCCGTCTGGAAAAAGACGGGACCACTTCCATTCTTGCCTCTCACTACCACGGCAAGGAACTGAACAGCCCGAACGACATCATCGTAGCCGGCGACGGTTCCGTCTTTTTTACGGACCCGACTCCGGGACGGCTGGAGCGCGTCGGTATTCCCCGCGAGCAGGAGCTCGATTTTCAGGGGGTGTACCGGATCAGCCCGCAGGGTGAACTGCAGCTGCTGGTGGACGATTTTTCCAAACCCAACGGCCTGTGCCTGTCGCTCGGCGAACGGTTCCTGTATGTCAATGATACCGACCTTCAGCATATCAGGCGTTTCAGGCTCAATGCTGACGGCACGCTTTCCGGTGGCCAACTATGGGTCGACCTGTACGGGGACGAGCCCGGGGTGGCCGACGGCCTGAAGTTTGATTCGCAGGGATATCTCTATTGCTCGGGCCCCGGCGGGGTGCAGATCTTTGATTCCGAAGCCAGGTTGATCGGCCGCTTCCGTACGCCGGAAATCGCCGCGAATTTTACATGGGGTGATGAAGATCTCTGCTCGATGTACTTCACCGCCACCACGTCGCTCTACCGGCTGCGGGTCAGGATTCCCGGCAATGCGCTTTTTTGAAACCAGGGAATAATCAGAAACGTTACCGAATACCATAGCTGAAAACTATTCTACAAGGAGATGAACATGAAAAAGATATTGAAAGCGGGCATCAGTGCGGAAGCATCGAAGTCCGACAGCGCGAAAGTCAAAGGCATTGTCGAAGGAATCCTCGCAGATATCGAAAGCCGCGGCGACGCCGCCGTGCGCGAACTGTCCGAGAAATTCGACAAATGGAGCCCCGAGAGCTTCCGTTTGAACGATGAGGAGATCAAGGCGTGCATCGACTCCCTGCCCGAGTCGACCATTGAAGACATCAAGTTTGCCCAGGCCCAGATCAGGAATTTTGCTCAGGCGCAGCTCGATTCGATGAACGATATCGAAATCGAGACGCTGCCGGGCGTCATCCTCGGGCACAAGAATATTCCCGTTGCCAGCGTCGGCTGTTATATCCCGGGCGGCAAATTCCCGATGGTCGCATCCGCCCATATGAGCGTGCTTACCGCGAAGGTCGCCGGGGTGAAGCGGGTTATCGCCTGTACCCCGCCAAATCCCGGCGACGGTCAGCCGCCGGCCGCGACGATTGCGGCCATGGCCATGGCGGGAGCGGACGAGATCTATGTTCTCGGCGGCGTCCAGGCGGTTGCGGCGATGGCGATGGGAACTGAAACGATCGATGCGGTAGACTTCCTGGTTGGTCCGGGCAATGCGTTTGTGGCCGAGGCCAAACGGCAGTTGTACGGACGCGTCGGCATCGACCTGTTCGCCGGCCCGACGGAAACCCTGATCGTCGCTGACGAGACGGCGGATGCGGAAATGGTGGCCACCGACCTGCTCGGCCAGGCCGAACACGGCTACAACTCTCCCGCCGTGCTGCTCACGACCAACGAAAAACTGGCGAACGAAATCGAGGACGAGATCCAGAAGCAGCTGAAGACGCTGCCGACCGCTGATACCGCGTCGGTTTCGTGGAAGGATTACGGCCAGATCATTCTCGTCGACACCGACGAGGAGATGGTTGCAGAGGCCGACCGGATCGCCTCAGAGCATGTCCAGATCCTGACCCGCGATCCTCAGTACTTCCTTGACAACATGACCAACTACGGGGCGCTGTTCCTCGGTGCTGAAACCAATGTTTCCTACGGCGACAAGGTGATCGGCACCAACCACACGCTGCCGACGCTGGGAGCGGCCCGCTACACCGGCGGTCTGTGGGTCGGCAAGTTCATCAAGACCGTAACGTATCAGCGCTGCACCGAAGAAGCTTCACTGCTGGTCGGTGAATACTGCTCGCGGCTCTGCGACCTGGAAGGCTTCAAGGGCCACAAGGCCCAGGCTGACCTGAGAGTTGAACGATACAAGCATCTGCGCAAGTAGGGAGAGGAGCCATGACAAGTCTTGACAACAAAGTTGCCCTGATAACCGGCGGCGGCGGCGGAATCGGTTCGGAAATCGGCCGGCACCTGTCGGCGCTCGGCGCAACGGTGGTGATTACGCATCTCGGCGATGTCGATAAAGCGCACGCCGAAAAGGCTATTGCCTCGTTTTCCGGCGACGGACACCGGATGATCCAGGCCTCCGTGGACAGCTATGACGACAACAAGCGGCTGGCCGCCGTGCTGGATGAGAAATTCGGGCGGCTGGACCTCCTCGTGAACAACGCCGGCATGACCCGCTTTGTCGATCCCGACGACCTCGAAGGGCTCGATGACGCACTCATCGATATGATCTTCAAGGTCAACTGGCGCGGTTCCTTTTCCACTATCCGGGCCCTGCAGGGCCTGCTCAAAAAAGCGGATGACGGGCTCGTGATAAATATCTCGTCGATTGCCGGCACGACCGGCATCGGCTCGAACGTCGCGTATTGCGCGTCGAAGACGGCGATCAACACGATGACGGTGTCCCTGGCCCGTTCGCTGTCGCCCGATATCCGTATGCTGGCGATCGCTCCCGGCCTGGTGGAGGGTGAGTACACCAAAAAACTCGATGCTGCCTGGACCAGGGAGCAGGAAGAGCTGACGCCGCTCAAACGGCTTACCCAGGCCTCCGACGTGGCCCGGGCCGTCGTGGCCTGCGCGACCCTGCTGACGTTTTCGACGGGATGCGTGATTCCCGTTGACGGCGGCCGGCCGCTGACCTGATCGAGGAGTCGCTATGGAAAACATCGCACATACGGTTAACGATCAGGTTCTGCAGGACTTCGTTCACGAGCTTTTTGCAAAGACCGGCATGCCAGATGAGGATGCCCTGATCTGTGCCGAATGCCTGGTCCAGACGAACCTCTGGGGAATCGACTCCCACGGCGTTCTGCGCGTGCCGATCTACATTAAACGGCTGCTGTCCGGGGCGATGAACAAGGCTCCGCGGATCACTTCCGTCAATAATATCGGCGCCTTGGAAATTCTTGACGGAGACGACGGCTGCGGCTATATCGTCGGTCGGACGGCGATGGCAAAAGCCCTCGACAAGGCTGAAATCAGTGGGATTGGCGCGGTTGGGGCGATGCGCTCCAATCATTTCGGCGCGGCCGCGCTGTATACGAAGATGGCGGTGGAGAAGGGGATGATCGGCATCGCCATGACCAACGTCGTCCCCAACGTCGTGGCGCCGGGCGGTTCAAAACCAATTGTCGGCAACAATCCCTTTGCCGTCAGCGTGCCGACCTTCGGTGATTTTCCGTTTACGCTCGATATTTCGCTCTCCAACGTGGCCGGCGGAAAGCTGCTGCTGGCGATGAAGAAGGGCGAGAAGATCCCGCTGGACTGGGCTACCGACAAGGACGGCAGGCCTACGGATGACCCGGAGAAAGGGTTTGCCGGTTTCCTGCTGCCGGTGGGCGGTCATAAAGGGTACGGGCTGGCGCTGGTCGTGGACCTGCTGTGCGGCGTCCTGACCGGCGGTGCGTTCCTGCACGGCCTGAAAGGGATGTACAAGTATCCGGACGACCCCAGTTTGACCGGACACTTCTTTATCGCGATCAACCCGCTCGCGCTGATGGACGAGGCTGCATTCAAGGCGCGCATGGACGATTTTTACCAGCAGCTCAAAGCATCCCCGATGTGGGATACGTCACAAGAGATGCTGATGCCCGGTGAAATAGAATACCGGACGGAACAGAAGCGCCGGCAGGAAGGAATTACGCTGCCGGCGGATTTGCGTGCAGATCTCAATAAGCTCGCAGAAGAACTGGGAATGGATTCCCGCCTGTAAACAGAAAACGACAAAACATAGCATGTAAAGGAGACAGACATGGCAGACAGAAAATCAGTATGGTGGCATGAGAACCCGGGGCCCGTTGTTATCGATTATGCAAAAGACGTGTGTGATCTGGCGATCCTGCCAATTGGCGCCATCGAACAGCATGGGCCGCACTGCCCGCTTTCTTCGGATGCCGGCAACGCGATGGGCATCGCCGAATTGATCGGCAAGAAAAGCGGCGCGATGATCCTGCCCTGCCCGATGTACGGCTCGCATCCGTATCATCACTGGGGTGTTCCCGGAACCATTCCCCTGACCTTTGAAACCCATATCGGACTGCTGTGCGACATCGTGCGCGGCGCCGCCGTAGCCGGTTACAATAAATTCATCATTCTGTCCGCACACGGCCAGGTTTCCTCGACCATCGTTTCCGTCCATAAACTCGGTATCGAAGGCTATTTCGTCCTGTCCATGCACTGGTACGATTTTCTCAGGGACGACAAGGACGTCCTGATGGACCACATGTGGCACGCCGACGAGGCGGAAACCTCAGTGGCGCTCTATCTCTATCCCGACCTGGTCGACATGAGCCTGGCAGCCCCGGGCGACGGCCATTCCCTGATCGATCCGAAATGGAAAATCGCGCCGGGCGCCGCACCGAAACCGGGCCAGATGTATCATTTCGAAGGCACCTTCGCCCGCCCGGAAAAATATGATATGGCCGAAGGCGGCAATGGCTGCGTCGGCGATCCGACCAAGGCAACCCGCGAGAAAGGTGAGATCATCGTCAATCGTACCGTCGATTACGTCAGTGAACTGGTCGGCGAGATCATGGAAAAATATCCCTGTGGCGTAAAACCGCAGACCAACTAGTCTGCAGCCTGCGACAGACGCGTGACGGCCGGGAAACCGCGGATGCAGATTCCCGGCCCTGCTGTGTGCTGCAGCGGTGATACACGTGCCTGCCCGGCGGGCTGGACGTTTGGATTGTTAAATTTATCAAGGAGTGAAGAAGATGGAAACGCCATGTGTTGGCCTCGTCACCTTTGGCGACGAACGCGATGATATGTGGGTAAAAGTGTTCAGGGATCTCGCCGAACCGCGTCACGCGGAGCTCAGAGCGTACCTGCAGACGCTGCCGCTGGAGCTGGTATCGTTTGACGACGTCGCCAGATCACGAGATGACATCAACGGCCAGATCGATCGGCTGGCCGCCGCGCATGTCGATTTGATTATCGCCCATACCCCGTGCTGGACCTCGCCCAACCTCGTCATTCACGGCGTGCAGCGGCTGGGCATGCCGGTGGCGCTGCTGACCAGCAAAAGCCCGGCGACCCACGGCATGGTCGGCTTCTTCGGGGCGGGCGGAGCCATGCACCAGACCGGCATCGAACATATCAGGATACGCGACGACTACGGCTCTGATTCGATGACGGCAAAGTTGATGCCGTTTGTCAGGGCGGCGGCCGCTTCCAACAAACTCAAGGGCGAAGTATACGGTCTCTTCGGGGGGCGTTCCCTGGGCATCGATACCGGTTCGATCGACTCGATGCAGTGGCGCAGAATGTTCGGTATCGATGTCGAACATATCGATCAGCTCGAAATTATCAGGCAGGCCGAGCTCATCCTCGAGCATGAATCGGAACGCACCGACAAGATGATTGCGTGGCTTGAAGAAAACATGAAGGTCGTGGCCTACAACGACCTCGTCCTGACCCGCGAAAAGCTCGCCTATCAGTGCGCCTGCTACCTGGCGACCAAAGATATTATCAAGGCGAAAGGACTCGATTTCGTCGCGGTCAAATGCATGCCGGACCTGTCGAACAATTACGTACCCCAGTGTCTCACCGCGGCGCTGCTGCCCGGACCCTACGATGCCGACGGCGAGAAGCCGAACATTTCCATGGGCTGTGAAGCCGACGGCGACAATGCGCTTACCATGGAGATCATGAAGCACATAACCGGCGGCCTGCCTACACTGTTCGGTGATCTCAGCCACATTGACGATGAAGAAAACGTCCTCTATCTGCCCAACTGCGGTGCCCAGTCCACCTGGTTCGCCGCCCGTTCCGACGACTTCAGGCAAAACCTCAAGGAAGTGGAACTGCGGCCGTCGGTTCGTCCCGGCGGGGCTGCCACGGTCTATTTCAGATCGGCGCCCGGCCCGATTACGCTGGCAAGGCTGTACCGCTGGAGCGGCGAATACCGCATGGCGATCATACCGGGGGAAGCGATTGAACTTTCCCAGGAGAAGCTGGACATCTTCATAGCGGCGAGGGGTAAACACCAGCTGCCCACCGCTTTTGTCAAGGTCAGCGCGGACATCGAAGACATCATCGATGAGTTCGGCTCGAACCATATCGCCGGCGTCGCCGCCGATATCGAAGAGGAACTCGTGCAGTTCTGCCGGCTGAAAGGGATCACCCCGGTCGTATTGAAATAAAGGAGACAGGCTATGAATTCTCGTGAACGTTTCAACACGGCCATGAACCATGAGCCGACCGACCGCGTGCTCATCGACATGGGTAAGCAGGTCGGGTCCCTGCACAAGTTCGAGTACCAGAGGCTGTACGAGTATCTCGGCAAGCCGGAATGGATGCAGAACCATGACGTAATCCTCGACAGGATGGCCCAGTCGATCGTGCCGGACGAGGAATTGCTGCAGAAATTCGGCGTGGATTTCCGCTGGCTCATTCCCAACTGGGTTGGAATCAAGCCCTTCGAGAGGGGCGAGCGAACGGGATATATTGACATGTGGGGAACGACGTTTGGCAAAATGAAGGACTATTTCGCGCTCACCGACATGCCCCTGAAAGAAGGTACGATGGAGGAGCTGGAAGACCATCCGTGGCCGGATCCGGACGATCCGGGCATGTTCGCGGGGCTGCGTGAGCAGGCCCGGAAGCTCCATGAAGAGACGGATTACGTGATCGGCGCAGACGGCATCAAAGGCGGCATCCTGCAGACCTGTCTGTGGCTCAGGGGATACGACAAGTTCTTTCTCGACCTGGCGATGAACAAGGAATATGCCGACACGCTGCTCGACAAGGTACTGGACCTGTACTGCCGGATGTACACGAATTATTTCAAGGAAGTCGGGGAATACGCGCAGATCGTCTACATAACCGATGATCTCGGCACCCAGGTATCGCTGCTGATGTCGCCGCAGATGTTCAGGGAACAGGTGAAACCGAAATTCAAGGCGTTCAACGACCATCTCAAGGCCCACAGCGACGCGAAGATCATGTTCCACTCGGACGGAGCGATCGATCCGCTGCTCGATGATCTCGTCGAGATCGGCGTCGACATCCTGAACCCGGTGCAGACTTCCACCAGGGGGCTCGAAGATACGCTCGCGTTGAAGCAGAAGTACGGGGACCGGCTGAGTTTTCACGGGGCCATCGATGTGCAGCAGGTAATGCCGAATGCGACGGTCGCTGAAATAAAAAAAGAAGTCGCGCGCAGAATCCACGACCTGGGCACGAACGGCGGCTACATTCTTGCCCCCTGTCACAACGTCGGCCACGATATTCCGGTCGAAAACGTCGTGGCGTTGTTCGAAGCGGCGCAGGAATACGGCGGCCTGGATCAGGCGGCATTAAAGAAAATTTTCGAGGACAGCTGAGAGATGGAAAACCGAGTGAAACGAATGTTGAAAGACGGCAAGGTAACCGCCGGAGCATGGCTGCAGCTGACCTCGCCGATGTCTGCTGAAATCATGGCCCGGGCCGGATTCGACTGGCTTATTATCGATATGGAGCATGCCCCGGGGGATTATCCGAACCTGGTATCCCAGATTCAGGCCATGGGCGCGACCGACTGCGTGCCGCTGGTCCGCGCGCCGTGGAACGACCCGGTCGCGATCAAGAGAATTCTCGATGCCGGGGCGATGGGGGTCCTGGTTCCGTATGTGAACAGTGCGGCAGAGGCTGAAGATGCGGTGGCTGCATGCAAATATCCTCCCGAGGGAATCCGGGGTGTTGCGGGAAGCCCGCGGGCGGCGTATTTCGGCCAGAACTCGATGGACTACCTGAAGTATGCCAACGATGAGATGCTGATCATCGTTGCGGTGGAAACCGGCGAAGCGGTGGCGAATATTGACGGCATACTGGCAACGGATGGCCTGGACGGGATCTTCATCGGCCCGATGGACCTGGCGACATCGATGGGCCATTTCGGTGATCCGTCGCATCCGGAGGTGCAGGA
>Ga0180436_10002179_pt1 | contig 18784 bp, 17 predicted proteins | sample SS_ome_2_FD_132434 | JGI IMG/M metagenome (GOLD analysis project Ga0180436, IMG submission 132434) | Hypersaline lake sediment archaeal communities from the Salton Sea, California, USA - SS_3_S_2 metaG | ecosystem: Environmental > Aquatic > Non-marine Saline and Alkaline > Hypersaline >...
CTGGCGGCCGCCGGCCTGACCACCATGGTCGTCGTCTACGCGGTCATCAACATCGGGATGGTCACCGCCCTGCTGCCGGTCATGGGGCTGCCCCTGCCGTTCGTCAGCTACGGCGGGTCGGCGATGATCACCAACTTGGCCGCCGTCGGCATCCTGTTGAGCATCGACCGCCAGGGACGCGAGCTGCGCGCCCTGCGCGAGCGCGTCACGCGGATCACCTCCTGACGCGGGGCGTCGGTGCCCGTCGGCGGTGTGTCCGTCGCCCGGGAGGTTCATGTTGACAACCGTCCGGCCGTCGCGCCCGAAAGCGTCCGACGCACCCCTGCGCCTGATGATCACGGGCGGGGGGACGGGCGGTCACGTCTACCCGGGACTGGCGGTCGCGGAGGCCGCAAGACGGCTGGATCCGACGTCCCGCATCCTCTTCGTCGGCACGCGCCGCGGCATCGAGGCCACGTTGGTGCCCCGGGCCGGCTTCGAGATCGCCTTCGTCCGCGCCTCCGGCTTCCGCGGGCTCGGACCGGGGGCGCGCCTGCGTTTCCTGGGGAACCTGGCGGCGGGATTCTGGTCGAGCTGCCGTCTGGTCCGACGCTTCAGGCCCCACGTTGTGCTCGGCACGGGCGGCTACGTCAGCCTGCCCGTGGGGGCGGCCGCGCGGCTGGCGGGCGCGCCCCTGGCGCTCCAGGAGCAGAACGCGGTGCCGGGCAGCACCAACCGCATGTTGGGCCGCTGGGCCCGACGCGTGTACCTTGGTTTCCCGGAAGCGGCCGTCCATTTCGCGGCCGACGCGACGGAGGACACGGGCAATCCCGTCCGGGCCGCCTTCCTCGACGCGCTCGACCGCGCGGGGGAGAGGCGGGGCGCGGCGGATGGAGCGCGACCGTTCCGTCTGCTCGTCTTCGGTGGCAGCCGGGGGGCGCGGACCCTCAACGATGCCGTCGAGGCGGCCGCCCCGGGCTGGAGGCGGCGGGACGACCTGGAGATCCGTCTCCAGACCGGGGAGCAGGATCTGGAGCGCGTGCGGCGGGCCTACACGGGAGCGGAACACGTGAACGTGGCGCCCTACATCGAGGACATGCCGGCCGCGCTGGAGTGGGCGGACCTGGTGGTGTGCCGGGCCGGCGCCATGACCCTGGCGGAACTGGCCGCGGCGGGCCGGGCGGCGGTGCTGGTGCCCTTCCCCCACGCCACGGACGATCACCAGCTCCGCAACGCGAAAGCGCGCGAGGCGGCCGGTGGCGTCTTCGTGCTGCTGGACGAGCTGTGCGACGGCGAGAGCCTCGCCGGTCTCGTCGACGGACTGCGCGCCGATCCGGCGGCCCTGGCCGACATGGCCGACGCGAGTCGCGCCCTGGCGCAGCCGGACGCGGCCATGCGGATCGCCACGGACCTGATGAGAGTGAGCGGCCGGTTACCCGCGAGCGGAGGCGATCGTGTTCCGTAACACCCGACACGTGCACCTGGTGGCCATCGGCGGCATCGGCATGAGCGGCATCGCGGAGATCCTGCTCAACCTGGGTTTTCGGGTCAGCGGCAGCGACCTGCGGGGCTCGGCGGTGACGGAGCGGCTCCGCAGGCGGGGCGCCACGGTCCACGAGGGGCACCGGGCGGAGCAGGTGCGCGGCGCCGACGTCGTCGTCTACTCCTCCGCCGTGGGCGAGGCGAACCCGGAGATCGAGGCGGCGCGCCGTGAGGGCATTCCGGTGATCCGCCGGGCCGAGATGCTCGCCGAACTCATGCGCCTCAAGTACGGCATCGCCGTGGCCGGATCCCACGGCAAGACGACCACCACGTCGCTGGTCGCGGAGGTCCTGGCGGCCGGCGGCCTGGATCCCACGGTGCTCGTGGGCGGCCGGGCCCTGACCACGGGCGACAACGCCATCCTGGGGCGGGGCGAATACCTGGTGGCCGAGGCCGACGAGAGCGACGGCTCCTTCCTGCAGCTGGTGCCGACCATCGCGGTGGTCACCAACCTGGACCTGGAGCACGTGGACTTCTATCCGGATCTCGAGACGCTCCGCGGAGCCTTCGCGACCTTCCTGGCGAAGGTGCCCTTCTACGGCGCCTGCATCCTGTGCGGGGACGACCCCGAGGTGCGCGCCCTGATCCCCGGCCTGGACCGCAAGGTGATCACCTACGGTCTGGCCCGCGAGGCCGACGTGCGCGGCGTGCCCGACGACGAGCGGGCCGCCTCGGCCACGGTCTTCGCGGGCGAGCGGGAACTGGGCCGCCTGCAGCTGCGGCTGGCCGGCCGGCACAACCTCGCCAACGCCCTCGCCGCCGTCGCCGTGGGCATGGAACTGGGTGTGCCCTTCGGACAGGTCGCGCGCGCGCTGGCCGGTTTCGCCGGCGTCGGGCGCCGCTACGAGGACCACGGCGTGCACGGCGGCGTCCAAGTGATCGACGACTACGGTCACCACCCGACCGAGGTGTCTGCGACCCTGCGCGTGGCGCGCACCGCCGGCCGGCGCGTGACGGTCCTCTTCCAGCCCCACCGCTACAGCCGGACGCGGCATTTCCGCGACGGCTTCGCCGAGGCCCTGGCGCTGGCCGACCGTGTGGGCCTGCTGCCGGTCTACGCCGCCAGCGAGGCGCCCATCGAGGGCGTGGACAGCGGCCTGGTCGCCCGGGCCCTGAACGACAGGGGCTTCGCGGCGGTGGACGTGCTCGGCGGCGCGGGCGCCATCGACGGCTGGCTCGACGCGCATCTGCGCCCCGGCGATCTCCTGCTGACCCTGGGCGCGGGCGATATCGGCCGCCGGGTCGCCGGGATCTGCGCGCACCTGGACGGGAGGTCCGCGCCGTGAACCGGACGTCCCGGTCGGCACGCGTCCTGCCCGGACGCAAGGGCGAGGCGGCCGCGCCCCTGGCCCGGCGACGCCGGAGTCGCACGGGAAAGCGCCGCTGGCTGTCGCCGCTGCTGGCCGGACTGGGGACCGCGGCCCTCGCGGCGGGTGTCTGGTGGATGCTGACCGCGCCGGTCTTCCGGGTCGCCGTGGTCGAGACCAGCCGCTATCGTTTCACGGACCGGGACACGCTGGACGGTCACCTGCGCGACTGGCTGGCGCGGGACATGAACATCTGGACCCTGGACGGAGAGTCCCTCTGCCGGGAGATCGAGGCTCTGCCCTGGGTCCGCCGGGCGCGGATCGGCCGCCGCCTGCCGGCGACCCTGAAGCTGGACATCTGGGAATGGCGGCCGCTGCTGCTGCTGCCCGACGGCGAGGGCGGCGGCGTCCGCGAACGGGCCCTGGTCCAGAACGGGGCGACCCTGCCGCTGCCGGCGCACCTGCCGCCGCCGGACCTGCCCCTGCTGGTGGACGAGGCGGGCGCGTCCGTCCGTGACGCGGACACCGCCGAACGGCTGCTGGGGCTGCTGGCGGCCGTGGGGGAGACCGGACTGGAGACCGCCTGCGAAGTGGACTTCATCCTGCGCGAGCCCCGCGGACTGGTCGTCGTCCTGGCGGGGAACCGGGGGCGCCTCCTGGTCGGGCGCGAGGATTTCGCCGTCCGGCTGCAACGTTATCTCGACGTGTCGGACCGGGTGCCGTCGGGAGCGGAACTCGATCTGCGCTTCGAGCGTCAGGTCTACATCGAGGAATCACGCCGCGCGAGCCGCGGCGATCGGTCGCGAAGCGGGTGAGAACATGGAATACGACCAGTTGATCGTCGTCTGCGACCTGGGGACCACGGCCTTCCGCACCCTGGTGGCCGCGCCCGCGGCGGGTGGCGGGCTGCAGGTGCTCGGCCACGGCGTGTCGGAGACCGCGGGTTTCCGGGACGGGGACTTCGTGGATATCGGCTCCGGCAGCCGCGCGCTGGCCCGTGCCGTGCGCATGGCCGAGAGCGAGGCCGACGTGGACATCTCCGGCTTCTACTACGGCATCTCCGGTTCGCACCTGCGCTCGGTCTGGGCGCGCGGGCGGCATCAGATCGGTCCGGGGCGCCGCACGGTCGCCGACACGGACATCGACGCGGTGATCGAGCGCGCCAACAGCATCGCCATCCCCTTCGACCACGCCATCCTGGCCACGAATCCGGTCGCCTTCAGCGTGGACGGCATCGCCGGGATCGTCGATCCCCTCGACCGGCAGGGCAGCGTGCTCGAGGTCAACGCCTACCTGATCACGGGCTCGCGCAGCGTCCAGGGAAGCATCGAGAAGACCATCGAACGTGCGGGGTACCACGCCGCCGGCTGGCGCATCGACGTGCTGGCCGCCGCCCAGGCCCTGCTCTCGCCGGAGGAGCAGCACGAGGGCGTGGCCCTGATCGACGTGGGCGGCCACATGACCCAGTGGGTGATCTACCGTTCCGGGCGGATCGCTGGCAGCGGCATGGTGCCCTGGGGCGGCGTCCACATGACGAGCGACCTGGCCCACGGCCTGCGCGTGGGGCCGGCGGAGGCCGAGGCCACCAAGCGCGCCAGCGGACTGGTCCTGCGCAGCATGGCCCGGGACGAGGTCGATACCGACGTGCTCTTCGAGGAGGACGAGATCGACGTTTCGCCCGGCCTGATCTCGGCGATCCTCGAACCGCGGCTCGAGGAGATCTTCCGCCTCGTGCGCGAGGACATGGGCGTGTCCTTCGAGCCCGGATTGCTGCACAGGGGCGCTGTCGTCACCGGCGGCGGCGCGCGTTGCGAGGGTACGGCCGAGCTCTGCGAGGAGGTACTCGGTCTGCCCGCGGAGGTGCGTCTGACTCCGGGCGGTCTCAGCGGCGGCCGGCCGCTGCCGGAGGGCCAGTGGGCCACGGCCGTCGGGCTGGCCTTCTGGGCTCTGGCCGGAGATGAACCCGTTGCCCCCGAAGAAGATGAGCCGGTTCGGGGCGGGGGCGTGGGAGGCTTTCTCAGGTCCCTGTTCCGGCGCGGTTGAAAAAGACTAGATACGGGGTAAAAAGACTTGGACGGGCACATCATGATGTGTTAAAAAGGCATGTGTCGCACCCGCCGTAACCCCTATGGCACCACCCGATCATGGAGGAGAGGGTCTGTCATGATGTTCGAACTCGTTGAACCCATCGAAAAGCTCGCGCGCATCAAGGTCGCCGGTATCGGCGGCGCGGGTGGCAACGCCATCAACCGCATGATCGAGGCCGGACTCGGCGGCGTGGAATTCGTGGCCGTGAACACGGACCTCCAGGCCCTGCGGGAGTCGCGTGCGGACCAGGTCCTTCAGATCGGCGGGCGCGCCACGCGCGGTCTCGGCTCGGGCGGGGATCCGCTGGTCGGCCGCCAGGCCATCGACGAGGATCTGGACACCATCGTCGATACCTTCGAGGGCAGCGACATGGTCTTCGTGACCGCCGGCATGGGCGGCGGCACGGGCACCGGCGCCGCGCCGGTGGTGGCGCACATCGCCCGCGAGCAGGGCGCCCTGACCGTCGGCATCGTGACCAAGCCCTTCCGTTTCGAAGGCCGCGTCCGACAGCAGCAGGCCGAGAGCGGACTGGCCGAACTGCGCGAGGCCGTCGACACGCTCATCGTGATCCCCAACGAGCGTCTCCTGGAGGTCGTGCCCGACGGCACCTCCATGACCGAAGCCTTCGGTTTCGCGGACAACGTCCTATACGAGGCGACGCGCGGCATCCACGACATCATCATGAAGCCCCACCAGGTGAACCTCGATTTCGCGGACGTGCGCTCCGTCATGGCGGGCATGGGCGTGGCGCTCATGGGTACCGGCAAGGCGTCGGGCGACGACCGGGCGGAATCGGCCGCGCGCAAGGCCATCAGCTCGCCGCTGCTCGAGGACGTCGATATCGCCGGCGCCAAGGGCGTGCTGGTGAACCTGACCGGCGGCGAGGTCGGCCTGCAGGAGGCCAACACCGTCATGTCGCTGGTGCAGGAGGCCGCGGGCGACCAGGCCCACATCATCTTCGGCTACGGCACGGATCCCGACCTCGCCGATACGCTGCAGGTGACCGTCATCGCCACCGGCTTCGACGGGAGCACCACCTACCAGCCGGTTCCCCAGCTCCGTGCGCAGGCGGCGCCCCAGGTGACACGCACCGCGCCGGAGCCGGTGCGCGCCGCTGCGGACGAGCCGCCGGCCCGGGTCATGGCCGCCGCCGCGGGCGCCGCGGCGCCCGAGCACGTGCGCGCTGCACCCGCCGTCTCCCGCGAGACCCTCGAGGCGGACGCCGAGACGCCGACCGACGCCGAAGAGGCGCCTCCGGCTTCGCCCACGACCATGCGCTTCACCCTGGCCGAGCCCGATCCCCACCCGGCCCTGCAGCCCGAGCCGGTGCTGCAGGCGAGTGCCGAGGACCTGTCCGCGCCCGTCGAGCCGGCGCCGCCGTCCAAGACGGGCACCGCGCGTCCGGTTCAGGTTTCGAACCGGGACGCATTCATGAGCGACGCCCTGATGCGCGACCTCTCGGAGCCGGCCTACACGCGTAAATACATGGATTGAGATGTCGATTCTGAACCGGATCTTTCGCAGGCGCGAGGATGACGACTACGCCTCCGGCGTCGCGTTGTTCGACGCCGGCCGGTACGGCGAGGCGGCCGAACGCTTGCGGGGATTCGCGACCGGCGCCGATGGCGGGGACGAACCGCTCTGCGGCTTCTACCTGCGCCAGTCGCTCGTCAAGGAAGGACGGCGACTGCTCGTCGCCGATCAGCCCGAGGCCGCGGTCCGTTGTTTCGGCGAAGCGGCCGAGCGCTGGGACAAGTATCCCGATCTCCATTTCTGGCACGGCATCTGCCTCGCCAGCGCGGAACGCTGGGACGAGGCCCTGTCCGCCGCGCGGCTGGCCTTGCGCTTCAACAACGACTACATCGAGGCCCGACTGCTCGAGGCCGGAAGTCTCCTGCAGCTGCGGCGGCCCGATGCGGCGGCGGAGAGTCTCAATGCCCTGCTAGCCTCCGGCGTTCGCGTCGAGCATCCGCTGATCAGGTTTCTATCGGACCAGGGGCCCTTCTCGGCGGGGAATCTGCCCGAGGATCTGTCCGCCATGCTGCGGGGCACCATCGGGGAGAAGCGGGACGACGTGGGCGTGGCCGAGGCCGTGGAGCTGTGCCGGACGGGGGACTGGGAGAACGGCATCGCCGGCCTGCAGGCCCATTGCGAGGCCAATCCAACATATCCCGACTATCGCGTGAAGCTCGCCGGCGCCCTCTTCCAGACCGGACGCAACACCGAGGCCCTCGCCGAGGTCGATCAGGCGATCCTGCTCAATCCCCGCTACCGCACGGCGGCGCACCTGAAGGCGCTCATCCTGGCCGACCAGCATCGCTTCGCGGAAGCCCGCGAGGTGATCCGCATCCAGCCCGAACTCACGGATCCGGTGGGCGGGCACCCGGGCGAGGAGCTTTTCTGCTCGTATCTGGGCGCCGTGATCTCCCTGCTGACCGGACGGCGGGCCGAGGCCCGCAGATACCTGGATGCCTGGGGGGACCTGTCGGCGACCTTTCCCACCGCCGAGCTGCTCCGTGCCGCCTGCGACGACCTGGACGGTTATGACGAGCGGGCGGAGACGCGTTTCACGGCGCTCGCAGAGAAATGGTTCGTCGATGCGGACTACCAGTTCTACCTGGCCTGTCACCACGTGCGCCGGCGCCGCTGGGACCGGGTGGGGCGGGTCCTCGAGTCCTGGCCGCGTGGCGAGGACGAAGCGGCACCAGACGAGCGCCGTCTCTACCTCTCCGCGTTGACGGCGCTGGCGACGGAGTCGGACCTGGACGGAGTCGAGCCGCCGCCCGGGTGGGCCGAACGGCCCGCATGGCGCCTGATCGAGGCCCGTGCGCTGTCGGCGGCGGGTCGCTGGAGCGAATCCCTGGAGATCCTGTACGGGCTGGCGGGCGACTTCGAGACCATCGAGACCACCGAAATCCTCGCGGGCCTGATCATGCAGGCCCTTCTCGCCATGGACGAGTCCGGCGACGCGCCGCTGCCCGAAGCCAGGCCCGACCGCCTGCTCGGCGACAGGATCTGCCTCCTGCACAGGCAGGCGAGCAGCGCCCTGGCCCAGTCCCTGCTCGACGATCGCCGGGAACTTCATCCCGAGACCCTGCGTTGGACCTGGCTCGATCCGGCGTTCTGGCTCGATCCCGTCCGGCGCTGGATCGGCTGAGCGGAGCCGCCAACGGCCGGATCAGCAGCCCGACCTTCCCGTGGAGTGCGCACGCATGAGGAACCTGAGCCCTGCCTGCATCCTGACGCTGACCCTGCTCGTCTCGGCATGCACCGTGCCGTGCGCCGCGGCGGAGGATGGCGCGTCCGTCTGCCGGGATGGGCTGTCCGCGTATCTCGCCGGCCGTCACGACGAGGCCCGGGCGCTCCTGGAGTCCTGCGCGGAGCGGGAGCCGGTGCCGCTCGAGACCCTGCTGGCGCTGACCGACATCGCCCTCGTCGGCGAGCGACCGACCGACGCCATGGGCTGGGCCGCCCGCGCCGCGGAGACCTATCCCGAATCGGCCGATGCCCGCTACTTCTACGGCCGCGCCCTCCAGGCCGCCGGCGACGCCGAGGGCGCCGCGCACCAGTGGGCGCAGGGACTGGCGTTGAAGACGGAGCACGTGGGGCTGTTGCGAGAACTGGCCCGGCATCACCTGGAGCGGGGAGAGGACAGCCCCGCCTACGGGCTGCTCACCCAGCTGGCGCGGGTCGGCGGCGCCGACGCCTGGGCCCATCGCCGGCTCTCGGAGCTGGCCGGCGAGCGCGCCCTGTGGCGGCAGGCCCTGCGCCACTGGAACGACGCCCTGGCCTTCGGCCCCCAGACCGGGGCGGACCTGCGCCGGGGCGGTGAGCTGGCGATCCTCGCCGGCGACACGGCCTTCGCCGTGCAGGCCGGGCAACGGGCGATCGCAGCGGATTCGACGGCCGCCTCCTACGCCCTGCTCGGCGAGGCCCACTTCGCCGCCCGCGACTTCGGGGCGGCGGAGACGGCCCTGCGCCGGTCGCTCGAGCTGGATCCCGATCTGCCCGCCGCCCGCTTCCACCTGGCGAACGTTCTCGAGCTGCAGGGACGTGTCGAAGAATCGGAGGGGGAATTCCGCCACTACACGGCCATGGCGCCCCAGGACCCGCTCGGCTTCTACAACTTCGCCGTCCATCTCGACAAGCGGGGCCTGACCCGCGAGGCCCTGCTCAACGCCGAGCAGGCCGGGGCCATCGATCCGACGCTGCTCGGTCCCCGCATCCTGCGCGGCCGGCTCCTCGAGAAGCTGGGCGACGACGAGGGTGCGCTGCGGGAAGCGGAGGCCGTCCTGGGCCTGACCGACGGCGACCGCGACCGGATGATCGCCTGGCGGGACGAGATCCGCGCGCGCGTGGACGCGGCGTCGGCCTCGATCGCGGCCGGCCTGGTGAAGCTGCTGCATCTGGTGACCCCCGACAGCGCGGCGGTGGCCCTGGCCGAACGGGATCTCATGTCGGGGTTGGATTTCTCGGTGGTGACCACCCGCTACAGCGTCGGCCCCACGGCGGCCGAGGGCGGCGACATCGGCTGGATCGATCCCGGGGACATGGTCGACGCGTTGCGGCGGGTCATCGAGGCCCTGGAGGTCCACGACATCAGCCCCCCCGTCGCGTCGGGAGGGCTGTTCCATATCTTCATGCGTGTTCGCTGATCCTGGCGGGACGCCGATCTTCCGGATCGTATCCGGTCAGATGACCTTCCGCACCGAGCCGGTGCGGATGCACCGCGTGCACACGTAGCCGCGACGGACCTTGCCGTCCATCTCGAACTTGATCTTCTGCAGATTCGGCAACCAGCGGTGGCGGCTGGTGTTGTGAGCGTGGCTGACGCGGTTCCCGTACTGGGGGCCCTTGCCGCACACCTGACACTTTCGGCTCATGGCGCTCGTCCTCCTGGTCCTTGCATTGACAGACTGGGGAAACTAACATCGGCGTCTCGGATCCGCAAGTAAAATTGCCCGTATACGGAGGTTATACGGATGCCGGCCGCGGCCTGGGACAGCCCCGTTCAGTTCCTCAAGGGCGTCGGCCCCGTGCGCGCCCGCGCCCTCGCCAGGCTGGGCATCGACACGGTGGGCGATCTGCTGCGCCATTATCCGCGCACCTACCTGGACCGCACCGCCGTCACGCCCGTCAGAGCCGCCCGGCCAGGGGAAGAGGTGACCATCCAGGGGCAGGTCCTGACCGCGGGCGAACGGCGGACGCGACGCCGGCGGACCCTCCAGACCGTCACGGTCGACGACGGCACGGGCGTGATCTTCTGCCAGTGGTTCGGACAGTCGTACCTGCTACGGCAGTTCCGCAGCGGCGCGCGGGTCCTGCTCAGCGGCCGCGTCCAGGTGCACGCGGGACGCAAGCAGCTCGTCCATCCGGATTTCGAGCGCCTGGACGGGGAGGGGGACCGCCTGCACACCGGCCGGCTGGTTCCCGTCTATCCCCTGACCGCCGGCATCGGACAGCACTGGCTGCGGCGGCTCGTGCACGACACCCTGGAGGCGGCCTTGCCCGCGGCGAGCGAGACCCTGCCGCCCGGCCTGAGGCGGGACCGGAAGCTGTGCGACCTGGGAGCGGCGCTGTCGGGCGTGCATTTCCCGGCCGACGCGCAGGAGCTGGCGCGCGCCCGGGAGCGGCTGGTCTACGAGGAGATCTTCTTCATCCAGCTGGCCATGGCCCTGCGCCGCCGCGACCGCGACGCCCTGGCCGGGCGGCGTCTGTCGGCCCCCGGCGACCTGACCGCCCGTCTCGTCGAGGGCCTGCCCTTCGAACCGACGGGCGCCCAGAGGCGGGTCCTGGCCGAGATCCTGCGCGACATGCGCAGCGGGCGGGTCATGCACCGCCTGCTGCAGGGAGACGTGGGCTGCGGCAAGACCCTGGTGGCGCTGATCGCCGCGCTCTTCGTGATCGAGCAGGGACACCAGGCCCTCCTGATGGCGCCCACGGAAGTCCTGGCGCGCCAGCACGGCCGGACGATCCGCGGACTGTGCGAGGCCCTGGGCGTCGCCGTTGCCACGCTCACGGGCGGCACGCCGGCGCGTGAGCGTCGCGGAATCCTCGACGGCGTGCACGCGGGCGAGATCGATCTCCTGGTCGGCACCCACGCCCTGGTCCAGGACGGCGTGAGCCTGCCCCGGCTGGGGCTGGCCATCGTCGACGAGCAGCACCGGTTCGGAGTCCAGCAGCGGGGCCGGGTCACGCTCGCGTCGCCGGACGACGTGCCGCCGCACATGCTGGTGATGAGCGCCACGCCCATTCCGCGCAGCCTCTCGCTGACCCTGTACGGGGATCTCGACCTGTCGATCATCGACGAGTTGCCGGCCGGCCGCCGCCCCGTTGCCACGGAGCTGGTATCCGCGGAAGAGCTGCCGGAGCGCCACGCGTTCATCGGCGCGCGCCTGCGGGAGGGCCGGCAGGCCTTCGTCGTCTTTCCCGTGATCGAGGAGACCGAGGGGCAGGACCTGAAGTCCGCCAAGGCCGAGCACGCGCGACTCTCGAAGGGGGCGTTCGAGGGATTCAGGACGGGACTGCTGCACGGCAAGCTGCGTCCAGCCGAGAAGCGCGAGGTCATGGACGCCTTCGCGGCCGGGGCCATCGACCTGCTGGTGGCCACGACCGTCGTGGAGGTGGGCCTCGACGTGCCCAACGCCACCGTGATGCTCATCCACCACCCGGAGCGTTTCGGACTGGCCCAGCTCCACCAGCTGCGCGGCCGGATCGGCCGGGGGCGGCACCGCTCGCACTGCCTGCTGGTGCGCGAGCGCTGGCTGCCTCCCGAGACCCACGAGCGCCTGACGATGTTCTGCGCCGAGCACGACGGTTTCCGCCTGGCGGAGGAGGACCTGCGGCGGCGCGGGCCCGGCGATATCCTGGGCGTGCGCCAGCACGGCGCGCCGGTCTTCCTGCTCGCCAATCCCCTGCGCGATGCCGCGGTGGTCGCCGCCTGCGCCGAGGACGTCCAGGGGATCGTGGCGGCGGATCCGGATCTGTCGTCTCCCGACAACCGGCTTCTGCGCGCCGGATTCGCGGGGCCACAGGCCCGCTATGCGGGCCTCGCCGTGACCGGTTGAGAGGCCGCGCGTCGCCGTTGGCGGTCAAGGGGAGCCGTCCGGGTGCCGAAAGGAGAGAGGACCCCTTGCCCTTTCCCGTCGCGAAAGAGGATGTCTTGCACGTCACCTGTCCGGAATGCGGCAGCATCTACGCGATCGACGACGCGGCCATGCCCCGCCGTCGCCTGCGCGTCCGCTGTCCCGCCTGCGGGCGCGGCCTGCGCGTGGACGGGACCGTGCGGGCGGCCGACCGCGAGCCGCCCCGGCCCGAGGACCGGCGCGGCTGGGCCCGACGTCTTGCCGGGGCCCTGATCTCGGACATCCTGCTCTATCATCGGGACCGGCGCGACACGGCGCTCGCCGAAGGGCGTCTGCTGGTGGAATTCGCCCCGGAACTGGGGGAGGCCTGGCGGATCTACAAGTCCGGGCTGGGCGACGGCGAGGTCTATGCGCGACACTTCCGCGAGGCGGTCAACGAGATCCTGGCCGGAGGCGAGACCGTGCTGGAGCCCGGCGGCGCGGGTGCGTCGGAGACGGAGATGTAGCCGGGCTCAATCCTTCCAGCGCTGGCTGACGTCCGAGAGGATGGAGTCGATGTGCTGCCGGATGCGGGCGTTCTGATCCGGCTCGAAGAGGGCCTTCTTGACCCGCTCATCCGCATCCTTCTTGATATAGCGCAGGGATTTGATGTCCTCCATGGGCAGGAGGATGTCCTTGCACACGCGGACCTCGATGGGATCCCCGTCGAGGGTCAGGCCGGGGTTGTTGTGGGGGTGCATGCCGAGGCCCCAGCCGTGGGCGACCATGGAGCACAGGAGCGCCCGCATCATGTTCTGGCCCTGGACCGTCTCGGGATCGAAGTTTCCCTGCATGCGCTCGAGCACGCCGTCCACCACCGGCACCAGCTTCTCGATGAGATCCTGCGACAGACCGAGATTCAGGAGACGGGAGAACATGTCCTTGAGGATGCGGTCCGTGTTGGTGACGGGCATGACGGTTCACTCCGGTGGTTGACGGGACGGATGGCGCCGCGGACGCCGGACTCGGGCACGGATATGATATCGTCCGGGACGCCAAGGACTTGAATCCATTCTGGTCGCCCGGGCCGCGGACAAGAGGGATTGACCCCGGGACGCCGCTGCCGTAGTCTGCGCCCATGCAGGACTCACCCGAAACCGGACGGACCCGCGACATGCCGGCGCCGGACGCGGCGGAGCGCTTCGAAGCGGGGCGCCGTTGCGAGCGCGGCGATGATCTCGACGGCGCCCTCGTCGCCTATCGCGACGCCCTGACCCTGTCTCCGGGGCACGCCGACTGGTCGTATCGCATCGGTTGCGTCTACCGCAAGCTGGGCCGCTTCGAAGAGGCGGCCGAGGCCTTCCGGCGGGCGATCCTGGAGGGGGGCGAGTCGAGCCGCTGTCTGAACAACCTGGGCACCGTGCTGGACGCCCTCGGCGAACGTGCCGAGGCCCTGCAGATGTTCCACAGGGCCATCGCCGCCGACGAGAACAACGCCGAAGCCTGCCACAACCTGGGGGCCCTCTATGCCGAGGAGGGGCGCACCCGCGAGGCGATCCGCTTCTTCGAGGCCGCCCTCCATCTCCGTCCCGATGCCGAAGGCTACCACAATCTCGGCCTCGTCCATTTCCAGGCGGCGGATTTCGACAAGGCGCTGGATTGCTTCGAGCGATGTGTGAGCATGGCTCCGGAACACGCTGTGTCGATATATTTTGCGGCGATATCGCTTCTCCGGAAAGGTGTCTATCGCGAAGCCGTGAGGCGTTTCGAGGCCGTCCTGGCCCTGGACAGCCGCCTCGTCAGGGCCCATTTCTATGTAGGCGTCGCCATGCACAAGCTGGGCCGTCACGAGGATGCGCTCGCCGCGTTGTTGCGCGCCGTCGAGGCCTTTCCGGACGACGGCAAGCTCCATTACCAGCTGGCGCTGACCTACGATGCCCTGGTCATGCCCAGGGAGGCGCGTGAGCACTACCGCCTGGCGCGGGGAGAAGCCTGAGGTCGTGCGTCGACGTGGCGCGAGCCGAAGAGGTGAAAGGACGTTTTGGCACTGTTCCACCTGATCCTGCTGGCCGTGGTGCAGGGACTGACCGAGTTCCTGCCCGTGAGCAGTTCCGGCCATCTGGTCCTCCTGCAACATTGGACCGGTTCCTTCGACGGCGACGTGTTCCTCGACGTCGTGCTGCACATGGGCACCCTGATGGCGGTTCTGGTGGTCTACCGGCGCGAGGCGCGGCGTCTGTTGACCTTCGACGCGGCGGCCGTCCAGTACCTGGTGGCCCTGGCGGTCGGGACCCTGCCGGCGGTGGCGGTGGGGCTGCTGTTCAAGGACGCGATCGAGGCGCTCTTCGCCGCGCCCCGGGCGGCGGCCGTGGCCCTCGTGGTGACGGGCCTGATCCTGTTCTCAACCCGCCGGACGAGCAGCGGCGTGCTCCGCCTGCCCGGCGGCTGGCATCCCGTCGCGCCCCCCCTGCACAAGGCGCTGCTGATCGGCTGCGCGCAGGCGTTGGCCATCGTGCCGGGCATCAGCCGCTCCGGCTCGACCATCGCCGCGTCTCTGTGGCTCGGTCTGGCCCGCGACGAGGCCGCGCGCTTCAGCTTCCTGCTCTCGGTACCCGCCATCGCCGGCGCTCTCGTCCTGCACCTGCTGCACGGGGACATCGTCAGCGAGGCCGGCACCACGTCGCTGCTCCTGGGCGCCGTCGTGGCCTTCCTGGTGGGGCTGGTCGCCATCCGTCTGACGGCCCTGATGGTCGTCCAGCGGCACTTCTGGAAGTTCGCCTTCTATTGCCTGCCCGTGGGGATCGTCTGCTATTTCCTGCTGGGATGATCAGAGCGCGACCGGCGCGGCCTGCAGGGCCGACAGCAGTTCGGCCACGACCGGGGCAGCGCCTGGCGCGTCGCAGGTGAACTCCGCGCCGGCGTGACGCGCGGCTGCGGCCGCCCGGGTGTCGTCCCCGGGGATCACCGCGGCGATGCGGGCGTCGGGACAGAGCTTCGAGAGGGCCGCGATCAGGTCGGGGCCATCGACGCCCTCATCGGTGGTGTCGACCAGGATCGCGTCGGGGCGTACGACGCGCGCCGCGGCCAGGGCCTCCGCCACGCTGCCGGCCCCGACCACGGTGGCGAATCCCTCCCGGGACATCAGGTGCTTCAGCACGTGGCGCGCCAGGGCGCCGTCATCGACGATCAGCAGACTCAACGACACGACCCGCTCCTCTCGTTCCGCCCCGCGTCACGGCGAATCCGCTGCGGGGCGCAGATCTCGTCCTGTCATTCGGTCGGATTCGCCGGGTCTTGACCTGCGGGATAGCGGGGGCGCGGTGCGTCGTCGCCAGGTCGGATGGGCCCATGGAGCGATCGTCGCCGACGCCACGCAGAGCGTTTGACAATATGGCGAGGCTCCATCGGCGCCTCTTGACAAAATGTCTCGATCGGTGCGCGCCGGCCGGATTCCGCTTTGCGGAACCTCCTCAGACCCGTTTTCAACATGTTGTATTTATAGACATTACAGGAACAAGAGCCGACGGGTCTCGAATGTCCTGCCGTGGTACGGATATTGTAATAGGCCTGCGAAAAAGAAGCGAAAATACGACAGCGAGGTTGGAAAGATGGCAGTCAGGACAGGCAAGACCCCCAAGAATCGCAGAGCCGCCGCGAAGCGGAAGACGGCCGCCAAGGCGAAGCCGCGCCGCGAGAGCGCCCGCATCATGACGAACCTCGACCTCTACTTCCAGGAGGTCAAGGCCTTCCCGCTGCTGACGCGCGAAGAGGAATGCGAGCTGGCCCGGGGCATCCGCAGCAACGACGGCAGTTCCCTGCACAGGCTGGTCAACTCCAACCTGCGTTTCGTGGTGTCGATCGCCAAGGAGTACGCCCACTACGGCGTGCCCCTGGAGGATCTCATCAACGAGGGCAATCTGGGACTGCTCAAGGCCGCCCAGCGCTTCGACGAGACCCGCGGCTACAAGTTCATCTCCTACGCGGTGTGGTGGATCCGCCAGTCCATCCTCGCCGCCCTGGCGAACCACTCCAAGATCGTCCGCATGCCGCTCAACCGCGCCCGGGTGCTCAACCAGATCAAGCGCGCCTCGAGCGAGCTGCAGCAGAACCTGCGGCGCAAGCCCCTGCCCGACGAGATCGCGGCCAAGCTGGGCCTGTCCATCGACGAGGTGAAGGACACGCTGCCGCTGATGCAGGACAACTTCTTCCTGGACGACTACGTCGGCAACGACGAGGACTCCACGTACCTGGATTTCCTCGAGGACACCACCAGCAAGACGCCCGACACGCCGGTCATGGAGGAGGACCTCTTCGAGAGCATCGAGCGCATGCTCTGCGACCTGAAGCCCCGTGAGGCCAAGGTCCTGCGCATGTACTACGGCCTGGGTTCGGACCGGGAGATGACCCTCGAGGAGATCGGCCAGGACATGAGCCTGACCCGCGAGCGCATCCGGCAGATCAAGGAAGAGGCCTTCGAGAAGATCCGTAATTCGAAGACCTTCCGCTACATGCACGACTACCAGGACATGCGCGGCATGACCGCCTGACCACATCGCGACGAAGCAAGAGTCGTTGAGCGGGCCCCGGGATCATTCCGGGGCCCGCAGCTTTATGCGGCCCTCGGAGAGGGCGGCGAGCTCCCGTTCGAAGGTCCGCCAACGGTCTGCGGGCAGCCAGACGGTCCAGGCCACTTCCGCGGCGAAGGTCCGGTCCACGATGCGTCCCGCGAAGGTGTCGAGCAGGTGTTCCAGGGGCCCGATCAGCTCGTAGCCGGAGTCGAAGGCGTGTTCGCGACCCAGGGGCACGCGTCGGCGGGGGGCGTCGTCCAGGGCCGCGGCGGCCGCTTCGCGGTAGGCGCGGCCGAGGCCGCCGGTGCCGAGCTTGACGCCGCCGAAATAGCGGGCGACCACCACCAGGGCGTCGGTCACGTCGGCGCCGCGCAGGGCCGAGAGGATGGGCTCGCCTGCGGTGCCGGCGGGCTCTCCGGCGTCGCTGCGGCCCTCGACCAGGTCGTCGCCGTGGCCGGCCCGCCAGCCGTGGCATACGTGGCGGCAATCGTGGTACCGGCGGCACATGTCGCCCAGGATGACGCGGACCTCGTCCCGCTCGCCGAGGGGATGGGCCTCGGCCAGGAAGCGCGATCGCTGCACCTTGAGCTCGCTCCGGCCGACGGCCGCCAGCGTCACGATCGCCGGCAGTCCGTCCTCGTGCGGATCCATCGTCCCTCGTCTCGTCACGATCCTGCCGGCGCGTCCGGCGGCCCCGGCGAACGGCGAGTGGCCAGGACCGGTACGGAATCGCGCCGCCCCGTTGCGGCGAACCGATGGATTCTATCCCTCATCTCCTTGCGATTCAACATTTTGCCAAAATGACCATCCGGCATTCAACTTGCTTGGCAGGGGGCGGGCGCGGCCACGCCGGTCGCGGCCGTCGCCGATATCCGGCCTGCGAGGTGCCACGAATGCCGTCGATCCATCCGCAACAGAGCCGCACCCGGTCGTCGCGAGGACGCATCCGCGTCGCGACCGTCCTCTGCGCGGCGACGTGCGTCCTCTGGGCGGCATCCGCATGCGCGGGCGCGCTTTACCACGCGCTGGACCGTCCCGACCGGGCCGGGCCGCCCCTGATCACCCTCGGCCCGACCTTCGGCGGGGCGCCCGACTGGGCGAAGTACCGCTTCGGCTTCAGCGGCGCCATCCTGCTGCGGCCCGATGCGGCCGCGAACCTCTGCGCGCCCCTCTACTACTGGAACACGGGGCTCGTCATCCAGGGCGAGTACCGCGACATCGCCCCCGACCGGAACCTGCTGGCCGCCGATCTGGTCGTGCGCCGCTATTTCGTCGACGGACGGCGACGGGGCCGGAGCGCCGTCCTCTTCGCCGGGGCCGGCGGCGGCCTGGCCCTCGTCGCCTATCCCGTCACGGTCGCCTCCGGCGATGCGGAGGGGGAGGAGGAGGCCGAGGACGCCCCGGCGGAGACCCGGCGCGGCGAGCAGCGCTACTACTCCTTCCTCGCCGAACTGGGATACGAGCGGGAAGTGGCCGCGAACGTGGTCCTGATCTGGAAGGCCCAATGGCGCAGCTACATCTGGTCGTCGCGCGACTACTCCAACTGGTCGCTCCACGCCCAGATCGGTTTCCCGCTCCCCTGGTAGGAACCTCCGCGCCGACGGGTTGTTGTCCCTCTCGCGTGTGGACGCGCGCCGTCGGAGCGGCTATCTTCTGCGTCGACGCGTTTTCCGGACCGGCGCTCCGTCCGGTCCCTCGCCACGAGAGGTGATCCGATGCATCGTTTCCACAATGGACTCGTCGACCGTCTCCGCCGGCGGGTCGCAAAGGCGATGGCCTGGCTGACGCTCGCGGGCGTCCTGGGCCTCGGTGCGGCGGCCGCCCGTGCGGCCGAACTGGGCTACTGGGACTACCTGGCCGTCATGCGCGCCTGCGAACGCCTCGACCACGTCTCCTGCATCGAATCGCTCGAGGATGCCGACGGGCCCTACATCGTGATCGGGGACCGCTTCGGCCTGATGCGGATCGTCTATCTCACGGGGGACGGCAGCCGCGACATATGGACCAGCAAGCAGCTCAACGGCATCGTCGAGGAGGTCGTCGTCGCCGACCTCGACAACGACGGCGAGGACGAGATCGTGGCCTGGACCAACACCGCCATGGTGTACGTGTGGTCAAGCGTGGACCTCGTGTTGCGCTACGAGAGCCTGCAGAACGATTTCGAGCAGCTGCACAGCCTGGCCGTCGGCAACGTGGACGACGATCCGCAGCTGGAGATCCTGGTCAACGCCGACGA
>Ga0180436_10002180_pt1 | contig 18783 bp, 14 predicted proteins | sample SS_ome_2_FD_132434 | JGI IMG/M metagenome (GOLD analysis project Ga0180436, IMG submission 132434) | Hypersaline lake sediment archaeal communities from the Salton Sea, California, USA - SS_3_S_2 metaG | ecosystem: Environmental > Aquatic > Non-marine Saline and Alkaline > Hypersaline >...
CACTCCCGGCAGACTGCTCGACCTGATCGAACGTAAGGCTGTAAAACTGAAATCGGTTCAGAGGGTCGTTCTGGATGAAGCTGATGAAATGCTGAACATGGGTTTTAAGGAGGATATTGATAACATCCTTAAGCAAACCCCGGCCATGAAAAGGGTGTGGCTGTTTTCTGCCACCATGCCCAAGGCGGTCAAGAGGATTGCCAGTAATTATATGAGCAATCCGGTGGAGGTAGTGGTAGGCAAGCAAAACTCCGTAGCTGCCAATATCGAGCACTGCTATTTCATGATGAAGGAAAGGGACCGCTACGCGGCTCTGAAAAGGATCCTGGACTTCACCCCGGATATTTTCGGTCTGATATTTTGCCGGACCCGAAGGGAGACCGGACAAATTGCCGACAAGCTGGAAAAGGAAGGCTACGATGTGGTTGCACTGCACGGAGACCTGAGCCAGGCCCAGAGAGATGCAGCCATGAAGAAATTCAGGGAAAGAACCGTGAAGGTACTTGTGGCTACCGACGTGGCTGCCCGGGGAATCGATGTACAGGATATAAGCCATGTGATCCACTACAACCTGCCCGACGATATTGAGAACTATACCCATCGCAGCGGTCGTACTGCACGAGCAGGACGTTCAGGCAAGTCACTGGCTCTGATTAACACCCGCGAAACCTACAAGATCAGACAGGTGGAAGACCTGCTCCAGACCAAACTCAAGCCCTCTTCCATACCCGATGCAGAAGCTATCTGCGAACAGCAGATGTTTGCACTAATGGACAAGGTGGTGAGCACCGCGGTGGACGAGGATGCCATCGACCGATACTGGCCTGTATTCTATGAGAAGCTTAAAGATATTCCTGCCGAAGAGATCGTTTTGAAGTTTATCTCCATGGAACTCAATTCCTTCCTGGATTATTACAAGGGATCTGCCGACTTAAACGCCAGCAGTGAAAAAGGCGGCCAGGGCAAAGGAAATATGCGTGATAAAGGCAAGGCGGGAGATAAGGGAGGATTCAACAGGAATCTGAGTGGTGCCAAAAAACGTTTTTTCATCAGCCTGGGTGAAAAACAAAACCTGAACAAAGGGGCCCTGCTTCGCCTGGTTTGCAGCGAAACCGGGATCGATAGCTACCATATGGGACGCATTGACATTCATTCCCGTCATTCCTTCTTCGAGGTGGACGAAAAGGTATCGGGGCAGATACTGCCGAAAATACAGGAAGGAAGCTATGAGGGCAAATCTTTTGAGATTACTGTTGCCCAGGGAGGTGAAAAACAAAAAAAGAAGGCTACGAAGAAAAAGAAATAGCTTTTATCCGCGTTATCCTCTAAAGCTCTCTACTTTCAAAGTTCAGATGTTTTTATGATCTTCGGATTTAAGATCAAGATTGTTTTTGCATGAAAACCGGGTTTCACACATACTTGCTATTGCTGCTCTTACTCGCCGTGCTACCTGCCAGGGCGAGCGATCTGGACAGCCTCCTTGCCCGGCTCGATTCAGCACAGATCAGTGAAAGCCAGGTGGACCTGCAACTGCAGATTGCACGGGCCATCAGCAACACGGATATCCGCGAGGCCCTGGTCTATGCCCACAGTGCCTTAAAGGATGCTGAAGAGCTCCGCTCTACCCGTTGGATTGCAGAGTCCAAGCTGGCCATAGGTCAATTCTACGATTTCCTGGGCGTAAACCGGGAAGCCTCAAACCACCTGATGGAAGCTTTTTCCGAATTCAGGGTGCTGGGCGATTCCCTAAAACAGGCCACTACCCTTATGCACATCGGGAACGCCTATTTCTACCTCAACCAGTTCGAAACAGCCCAGGTGTATTTTTCACTGGTTTCGGAGTATGGCAGGGCATTAAACGATACCTTCCTCATAATAAGCGGAATCAATGCAACTGCAGCGGTATATGGCAACACGGAAAAACTGGATTCAGCCCTTATCCTGTTTAATGAGGCCTTCGATCTTTCCAAGGAGATAGGGAGCCTGCCACAGGAAATCCTGGCCTACTACAATATTGGAGATGTCCACCTGTATTCGGGGCGCCGAACCCAGGCACTAAAAGTGTTTCATGCCCTGGAAGATTACTACGACCTGAGAACCCACAGTCCCAAGCATCTAACCAGCCTCTACAATTCCATGACCAAAGCTTACCTCGAGAAGAGGGACCTCGAGCAGGCCAGACATTATGCCGAGCTAAGCCTGGAAGCTCTCAATGAGAATATGCGCCTGACAGAATACATGGAGTACTATGAAAATCAGTTCAGGATCGATACCATAGAAGGCGATTCCGAATCGGCACTGAATAATTTTATCCGCTTCAAAGAATTAAGCGACAGTCTCAGCAATGCGAGTTTTAAGGAAAGATTGGCCAATTTCAGGATTTTCTACGACCTTCAATCCAAAGAGAACGAGATAGAACGCCTCACCCTGGACAACCAGTTCAAGGATCTGAAAATCAGACAAAAGAAGCTTACCAACTATTTGTACGTCAGCCTTTTCACTCTTATGCTGATCATTGTTTTCCTGATGATCCGATCCTACCGGAAGATCAAGGAGAAAAACGTACTGCTGGAGAAGCAGAAACAGGAATTGGAAACCACCCAGCAACACCTGGTCCAGTCCGAGAAAATGGCTTCCATCGGAACCCTTACGGCGGGCATAGCTCATGAGATAAACAATCCCCTGAATTTTATCTCAGGCGGATTTAACATTGTGAAAGAAGTAAGCGAAAAACTGGACTGGTCTGGTCGGGAGGAGGAAAAGCATCGTTACGACATGGCTTCAAAAATGGCCAAAGACGGACTGGATCGCTCCGTGGATATTGTAAAAGCTTTAATGACCTTCTCACACAGGGGCGGGTCGAAGAAAGTGGTTTCAGATCTGCACGAGATTATTGATAACACCCTCATGTTCCTGAGCTCCAAGATAAATGAGGATGTTGAGGTTGTAAAACACTATAATCTGAATAGCCGGGTGGCTGTATTTCCGGAAAAAATGCACCAGGTGGTCATGAATATTCTGGACAATGCCCTGTATGCTGTGAATATGAGAACCACTGGAAGCAAAAGCATTACTATCGCTACCCGGAAGAAAAAAGATAAGGTGATTCTCACATTCACCAACTCGGGGCCAAAAATCAAAGAGAAACACCTGGCCCAGCTCTTCGATCCTTTCTTTACCACCAAAGACCCTGGTCAGGGTACGGGATTGGGATTGTCCATCTGCTATACGCTGGTAAAAGAACATGATGGAGATATTCAGGCACAAAACACCTCTGATGGCAGCATGTTTACGGTAATCCTTCCCGTGAAATAGTGCCTGGCTAAGCCTGGAATTTCAGATCAATTAGCTCACCTGTTCGAATATCAAATACCCAGCCGTGGACCCTGGGAGTTCCATTTTCCTGATACGATCCACTTACCACCGGCAGCTCGGCTACAGACCGGCATTGGGCCAGGACGTTGATCTCCACCAGCCGGTGGTAACGTTGCTCTTCATCCGCGATAGCCTTCAGTTCCTCTTCATACTCACTGGCCACCTCACGTATCCTGTCGAGCCAGGGATCCAGAGGGCTCCCCGAAGGTGCGCCCATGGATGCCTTAACCCCTCCACACAGGTAATGGCCGCACACCACTATGTGTCTCACTTTCAGTTGAGAAACAGCGTAATTGACCACAGCCATCGCACTGGGATCGGAAGGATGCACCAGGTTGGCAATGTTGCGGTGTACAAAGAGCTCCCCCGGACGAGCTCCGGTCACTTCTTCCGCCGGCACCCGGCTATCGCTGCAACCCATGTACAGGAATCCGGGCGACTGACCCTGGGCCAGCCTGGAAAAGAAAGCAGGATCAGAATCCTTGCATTCGGTTGCCCATTTGCGGTTGTAGTCAAAAAACTCCTTGTAGGTCTTCATCTTATTTAAGTAAGGCAATTTCCTTCTTGGCGGCTGCCATGTCCACCAGGAAATTCTCATTGGCATGAAGCCTGGCAACAGCAGCCGCACCCATCATTCTTCCGCTGACCACATCACTATGCCAGTGTACGTTGCATACATTGCGACTGATCCCATATTGCTTGCCCCTTTCCAGGATCACATTAGCCTGATCGGGAAACAGCTCGGAAAGTATCAGCGCCCAGGCCCAGCCAATGGCCGTATGACCGGAAGGATAGGATCCGTCCTTCCTCAGATACTCCTCATCCTCCGGGCTGCAGGTAGGTGCTCCGTTGACCATGAAGGGCCTTGGCCTTTGATAATGATTCTTGGCGCTATAGGTGGATAATCCCGCATCGGCCAGTGATCTCCGCAGGACCATATATACATGGGGGGTGCTCTCTTCAGAGATTTTAACCTTCAGTATGCCATTGAAAGCTTCCACAGCTTCAGGAAAATGCAGATCCGCATCCCGTGCAGCCTGCTGCTTTCTGGATTCATCTTCCAGGGCCACATAATAGGCTGCCTTTTCCATATCCAGCTTCCAGGCTGCACTACCTTCTTCAGGTGGTGGAGGTACAATAAAGAGGCTGTTGGGCATTTCATCCATAGCAAGATAACCCTCCAGTATGCCCGGACGAACCTCCTGGATTTCCTTGTCGAGCGAAGTCAGTGGTTTACAGCTCCCTGATAGAATCAGGAACAGAGCAAGAAGCAATGCCCCGAACAAGGGTTTCCCATTGAATCTCATGGCTAAGCTGTTTTAGCTACTTAGATATTCCGCACTTTCTTTGAAGGTTGCCGGATCCATCTCCACAAAGTAATTCTTCACTCCTTCTTCTTTGGCCGCCTTGAAAAAGTCTTCCCAATCCACAATACCCTGTCCAATAGGCACTGCCTTTTCCAGTTCGTGGGAATAGTCGGCCAGGTGGGCTGAGATAAAGCGGCCGGGGTACTTACGGAAGTAATCCTGGGCCTTAAATCCTTTGTCAATTACTGCCACCTGGAACTGCATTTTCACCAGGTCCGGATCCAGCTCTTCCAACAGAAGTTCGTAGATAAGCTTACCGTCGATAAGCTCAAACTCAAAATGGTGGTTGTGATAGACCATCTGGATACCGGCAGCTTTGGTCTTTTCTCCAATGACATTCAGATCCTGGGCCGACTGTCGCCATTCGTCCAGTCCCGGGTTCTTTGGTAATCTGGGCATGGACTGAGCCATCTGCTTCATGCCCATCTGACTGGCCCATTCAATTCGGTTATCCAGCGATTTGTTGAGCTCAGGGCCGGTAAAATGAGAACTGGTGCAGTGGAGTCCCGCATCTTCAATAATCTTTTTCATTTCGGTGCCCGACATCTCGTTCAGGGGCTTAAAACCAGCCAGGGAATAACCCAGGGGAGAGCACATCTCCACTTCGGAGTAGCCCATGGCTGCCATTTTCTTCAGGGTACCTGGAAAATCGGCAATCAATTCTTTGCGGATGGTCCATACCTGGAATCCAAAGGATTTAGGCTTGGCCCCGTAGCTATTAGCCAATAAATCAAAGGGTATGCCTGATAAGAGGGCAGTGGATGCTACAGCGGCTCCACTGGTTTTAAGGAAGTTTCTTCTGGAAGTTTTCATGTTATCTTGCTTTGGGTTAAAGGAAACAACAAGATAAAAAAATCTCATCAGCCGCAAAGGAGGAAATCCGCGGAATTATTCCAACATTTGTGGCAGCTGCTATAGCCATAAAATTCATGGTCCATGAAACCCGGGTTTAAAACTGCCATTGTACGTAAGCCCTGTCCCGAAATGACAGCAGGACTCAGCTCAGCTTCTCTGGGCTTGCCCGATTATTCATTGGCCATGGATCAACATGCTGCCTATGTGGAAGCACTGCAAAATTGTGGCCTGGATGTAAAAGTCCTGGAAGCAGACCCCGGTTTCCCCGATTCCTGCTTTGTGGAAGATGTGGCCCTTTGCACTCCCCATGGGGCCATCCTGTGCAATCCGGGCGCTCCTTCAAGAAACGGAGAAAAGCTGGCTATGGAAGCTGTCCTGCTTTCCTTCCACGACCAGATTGACCACATTGAATTTCCGGGCACCCTTGACGCCGGCGACGTAATGATGGTGGGCAAACACTTCTATATTGGTATCTCGGAACGTACCAACACAGAAGGCGCAGATCAATTGATCGCCATCCTGAAAAAGCTTGGAAAAACCGGCTCACAGGTCCTCCTGTCTGACATGCTGCATCTGAAAAGCGGAGTTTCCTACCTGGAAGATAATCGGATGCTGGTCACCGGTGAGTTCGTGGACCACCCTGCCTTTTCGGTTTTTGACACTTTGGTGGTGGAGCCTGAAGAGGCCTATGCAGCCAATTCACTCTGGATCAACGATTCTGTGCTGGTCCCGGCAGGCTTTCCATCCACCCTGGATCGTATCCAGGAGGCAGGATATAAGACCCTGGTCCTGGATGTATCGGAATTTCAAAAACTGGACGGCGGACTGAGTTGTCTTTCTCTGAGGTTCTAAGGGCTTTGCTGCTTACTACAACTTTTCGGTAAGGGTAACAGCCATTTCGTAGCCATTGACAAAGAAGGCTGGCATTCCTTCACTTTCTTCCCCTTTTACTGCTTCCATCTTCAGATCCGATCCTTCTTTGACCTTGATCCTCACATTCATGCTTTCCTCGTCAATATCAAACTTGGGGTACTTGACCTCAGCATTGAAGCGATAGCTCAAATCACTTGCCACTCCCATTTCCAGAACGATATACTTACCATTTACCTTTACTTCTTTCAGTGCACCTGCTTTGGTCACGAAAAATTTATCCGAATATCCATCCATAAGGGAAAGTGACTGGTCAAGGTGATTGACCTTATAATCCCCGTATTTCGATTCATTGATATTCAAGGAAAGGAGCGATCCCACCTTAACATGATCGCTGTAGGAGGTGAAAAGATTGAGGTTCCGGGCCCCGTCGAAGCTATATTTTCCGTATTTCGAAGTGAGCTCGATGTCCTGTGCATTCACCACTTCCACCGTGCTGTTGTAACAGTCCAGTTTCAGATGTCCGGCTATCTCGGCATTCAGATCGGAATATTTATCAATGAACTGAATATCCCTGGTGTTCCCAAAAGAGAACTTATCGTTGTAGGCATCGATGCGTATTTTACCTGCATTGCCGGTCCGCACGTCTGAATACTTTGAGGTGATTATCAGATCTCCTGCGTTTCCGGTCTCGATGGTTGTATTATAAAGATCGGCTTCTATGTCGCTCATATTCTCGAACTGCAGGGTGCTGTACTTTGCCTTCAGTTTCAATGGGCTATCCACAGTTCCGCCGTAAAGTTTATCGTTGTAGAGTTCCAGGCTGAGTCTCCCCTGAATATCATCCATCTGGATCTCGGAATACTTGGAATTAAGGGTCAGCAGACAGCTCTCCGGGATCCAGAGTTCTCCTTTCATCTTGAATTCAGTAAAGCGCAGCTTTCCCCCCCGCATCAGGGTCATAGTCGACCTGCCCATCACGGATTTTTTACTGCTCCAGAAACGATTGTTAAACTCCACATTGCCAGCCGAATGTGAGAACTTCAGATCCTCTAGATAAGTATCCAGTTTGCCGGCCTCTTCTTCCGACTTCAGGCTGGCTTTCACAGTCATGTGGTATTGAATTTCGCTTTTGTCCCAGGTATGAATGATCAGATTGCAATCGTAGTTTTCGAAAGTTATTTTGGCACTTTCATTCACCTGATATTTCCACTTGTAGGTTTTATCAATTTTCCTGTTTTGCGCAAGGGCATCCAGGCCTGTAAGCAAGAAAAGCGAAATGAGAATGGTGCTATAGAAATAGGTCTTGATTGTTTTCATGGTTCTTGATTTTATTGTTTTCAAGGATGATCAGCTCAAGCAGGAAAATCTTCTTTTCGTAGGTGTCGAATATGGTCTGGATGACCTGCTCATTGTATCCCAGTTCATTCAAATCTTTCAGTGTTTGCTCGTAGATGGTATCCAGTTTCTGAATCTCTTCCAGAAGTTCGGCTATGATTAAATTGTCCACATGGTTATACGCCCCTGCCTCCTGGAATTTCAGATTTACCAGGATCCTGTATTCCTTTTCCCTGCTTCCCAGCTCCTGGTCCAGATCCGCAAGGGTGAGCGTCTTGCCCGATCGGTGTTCACTTACCAGGTCAATGGCCATATACCCCACACTTATCAGGATGATCACCAGGGCTGCCATGTTCCGGATACGGATCCACATGCGCTTTCTGACCGAACGAAGTTCTGTCCTGTGAAGACCATCGCGGACGCCCTCCCATATGGCCTTATCGTCCGGCGATTCCACGTCCAGAGCTGACCTTTGCTCCTGCAGGTATTTTTCCAGATCACTCGACATATCTTGTTCCCTTCAGTTTTTGGTTTAGGAGGCCCAGGGCCCTGCTGTACTGTGTCTTGCTGGTGGAAACCGTGATTCCCAGAGTCTCAGCAATCTCCTTATGGCTGTATCCTTCCAGTGCACGCAAGACCAGTACGGTCCGGCCTTTGGGGGGTAATTCCTTGATGGCCTGATGGACTGTGCCGGGATCCAGAGCAGGCATTGCTTCGGTCTCTTCACTTAGCTCACCCTGCTTTTGCTCATCTATCTCCTCAAAATGGACCCGTTGTTTTCGCTGCAGGCTGATGCAGTTATTTATCACTATACGTTTGAGCCAGCCACCAAAAGCATCTTTGTTCTGCAGCTCTCCCAGGCGATGGAAGGCCGTGACAAAGGATTCCTGAAGAATGTCTTCCGCATCCATTTTGTTGTTCAGAAACCTGCTTGCGATGTTATACATTGCCCTGGAATATTGCTGGTAGAGCTGGAACTGGGCCTTAATATCCCCTTCAATGCATTTTTCAATGACCCTTCTATTGATATGGACCGTCTCTCCCATGTAAACTCAGGTTAAGGACGCAGCACTATGTAAAAGGTTGGAAAAAATCTACTTCGATCTGAGAATCCGTACCAAACCCGCTCCCAGAATCACCAGGATTACTGTGGAAATACCCAGGGTTCTCCACCCGGCAATGGGCTCACCTTCACCCATAAAAGTAAAAGCAGCAAAAAAGAGGAAGAGGAACAAGAGATACCAGATAGCCGCAAGTAAGCACTTCCACCAGGTCATTCTAAGTCCCAGATCCTTTGCCCATGTTATGGCCCCAACAACCACAGCTCCGGTGAGCAAACCAACAATAAAAGCGAAAATTACAAGATTTGTGATCATTGCTTTCTGTCTTTACTGGGTGGCCTCGCCTCGATATCAAGATAGTTTTGCACATCCAACCATTCAGGGGCTTCCCTGAAGTTGGCAAACTCGCCATCCGGTGGTGGTAGGAAATCCTCGGCCTCTGGTGCATCAAAGAGGTTTTTCTGCAGGTAGGTTAGGCTCTTGGCCACTGTAAGGGTCGGATCGGCAGTATCGGCTTTTCGGGCCATTGTATGTAGCCAGTTCGCTTTCCGGCTGTAGGGGCAGGCTATCAAGCAAATCCTGCAGCCCATGCCTCCAAGGCTCTGCATCCAGTAGTTGTAGCAGGTTGTCTGGTTGATTTCCCAATGACGGTAACCCCTGTGATTCATCTCATGGTTATTTGGTGCCCTGCTGATGGATCCCGAAGGACAGAGATCAGCACATATCTGGCAATGTTCACAGAATTTCTCAACCCCGAAATCGATGGGTTGATCAATTTCCATCTCCAGGTTTGTGGTAATGTATGCGGATCGGAAGTTGGCACCCGTCTCCGGAGTAATGGTAATTCCGTGCCTTCCCTGTTCCCCCAGTCCGGCCTTAACCAGGTAGGGCACACCGATCAGATCGTATCCGTCCATAGGAGAGTGGCGCCTGGCCGGGTAACCCAGTGATTTAATGTAAGTCTCCAGTCGCCGTGCGGCGATGGTGGACCTGGAATAGGCATCAAAACTGGTGGCCATATTCGGATTTGAGTTGACCTGTTCCCACTCGTGGGGGATGCCAATGGCAATCACATATTTCCAGTGCTCCGGGATCTTATAGCTCCCCTTGTCTTCGGCCCCACGCAAACCAAAATCATAGTGCCAGTCGGGCTCAATGGTGGTGATGCCCACCATGGTGGCACCAAAATGATGAGCCACCTTTTTTATCAGTAAGGATGCGTGAGCCGGGCTTTTAAAGGGTATGGGATCGCCGATTTTCCTGCCCGAACCAATTTTATAATCCGACACTTCCGGCGGCTCTGTGATGGGCTCCCTGGTTGACCAGGAGCCTGACCAGGCATTTATCAGGGTATAATACTCCTTATAGGTTTCGCTATCTTTTGCCCGCTTTGGCATAATTTCTTCCATCCGGACCTTGTCTGCTTCATACAAATCAGGACGCTCTTTGTACCAACTGAGCATGGGTTCCTCGAAGGTATCCATGGGCGGATACTTCATGGGGTCCTGGGGGGGCTTCCTTTCTTTTTCCTTCCCTGGTTCCGGGGCTTCCATATTCCCACGTCCTTCTATGCGTTCTTCGCCTGCATCAAAGGAGCTGATCATCTCCCTGTATTGCCGCATATTTTTCATGATTATCCCCTGGCGTTCAAAGGCTGATTCATGTCTCTGGGTCCTTTGGGTATCCCCCACAATGTGAAAGGCAGGTCCCTTTCGGATTAATTTGGTCCGATCCACAAACTGGGTGTTATCTCCCAGGTGCTGCCAACCTGTATGTGTGGAGGGATCCTTTCCGGCAGCCAGGCCAGCTCCGGCCACGGCTCCTACCTGAAGTCCTGCAGCCACTGCACCTCCCACTTTCAGGAAAGAGCGCCGTGAACAGGCGGCATCTTCTTGTTTTTTGGATTTTTTTGTCATTGAAAGGGATTAAAATTTGGCGATCAGACCCTGACTCCGATCACGCATACATCGTCGATCTGTTCGATATTGCCTTTCCAGTTCTCAAAGGTATTTTCCAGTAGCTGTTTTTGCTTATCCATGGATTCTGCCTGAACAGAAAGGAGCAGGTCCTTAAACTTCTGTGTTTTGAATTTCTTTCTGTGCACACCTCCGTATTGGTCCACATAACCATCGGAAAAAACATAGACCGAATCGCCCTCTTTCAGGCTAACATCCTGGGTGGTAAACTTGGTCTCTTCCCAATGGATCCCGATGGGCTGTTTATCTCCCTTCAATTCGAAGAGAACCGAATGATCTCCTTCCACCTTTTCCTCCGTACCGATCTTCTCTTTTCCTAAGTTTTCCTTGCTCCGTATGAGGTAAAGGGGATTATAAGCCCCGGCGAACTGGAGCTTTCTCTTCTCCTTGTCAATGACTGCAATGGCCATGTCCATGCCGTCTTTTTGCTCCTGAATGCTGCCTTCCTGAACCAGCATCTGTTTCACTTTGGCCCTGAGCTGCCCCAGGATATCCCCAGGCTTTTCGAGTTTGCCATCTCCCAGCTGTTCTGCAAGCAGGGTGATGCCCAGCATGCTCATAAAGGCTCCGGGTACACCGTGACCCGTGCAGTCGGCCGCCACTATCACTACAGAGCTCCCAACTTCTTTGATCCAGTAAAAATCGCCGCTTACAATGTCCCTGGGCTTAAAAAGCACAAAATATTCAGGAATGACCTGGTCCAGGTAGCTCTTATTGGGCAGGATGGCAGCCTGGATTCGCTGGGCATATCCAATGCTGTCGGTAATCTCTTTTTTCTGGGCAAAAACCAGGTCCCTCTGGGCTTCAATTTCATCCCGCTGGGATTCAATCTCCTCCTTCTGCTCCCGAATCTCACGTGTTCTTTCTTCCACCTTTTGTTCCAGTTCCCGGTTCACCTTGTCCTTAAGCTTTTCGTTTTCCTTGAGCTGGTCAATGATCTTTAACTGAGCCTTTTTGTGTTCCTGCTCATCCACTCTCATCTTCTTGGCGATTCCAAAAGAAAATATCAGGATCTGCATGACCACTGCCACATATACCCCTGAGACCTCCATAATGCGGAGGAATATGGAATCATTGATGGTGTGCACAGTATGGGCAAAACCCGAGGAGAACACCGTAATGATGGTAAGAGGAATCAATACCAGGTTGGCCACCAGAAAATACCAGGCTGGCTTAAATCCTTGCTGGATCCTGAAAATGGCTGGAAACACCAGCAGGAAAAGCGGAATAATCCCCACTGCAACAGCCCAGGTAATTAGTACCACATCTTCAAACCAACCCCCGATTTCAAAATTGAAGATTGCGCTTAATAGAAGTACGAATACCCTGATTCCGATTAAACCCAGCAACACCACAAGAGCCCAGAACCAGCCCTTCAGCTTCTTTCTCAAGTCCAGGTAGGCATTCCCGAAGAGAAGGAAAAATGCAGTGAGAAAGGATATGATAATGGCTTGAGCTGAAGAAAGCAGGACCGACTGGAACACCCTTTCCTTCCATTGAAATTCACCCAGATACCCTTCGGATACAAACAGAAAAGCTGCAAAACACAATATATAAAGAGCGAAATAGATATACTGCCGGCCCTGAATGGCTATGAATAAGATCAAAAAGAAGATTGAGATAATAATAAGCATACCCAGGAGGCCAAAAAGGACCATTCGCTCGTAGCGGTCGTGGGTTTCGATGGTATCCTGTGCGATTATATGCATCAGAGGAGCTCCAATGGTATCATAGGATTTCCAGCGCAGATAAATGGTCTGAACGCTGTCTTTGACCAGGGGAAGCGAAAGGGCATGCCAGCCCTTGTATATGAAATCCCGTTCCTCGAGAGGGATTAAGATTCCCGATTTTTTTTCTACCAGGTCTCCTGAGGCGTTTAACATAAACACATTGACCGAATCCGTTCCCGACATATTGGGAAGATTCATCAGGTAATTGCGGCTCTCGGAAATTCTATTATCCAGTGTGATCTTTAGCCAGGCACAGGGTGTGGCAAAGTCCTTACTAAAAACACTTCGAACGCCATCCAGCCCCTTATTTACATCTGTGCTTTCGGCGATGTGGATGAGAGAATCTCCCCGCAGCAGGGTAAAGGATGTATCCTCGTACATGCTGCTAAGCGCTGAGCTGCTAAGATGATACATGGCATCTCGGTCCAGAATATCCACCAAACTTATGAGCTGATCACCCGGCATAAGCCCCAATTCATTTGCGCGGCTATCTTTCCTCACGGAAAAAATGGTGGACTTGGATAAAAGGGGATTTTTAAATTGATCGTCCAGGGATCCCGATAGCATGTCCTGAATATTCCACTGCTCCAGAGAATCGACCAGGTAGGTGTATTCGTAGGCAACCATCTGGAGCAAAAAAGGACCCCTGTTTATCGTAAAATTTAATAGGGAGGGTTCTCCTTCTCTCAGTATCTGAAGACGAACCGCTTCGCCAGCGTGGCCCACCAGTTTTTCCTTTATCTCTCTTATGGGAAGGCCTATCCCGGCAACCAGCGAGTCGTTTATATAAATGATCTTGTCCCGAAGCCTGATTCCTGCTTTATCGGCCGGACTATCTTCGATTAAATTGATAATCCTGGCGGTATCGTTCAGGGTTGAGATGCTGTTGATCCCGGTAATCCCGTCGTAAACGATGATCTCCGTCTGTGCGCTGGTAATTCTGGGAAGTGCCAGTAAGAGGACAGCCAATGCTAATGTCCAAAAAAAGGGGACCGGTGTACGGGATCTGAAATGGCTGCAGCTCATGTGATTTTTGCCTGGCTTTATGGCTACTAAAGGTATGTAAGGGGAAGGAAATTACCAAAGTATGCTTCGATAATAGATCGATATGTTATATATTTGTTTTGGATATATCGTTATTTTATATATATTTGACCTATGGTATCAAAAGACTTGCTCAAAGGCACACTAAAGACCATCGTTCTAAAACTTCTCGAGGAGAATGGGAGAATGTATGGCTACGAAATTACCCAGGAGGTAGAAAGACTTACTGAAGGCAAGGTCCAGCTCTCCTGGGGAGCCCTGTACCCGGCACTTCACAAACTGGAATCGGACCACCTGATCACTTCGGAGGAAGAAAGCATCGGGAAAAGGGTGCGGAAATACTACCGTCTGACCGAATCGGGCACCAATGCTGCCAAGGAAAAGATCAGAGAATTCATCGATTTTGTCACCATCATGGGACGGGTTCTGGACACAGGCCCAAGCCTGAACCTGGCCTGAATCTTAAAGCCGGTTACCCCCTAACAAATCCTCAACTGGCATATAGCCATGGCTGAACTCTCCGACAAAGAACTCCAGATCCTTTCAGAGGAAATCGATAAGCAGGGCCTGACCTACACCCAGCTTCAAAAGGAACTCCTCGACCATCTGTGTTGCGACATCGAAGCAAAGATGGATGAAGGAATTGAATTCCTGAAGGCCTTTGAGGAGGTCAGTCAAAAACTTGAAAACGACAGGATTCAGCAGATCCAGGAAGAAACATTACTGCTCATAAACCAAAAATACCGAATGATGAAAAAATTCATGTATATCCTCGGAACCATTGCTCCTTCCCTGATGATTTTAGGGGCTATCTTTAAATTCCAGCACTGGCCTGGCGCCAGCATACTTATTTCCCTTGGCACCGCCCTTTTGGCAGTGATTTATCTGCCTGTATTTGCCATGGTTAGCATACGGGACACCCGGAAGAAAGGGAAGAAGGTCAATAAGGCACTCTATGTAACCGGGGTTATCACCGGATTTATCTTTCTTATCGGAATCCTGTTTAAGATCATGCACTGGCCCGGTGCAAATGTAGCCTTAACCTTTAGTGTATTGCTTACGGTGGCAATATTTGTCCCCATCCTGGTTACTCATGCTATCCGGGACAAAGAGAATCAACTGCAAAATTTTTCCGTCCTGATCTTTATCCTGGCCATGATGGCGGTAAACATTATGGTCTTTGCACTTAAGGTCTCAAAGAATGTCCTGAGCTCCATGGTGGTCACTGCCATGGATAACATGACCACCGCCCAGATGATTGGCTCCAATAATACACTTTGGCTTGAGAACTTTTCGAACGACGAGGCTGATCTGATTGCCGAAAAAACCCAAAACCTGGACCAGCTTCTTCAGCTGACCATGGTGGATATTCTCAAAGCCACTCATGAAGACAATCATTCTGCTGTGGCCACAGGCAACAGCATTGACCTTAAAAAGGCTGGCTATTTCGATGCCCATCATGGCACCGAACTGGTCATATTTGGCGATGAAAATCATCCAGGTAAGGGCGAAGCTTTGCTATCAGCCATGGAAGAACACCGGAACCTGCTAAAGAGCCATTCAGGCAATGAACTGGACAAGACCATTGATCGCTTGCTGTATACGGGAGAACTGGATCGTCACGATTACAAGGTCACCTGGTTGGAGTTCCATTTCTATCATGCACCCATGATCAGTGCCCTGAATACGCTGTCAAGCCTGCAACAAAAAATCCATTACCTGGAGGGAGAGGTGCTAAAGGGGATAAGGGCCGAAAAGCCTGAAATCACTGAATAAAGCATTAAATCCTTACCCCGATGATGCTTACGTCGTCGATCTGCTCGTAGTCACCACGCCAGGAGTTATAGCTCTCCTCGATGAGCTGTTTTTGATGGTTCATGGATTGGTCCTGCATGGATAGTAAGAGCTTTTTGAAATTCAGGGATTTGTATTTCTTTCGCTTCTCTCCGCCAAACTGGTCCACAAAACCATCGGAGAAGATGTAGAAGGAATCGTGCTCGCTCAGTTTGATGCTTCGGTTGGTGAAGGGCTTCTCTTCCCAGTGCACACCAATGGGCTGCTTATCGCCTTTGAGTTCATACAATTGATAGTCTCCATTTTCCGTGGAAGAGTAAGGTTCCAAATCTTTCCCGGCGGGAACTTCCTTTTTTCGGATCACGTAGAGGGGATTGTTGGCACCGGCAAAATGCAGCTCCCGGGTTTTCTTATTCAAAATGGCTAGCGCCAGGTCCATGCCATCTTTTTGCTCATCCGTATCTCCTTCCTGAACCAGCATTTCCTTCACCCTTGTTCTGAGTTGCTCCAGTATGGAGCTGGGAGCATCAAAACAGTTGTCATCGATCAAATCATTTAACATAGTGATCCCCAGCATACTCATAAAAGCTCCCGGCACCCCATGCCCTGTGCAATCGGCTCCCACAATCACCAGATGGTCCTGCACTTCCTTGACCCAGTAAAAGTCCCCGCTGACAATGTCCTTGGGTTTCAGGATCACAAAATGTTCCGGCATCACTTGCTCCAGCATAGTTTCCGAGGGTAATATGGCAGATTGAATACGCTGAGCATAACTTATGCTATCGGTGATCAGCTCATTCTGGGCATTGATCTTATCTCTGGTCTTGCGTATAAACTTCATCCTGTTATACAAACCCACTGCCATGGCCAGAAGAAACAAACCAAAAGCACCTGTAGCGATCAGCATAGCCCTCTGACGCCTGCTATTCAACTGATCAATTTCATTTCTCTGTTCCAGGATCTCTATCTCATTCTGCTTCTTCTCCATCTGGTAGGAGTTTAGCATATCCTTGGTTTGATTCTCAGATTCGATTCGATAAATCGTATTGTCGACAGTGTTCTGAAGCGACAAATATTTGAATGCATTTTGAAAATCGAGCAATTCCCCATAATTGTTTGCCAGGCCTTCGTATATGCTAGACAGTTCCTGGTTCAGACCCACTTCCTCAGCAATAATCCTTGCCTCATTGTAATATTCCAGGGCAAGATCATAAATCTCCTGACCTTCATTGGCAGCTGCCAGACCAAGCAGGCTGCCCACTATCTCACGCTGAGCATTTTCGCTTCGTGCCATCTCCAGAGCATCGTTATAATAGATGCTTGCCTGTGGATATTCTTCTTTCTCCAAATAAATATTTGCTATGAAATTCAGAGTCGCAGCAATATCAATTGGGGCCTTTAATATGGTTAAGGATTTTTCAAAGCAATAAAGGGCTGAATCCAACTGCACTTTCTCCAAATATACCTCGCCCAGGTTTAAATAAAGCAATCCCTGCAGATCCATATAATCGATTTCCTCGGCTATTTCAATAGCACGATAATAATAGTTCAGTGCCGTATCGAGGGTAGCCTCCTGCTCAGCATAGACCAGGCCGATTGTCATAAGCAGAGTACCAATCCTTTCCTGATCATTCAGCTTTTCTGCAATCTTCAAGGCCCGCAACGAATATTCAATGGCTTCCACATTTTGTCCAACCGTAAAATACGTTGAAGCCAGGTTACTAACCATGTTGGCTATCATTTTTTCATCTTCCAACTCCTCGTAAATCACAAGTGCGGGCTCCCAGTTCTGAATGGCCCCCATGTAATGACCCTGCATGTAATAGCCCAGTCCTACGTTTTTGTATGCCAGCGCAAGCCCGGCGGGATAAGATATCTGCTCGGCCAGGTTCTTGGCCTGGGAACCATATTCAATGGCGTAGTCGGGATTGGAACGGTATAAAAGATCGGCCATGGCATTCAGGGTATTCACCCGGGCCGTATCCTCCTGGGGACTTTCCAGAAGTTTTTGCAGGCTGTCGATTTCCTGGTCCTGGGCAATACCGATGTTAGCTGCCAGAAGCAGGAGGAGTAAGAGGTATGATAACTTATGTTTCAATTTGGTCAGGAGTGCTAATTCATTAGTTCATAACAACTTATTTTCGTAATGGTTCGCTTAATGAAAAAAGAGGGGCCTTTCGACCCCTCTCTTTTTCATTTCAAATCATCTTTGTGACAAACAAGGGTTTCACCTTATTGCTTGATAATCGGTACCACATGATTTTTCTCCTCCAGCACAATTCGTAAGAAATAGTTTCCGGAGGACAGGTGAGCCATATCAATCTCCAAACGATCGGATCGCTTATCGATGGAGCTAATAACATGAGACCTTCCTGCAAAATCATACAATACAATCATCTTATAGTGCTCGATTCCCTTCAGGGAAACATATAGTTTGTCGGTCACCGGATTGGGATAGGCCACCAGCTGCTCAGGATCCAACAGATCCTCTTCGCCCAGACCCGTCTCTACCGAAGCTGATTTCTTGCCATTGCCTTTGCCATTGCCATTGCCTTTGCATTTCGTCGAGCTGGAATTGGCGTTGGCTGCATTCCTCACTTTCTGGTCCCCATCGCGGCTATCCACGACCCAGGAGAGATCTGCTCCGTCAAAGAACACGGTAAAGGAACCGCCTCCGGCTTCGAACCAGGTGGGCAGGGGATCAGAATTCTCCCAGTCAATCCCGCTTCCCGTAAGGAAATTATCTTCCCCAACCGGAATGTAGACTGCCACATCATTCTCATTCCTGTATTCAAAGTTTGCCACGTAATAACCCTCGTACAACTCCTCTATGCAGTTCAGCACTGGCTTCACTGCCCTGGTGCTTGGTCCATAGGGATTTACATGGAGCATCCCTGTTTCAATGGCAAAAGTATAGTTGCTATTACTTGGTGTAGGAGTAACTGTATAGGTCCCGGCCGATTCGCTGGAGGCCTGATCATAGGTGGCACCATCCGAATCCCGCAGTACGGTGTAGGACTCATTCCCAACATCACCTGGAATCCATCCCAGGTAATGGAAGGCAAAGACCGGCAGGGGATCACCTTCATTGATATACAGGAAGGTATCCACTGCAGTAACAGTAAGCTCTCTGGATGTGATATCCGCGCTGGTCACCGCTGTTAAATTGGCACTGTAGTTCAGGGCATCCGGACCCAGGGCAAATACATCGGCCGTAACCGTTTTGTCGCTACCCACATCTTTGCTATCGAAGAGACCGTTGGCCGAGGCTACGGAAACATCGCCGTACAGTGCTCCGCTGATCACATAGGCCGAAGTAATCGCTGTTGCATCCCCATCATAAACCTTGTTACTGGCACTAATTCCGATTTCA
>Ga0180436_10002181_pt1 | contig 18779 bp, 14 predicted proteins | sample SS_ome_2_FD_132434 | JGI IMG/M metagenome (GOLD analysis project Ga0180436, IMG submission 132434) | Hypersaline lake sediment archaeal communities from the Salton Sea, California, USA - SS_3_S_2 metaG | ecosystem: Environmental > Aquatic > Non-marine Saline and Alkaline > Hypersaline >...
CTGATCGACAGGGCGCTCATGCCGGCGGCCACGCCCCTGCGGCGCCGCACCACCACACCGCCCGACGGCGCGTTCTGCCTCTGGGAGGGGTCTGCAGATTTTTCACCCGAACGTTGCCTTCTGTTTGCGGATACGGATATACAACTCGAGCAGAATGCAATGAACTCAAGCGCGTAGCGGCCCCGTCGAAATCTTCTGCTGGTGCGACAGCGTAGTCTCGAAGGGGGGCCCGCACAAGGGACGGTCGGACCCGGCGTGCAAAAGGGGATCGGCAATGCCGCACGTCGCCGTCATCGGCTTGAGAGGAATGCCGGGCGTGATGGGCGGGATCGAGAGCCATTGCGAAGAGCTCCTCCCGCGGCTTCTGGCACACGCCCCCGCCGGGCAGCTGCGGATCACCGTGCTGGCGCGCCGTGGCTACGTTCTTGGGCGCACGCGGCACCACGGCGTCAACCAGATCGCGCTTTGGTCGCCGCGCCACGCTGCGCTGGAGACCATCGTTCACACCATCTGGGCCCTGCTCTACGCCCGTTTCGTGCTGCGGGCCGAAGCGGTCCATCTCCATGCCATCGGCCCCGGCCTTGCCGCCCCCCTCGCCCGCCTGCTTGGGTTTCGGCTGCTGTTCACCCATCACGGGGAAGATTACCGGCGGCAGAAATGGGGCCGGGTTTCAAAATGGGCCCTGCGTCTGGGCGAACATCTCGCGGTGACCTTCGCACACCGTGTCATCACCGTCTCGAAGACCTCGGCAGACCGGCTGCGGGCGCGCTATCCCAAGCGGTCCGGCCGGATCGTGAACATCCCCAACGGCCTCGCCCCGGCTGCACCGAAGGACGAGCGACAGGGTTTCCCCGGCGATCTCGGCGTGAGCCCCGGCCAATACCTGATCACGGTCGGTCGACTGGTGCCGGAAAAGGCACAGGATCTGCTGATCGACGCCTATCGCCGGACCGACCTGGCCCAGCGCGATCCGCCCTGCAAGCTGTTGATCGTCGGCGCGTCCGATCACGACAGTGCCTATGCCCGCAAGATCGAAGCGAGCACCGGGGAGGGCATCGTTTTCGCCGGGCAACGCCCCCGCGGCGTGGTCATGTCGCTCAACCGGGACGCGGCGCTCTTCGTGCTTCCGTCCTATCACGAGGGCCTCTCCATCGCCGCGCTCGAAGCCCTGCAGGCCGGGGCGCCGATTTTGCTGAGCGACATCCCCGGCAACCGCGACCTGGGCCTGCCGGATCACCACTATTTCGCCGCCGGCAACGCGCAGGATCTTGCGCAGAAGCTCATGGCCGACGTCTCCAGCTATGCGATGCCGGCCGGGTTCGACCTGGCGGCGTTCGACTGGGATCAGATCGCCCGGCGCAGCTTGCGCGAACTTGCGGAGGCGGGCGGCTGGGGAGACATCCTGGTCCCCGATCGCACGCCCCCGGGCCGTGACAGATGACGCGTCGGGTTCTGCTCCTCATCAACTCGCTTGAAGGCGGCGGCGCCGAAAACGTCATGGCCCGCCTCGCCGGAGACCTTGCCGCGCGAAATGTGGAAACCGAGATTCGGCTGGCCCTTCTCGACGATCTGCCCGCGGCCCACACCGTCTCCCCGCTGGTCGACGTGACCCGGCTCGACGGCCGCGGCAGCTACTGGCGCAGTATCCGTGCGGTGAACCGCCTGATCCGGTCCTGGCGCCCCGACATCGTTCTGAGTTTTCTCACCCGCGCCAATTGCGCCGCCCTGCTGGCCCGCCGGACCACGCGGTTTCACTGCGTGATCAGTGAACGGGTGAACACCACGAGCCACTTGGGGACGGGAATCCGGGGCCGGGTGCTGCGCCGGATCGTGGCCGGCCTCTACCCCCACGCCGATGCCGTCGTGGCCGTCTCGCGTGGCGTGCGGGATGATCTCGTCTCCGGATACCGGGTACCGGCCGCCCGGATCTCGGTGATCAACAATCCATTCGGGATCGACACGTTGCAGGCCTGCGCGGCCGCGCCGGCGTCTATTCCCCTTCCCGACGATTTCTTTGTCAGCGTTGGCCGGCTGGTACCGAACAAGGCCGGCGATGTCCTCCTGCGCGCCTTCGCGGCGCACCGGAACGAAACCCGCCACCTGGTGATGCTTGGCGAGGGACCGGAGCGCGCGCGGCTGGAGGATCTGACGCGCGCGCTTGGTCTCGAAACCCGCGTCCACTTGCCGGGATTCGTGGACAACCCCCAAGCCATCGTCGGGCGCGCAACCGCGTACCTTTCGGCGTCCCGGAGCGAGGGTTTTCCAAACGCGCTGGTGGAGGCGTTGGCGGTCGGCCGCCCGGTCGCGGTCACGGATTGCCCCTCGGGCCCGTCCGAGATCCTCGGCATGGCAGACAGCGTCGACAGGACGGGGGTACGACATGCCGAGGCCGGGCTGCTGGTTCCGGTTGACGACGTCGCCGCGCTCACGGCGGCCATGGACCTGCTCGATGACCCGGATCAGCGCGAGCACTACAGCCATCGCGCGTCCGAGCGGGTTCGAGGATTTTCGGCGACCTCAGTCTTCGATCAGTATGCCAGTATCTTGGGGCTCTGACTTGACCCGGCAAGTCCGCTCTTCTAGGCCGATTTGGCAGCGCCACGCGAGGCCGGAATGAGCGAAAGAAATCCATCGGGCAAATTGGCCACCGCGGCGCGAACCCCCGTCGAGGAGCGTCTGCATCGCGCCGGCATCGCGTCGGTCGAAGTCGGCCGTTGGCGCGCTGCGGACGGCGACCATGTCGCCCTGCTCACCGCAGACCGGGACGCCGTGGCCGCACGGGCCGCGGCCCGCGCCATCGCGGGAACCAGGGTCCACGTTCTGACAACGAGCGGAAGCCGCTCGGGCTCGTTTCGCCTCGACAATCCCCAGTACAGCTCGATCACCATCGCTATCTTTCCCTTCGACCTGGCCGGGGCGCTGCTCGACCGGTCAAGCCAAGACGGTGGCCTGGGCGCGCTCGACCGGTTTCATATCGCCGCCTACGTCGCCGCCTACTTCCGGAGTTGCGAAAGGCTCGTCGGCCTCGAGGACGGGCCAGGGCACGTGCCGCTCGAACGCCTTGCCCAAGCTGCTGACGTCGATCCCGCCATATGCCGCGATCGCGCCGCGATCGACGCCCATCTCGCCGGCATCGGGTGGCGTCCGTCAATCGACATGCTGGAGCGGCTCAGCCTCGCCGACGTCTGGATCGAGCGCGACCTCCTGCCGGGGCTGATTGGCGATCAACAGGTGGAACCGGGGCTCGCGATCTTTTTCTGCCGCACCATGGCGGTGGAACTGGGGTTCACCCCGGTCATGCGCACCGCGATCGAAGACGCGGGGTTCGAGATCCTGAAATCCCTGCCGCTCGATGCGCGGTTGATCAACGAGATCCGCAGCGCGACACGTGGCGGAAACTGGGGAGCCGGTCCGTTCCCGAAAGGCGGCGGCCCGCCCGTCCACCTGCTGTTTGCCATCGACGTGTTCCCGAGTTCCCCCGACCCGCTGCTGCTGCGCCAGCACCCGTTTCTCGACAACAGCCGCACGCTGGAGGCGAAATTCGCCGCGCGCGACGCCGTGTTCCGGGCGCTGCCGAAAGCGGAGCGGTTCAACCCGCTGCATTCATCGGACAATTCGACGGAGGCGATGCGGATTGCCTCCGGAGTGCTGTCGGCGGCCGACTTGGCCGAAGTGTCGGAGGTGTTCGCGGCGCGCATGGCCGAGATCGCCGCGCGGCGCGGCTCAGCCGAGCCGCTGGCCGGCCGCAAGCGCACGGCGGCGCATTTCTGGGTCGGGCAAGGGGCCGACCGGCGGCTGCGGAAGATTTACCGCCCGCAATACGCCGAAGACGTCGAGCGGGCGGTGGACCTCCAATCCACGCTGGCCGGACACTGGCCCGAGTTCCCCGCCGTCGCCGCGCGTGGCGCGGGCTACGTAGATTTCGACTTGAACGCCGACGCGTTCGCGCCCCTCGCAGAGCACAGCCTCCCGGCGCGCGTTTCCACGGTCCTGCGCCTGCGCAAGATTCTGCGGGCGGTGGCGCGAACGGGGTACCAGCCGGAACGCTGGGATCTCGATCACGGCCTTTTCTTTTCCGCGGCGCGCGCCGAGATCCGTATTCCCTTGATTGACCGGGTGACCCGGACGGAAAAACCCCGGCGCCTCTCCGACATCGTTCCCAGGGACCGGCACAGTTCCAGCCTGGACGATTATCGGGTCTCATGGCACCCAATCATCGGCCTGCCGCGGTGGGTCTTCCTGAATGGCGGGCCGGTCACGATGTATCTTTATCGTTCGCTGTTCTTCCACATTCACACCGAAACCGTGCGCCTTGGCGGCGTGGCCAGGTCCGCGGTCTGGCGGCGGATCAAGTCATTGGGGACCCGGCGCCCGTGGCGGCGGTGAAAAGACCAGCACCACCTCCGACAGCCGCTCGTCTCGGTCCACCGCATGCTTCCTGCGGCGCGCCACCGCGCCGAGCGCATGCCCGGCCAACCAGGCGGGATGCACCACGAGCCGTTTCAGCCATTGCAGCCACGCCGGATCGTGCAGGAAGCTCTGCTTGCTCAGACCGGTGAAAGGGCGCCATTTGCCCGGATAGGGATCGTGGTCCATCGCATTGTTGAGCGGGCGGGCGGCGATTGCATCGGCGGGCACGCCAGACAGGACATAGGAATCCACCGGGGCCACCGGCCGCGCCCGGCGATGGGCGAATTCGAAGTCGATGGCCCGTAGTCGCCCGGACTTCGCATCGATCAGGATGTTGTCGCGTGGCGACAGGTCGATCGGATCCCAGCCCCGCTGCACCACGAGCCGCACGAAGCCCGCCAGCGCGCGCACCTGCGGCAGCGACAACGGGAGCGGGAGGCGGAAACCGAACAGCCGGCGCACAGCCCAGCGGTTCTCGATGTGCTCGTAGAAAATTGCGTTTTCGGTGCGGGCGAGCACGCGGGCCGGAACGTCGCTGTGCGGCGCGATATCGTCGAAGAAAGCAAGCTCGCGTTCCATGGCATCGTGCGCGGTCGAGCGGAATGTCTTTTTTACGGCCTTTGCGCCATTCCATTCGACCAGCTCGACCTTGGCGCGGTATTTGAACCGGCTGAGATCAGCCAAGACCGGCAGGTCCGTCGCCATCTCGTCGCGCCGTGTGGCGATGAGCGCCTGAAGCTGGCGCATCTCGGCCTCTGGCAAGATCGCCGCCGCGATCGCCGCCGCCACCTCGGCGCTTGGAGCAATGCGAAGGTGCCGCGGCGCATCATCGAGCAGGTTGGCCAGGAGATGTGCGGCCTTTTCGATCTCGAAGTCGGCAAACACGGCGTCCGGTCGCCGGTTTGCCCCCGTCATCAACGGATTGAAAGCAACCAAAACGTGCCAGCTTTCGAAGTCTTCCAATCCCGCCCGAATGGCATCGACCTGCGCGAGCCGCAACTCTGTGAACAGCTCGAAACCGCGATTGCGCAACGCCTCGGCGCAGACCGCCCGGTCACCCGCCGATATTTCGCCGGACACGAGCGCGAGCAGGAGCGAATTCATGTGAGACTCCCGATCCAGGGATTCGCCGGCGCCAGCGCGGCAAGATGTTCGGGGGTCGGCCGCCAGCCTTCAGCCCGGAGGATCTCGTCCAGGCTCCGCGCGGTGACGGGGAGTTCGACCGCAATGCCAGCCGCTGCCGCAAGCTCCTTCAGGACCGCGGCATAGTCGTGCGACCCGCTGCGCGTTGCCGGCTGGTCGATGTCAAACGGCAAGCCCGACTGACGCCCTTTGAGATAGACCGCGTGAAAGGCGAGACCGAGAAAATGCTCACGTGGCGCCGGCACCATCCAGCCGCCGGGCATGGGGTGCGCCCGTGCGAGGATCTCGCCGGCAACGCAACCCGGAAACGCCGGCACATCGCGCAATAGTTCCGGTCGGTAGCCCGTCCCTTTTTGCCCGGTTTCAGAGTAGTAGTCGATCTTGGTCCCCCGCGGCCAGGTCGACAGCAGAGACCGCACCGCATCGATCCCATCGTCGGCAACGAGAATATCGAGGTCGTGCCCACGCTCGACATGCGGCAGCTCCTCGAACCAGCGCAGCACGGCGTGGCGAACGCCGGCGTCCTGCAAAGCCGCGAAGAACCCCTCAACACCCAGTCCGGGCGGGATATAGAGCTTGCCGCGCGGGTTGACGAGTCTGGTTGCCCAACGCCGCCCGCCCTCACCCATCACGGGACGCATCGGCCCCATTAGCAGCGTGATGAACTGGCGCGTGCGTCGTTTCAGGAGCTGTCGCAATGCATCGGTTCCTCAAGGTTGTCCACGCCTGCCCCGGGGCCAGAGCTGCAGCGCGCGTCGGGGCCAGGCAATTGCCTTGATCTGCATGATCGCCACCGGCCGGATGCCGGGCACCAGCGGCGCCAGAACAAGCGGCGCCGCCGCGTAGGAAATTACTGTGGCCACCGCGGCGCCCTCGCCCCCATAGATCGGGATCAGCAACAGGTTAAGCACGACATTGACGGTCGCCCCGGTTACATGAATGATCGCAGATCCCCAGAACAGCCCCTCCGCCAGGAGCCATTTGTGGATCAACGAGCGCGTGGCGACAACAATCCCGACCCAGACGTACAGTTGCAGGATCACCGTCGCGCCGGCGTAGGCGGGGCCGAACAGAAGCGCGATCAGCGGCGCGGCCCAGAAGATCGACGTCACCGCAACCAACGTCCCGAAGGCCGCGAATGCATCCATCGCGTCCTGCATCCGTTTGGCGTAACGGTTCGGTGCGGTGGTCCGTAGTTCCACCATCCGCGGGAAGGCAGCCAGGGCGAGCATCGCCGGCAGCATGTACCACGCCTCCGACAACCGCGCCGCCACGCTGTAGACGCCCGTGACCTCCTTGCCCACCATGTAGGAGAGGAACAGGATATCAATCTTGAGATAGATGACCGCCGAAAGCGCCCCGAGCATCAGGGGAAACCCTTGCCGAAGGTAACGAAGCCCTCGGCGCAGATCGACCCGCAGATTCAGCGGGGCCCCCGTGTAGCGGCGGTAGGCCAGGACAACACCGAACGATTGCGCGACGGTTTGCCCGGCATTGGCGAGGATGAACGCGTTGACCGACTGTCCCATGAGAATAAGCGCGATCTTCAGCAGGCTGAACGTGAGCAGGATCACGACCGAATAGATCACGAAGGGGCGCGGGTTCTGGTCGGCGATGAAATACTCCTGGATCGTGTCGACGGTCTTGAACAGCCCCGCCCCGGCGAGCACGGCACAGAAGATGGCGATGTGGGCGTGATCGATCGGAAACCGCGATGCCACCCCGTACACGATCGCAACGGAAAGAACCGTGCCAGCCAGTCGCAGCAGGGTCACTGTGCCGAGGATCTCGTCGCGCCCGGCGGATTTCATCGCGTATTCGCGCAAGGAGAGGTTGCGCAATCCCAGTGTGGTCAGGGGCGCCACGAGCGCGACGAGGGAAACCGCGTAGCTCAACACGCCAAACCCTTCCGGCCCGAGGTGCCGGGCGATCAGAACACTCAGCACCAGGGTGTTGAGCATGTTGATGATCTGCCGCGAGAGCAGCCAGCCGCCGGATTTCAGGATCCGGGCGCGGGCTTGCGAAATCGAGAAGGAACGCAGCATAGGATCGGTTTGGCCCCAGATAACGACGGTCGAGCCTCGTGGTCTCGATCGGCTCCCACACCCGGGTGCGCAGTATTGGCGCCTTTCGGAATTTTGTAAATCCGCCAATTGACAAGGTTTTTTCTTGATCACGCGCGCGCAGCCGCGCACCCTCCGGCCGTGGCGATCCGGAAGGATGACATCATTGCGCAAGATTGCATTCTTTTCACTCACCGCCTCGCCCCCGGCCCCGCCGGCCAACGAGATGACTCTCAGGGCCCTGCGCGCGGCGTTCCCCAGCCATGAAATCGACGTGTTCCATGTCGTGCCGGCGTTAAAAAAATCGCCGCTCACGCTTGGCTTCATGCTTGCCGCGGCCAGCGCCCGCTACGCCCCGGCGTTGCTCGGCGGGCGCAAAAAGCTCAAGTACGCCCTGTTTCGCACGCCCGAGATGTTTTCCTGGATCAAGCGTTGGGCTGCCGCGAAGGTCGACCCCGATGACTACGCATTTTCGTTCCAGATGCAGTCGCTGTTCGACGCCAGCGTGCCGGGCTTGCCGCATTTCGTCTATACCGACCACACCCATCTCGAAAACCTCCGGTTCGAGACCTTCAGGGAGGCCGATCTCTACAGCCCCCGCTGGATCGATCGCGAGCGCTCGGTCTACCGCAACGCGCGCATGGTGTTCACCCGCAGTTCCAATGTCAGCGAGTCGCTCGTCAGCCAGTATGACTGCCCGCCAGACCGCGTGCGCTGTGTCTACGCCGGCAGCAGCGCGGCTGGGCCGGAGGACGTCTCGACCAGCCCCGAACGCTACGCGCGCAAAGCCATCCTGTTCGCCGGGATCGACTGGGAGCGAAAGGGCGGGCCAAGCTTGCTGGCGGCCTTCGCCAAAGTGCTTGAGCGCCACCCGGACGCATCGCTGACCATCGTCGGTTGCACGCCCGACACCGGCTCGCTGCCGCGCTGCACGGTTGCGGGGCGGGTGCCGCTCTCCGAGATGCCCCGGTACTTCGCCGAAGCCTCGGTGTTCTGCCTGCCCACTCGGGTCGAACCCTTCGGGATCGTCTTCGTCGAGGCGATGTGGCACGGGCTACCGATCGTGGCCACCCGCGTCGGCGCCGTCCCGGACATGGTCGAAGACGGCAAGAACGGCTTCCTCGTTCCGCCCGGGGACGCGCAAGCCCTCGCAGGACGTTTGAACGAGATCCTCGACGCCCCCGACCGCGCCGCCGCGTTCGGCGCCACCAGCCGGCGCCTGGCGGAAACCCGCTACGACTGGACGATGGTCGCAGCCCGGATGCGCGAGACCATCACGACGTCCTTGGCCTGATTTCACCCCTGCCACCTGCGACCTGCGGATGGGGAGATGTCATCGTCCCCGGACGGCCTCCTGCCAGAGTGACGGCGCGCAGCATGACTTACGCAAATCCGCTCGGCACCCCAATGCCTTGGGGCCATGACCGAACCTTGATGTCGTGCCGAGCAATTCGGAGCACCACCACGCCTGAAAGCGTCGAACCCGTCGCGCGTCTGCGGGACGGGCATCCGTCCGGGTACCACCCCTTTAGGCCCGTCTCGGGATGACACGGCCATCCCGCAGGAACACAAAATCTGACCGAATTCGCCCAAAAATAATCGCACTTTCACGCGAGGATTGTGTCGAATGCCGAAACAATGCCTGTAGTGGCGAGAATGAACCGGAAGGTACGCCGAGATGAGAATCCTAGCCGTCGATGACGACGCGATCTTTCTGAAGCTTCTGACCTCAATTCTGAGGGAAGCCGGCTACGACGCTGTAACGACAGCTGAGTCCGCCGCGCATGCCCTTGAGACCCTGACGGCGGCAGAGACCCCCTTCGATTGCTTCCTGCTTGACATCAAGATGCCCGGGATGGACGGGATCGAGCTGTGCGGGGAAATCCGCACCCATGCAGACTATGCGCTCACGCCGATCCTGATGTTGACCGCATTGGCGGACGACCGGTCTATCGAACGAGCCTTCAAGGCTGGCGCGAACGACTATGTCACCAAGCCTCTCCGGGGGCTTGAACTCGGATCTCGGATTCGGCTCGCGGCGCAATTGCAAGAGTTGCGCGTGCGGAACCTGAGCCTCCTGCAATCACGGGTCTTGTCCGGACCCGCGTCCGAACAACCGCACACAGCAGAACGGCCGGTGGTCGTGCCGCTTTCGCAGGTTTCCGGCGTCGTGAACTTCCTGGAACTGGAGAACTACTTGCTGCGGATGGGTGATAGCGTCACCGCGCTGCGGATGTTTGCGCTCGCACTCCAGTGCCCCGAGCACGCGACCGAAAAAAGCGACGGGTTTGCCTGCAACGAGCTCCTGCGTGATCTGGCGCTGGCCGTGTCGAACACCTCAAACAGTCCGCAGTCCCTGATCGCCTGCCCGAGCGACAACGTGATCCTATTCGTTTCGAAAGGCTGGCACCGCGTGCCCGTTCCGGCAGTCACCGCTGCGACCCGCCAGGTGCTCGTCGATTGGTTCGGCGAAACGGCAGGACAGAGCATCGAGTTCCACCTCTGCCTCGACCGGACAAAAAGCCACATCGAAACATCCGGTCGGGCCGCGGCGGAGCGGCTTCGAAAACTCGGCATCCGGGCGAGCGAAGAACTGGACACGCGTCGCAAGCAAAACCGTCTCCAAGCGTTGAGAACGTACGAGCCGGACCCCGCTTCGTTGCGCGCGTTCTTCTCGACCAGGAAGATCCTGCCGCGCCGGATATCCCGCGCACCGGCTTGAAACCGAGCCGACACGGGACTGAATCGGCAGTATTTTTTGACTGTCCCGACATGGGGGGCGCCGGTTCCCCCGATCCGACGGGTGCGCATCGTTGCGACCGGTTGCTCACCAAAAAGTGTGACAGAATGATGACAGGAGATCCTAGGGCGAGAACAATTATACATTGTACCTTCCCCATTCTTTTTCCATTATGGATTGATCAAGGAGACAAAAGAGCACGTCTTGGCCGCGCATGGGTATCGTCGAAAAAAACCAGCTCCGATCCTCGCGACGCGCAATACTGATTGCTGCGAACCTCCTTGTTTTCGGGCTGCTTTCTCTGACGTTCTACATGCGCTCGGGAGAGGAAGCGGAACGTGCTGTCCAGCGCGCGCGGGCCGAGGCGTTGGACGTCACGAACCACCTGGCCGAGCATATTACTTCCAAGCTGAACGGCGTATCCCGGGTTGGCAGCAGCTTTGCCGGCGCCATCGCGCTTGAACCGAACATCCAACAGTCTGACTACTCAAGGTTTGCCTCGACCATCAGCCTTCAGGATGCCGGCGTGGTGAACATTGCGGCGGTTCGCGACATGCGCGTGGAACTCGTACATCCCTTCGACGACAACGCCCAGCTGATTGGGCGAGATCTGCGCGACATCCCGGAGCAACTGTCTGTCGCCGAGGAGGTCCAGGCGACGGGCGAGAGTGTCCTGCAAGGGCCGGTACGGCTGATGCAGGGCTTCGACGGCTTCATTCTCCGCCAGCCGTTGTACTTCAACGAAGCCTCGGAACAGCAGATCTGGGGGCTTCTGACCATCGTGTTTTCCGCGGAAGGGTTCTTCGAGGATTTCCGGCTGGAAGACGTGCTCTCTCGCTACGACATCGCGATAAGGAGCAGCCGCGACGGCGCACGTGTCTTCGGTGCCGCAGAGGTGTTCGCGGGCGATGCGCTGGTGAGGTCCGTCGCGATTCCCGGCGGCAATTGGCAGATTGCGATTGCGCCGGTCGCCGGGTGGACCGGCGCGTTCTCCAACAGCGCGATGCTGAATGCCTATCTGGTGACGTTGGTTCTGGCCCTCGGGCTGACGAACTACCTGTTCCGGCAGAGGGAGAAGAACCTACGCGCGTCCGAGCAGCTTCAGGCAGCCATCGGGGTTCTCGCCGACGGATTCGTACTCTACGACAGCGACGATCGCCTTGTCGTTTGCAATGAAAAATACGCAAACCTCTACAACGAGAGCAAACCGGCAATCGTGCCGGGGGCGCGGTTCAGGGATATCCTGCAATATGGTCTGGACCGGGGCCAATACCCCGATGCGATCGGGCGCGAGGCGGAATGGCTCGAGGCAAGAATGGCCGCGTACAATGCGGGCGACGTGACCCTCGAGCAGCAGCTCAGTGACGGCCGCTGGATCAGGATCCGCGAAATGCCAACCCCGGACGGAGGCCGAGTCGGAATCCGCGTCGATATCACCCAGCAGGTCGAGAGCCGACGCCGCATCGAGATCGCCGAGAGCCGGCTCAGAGACGCAATCGACGCTGTTCCCGCCGGTTTCTGGCTCTTCGATGGAGACCAGCGACTGGAAATCGTGAACGCCCGCGCCCTCGAACCGTTTTTGCAGGGAGCGGAACCCGTTGCGTTGGGTGAAACTCTTGAGGAAGTCATCGATCACCTGTTGAGACTGGAGGCTCCGACCGCATCGGCAACGGATATCGCCAGCCGGCGCAAACAGCTGATGGACCTCCTCGGGCGCGAGTTTGCCGAGTTCGAGGTCGAAGTCGGGCATGACCGGTGGTTTCGCTATTTCAGCCAGCGCACCAAGGAGGGTGGGCTTGTTTGCTTCGGGGTCGAAACCACCGAAGTCAAACGCCAGGAAGAAACACTCCGGCGGTCCAACGAACAGATGCGATCCATCTTGCGGGAACGCGACGCAGCCGAAGCGCGCTTTGCCGAAGTGGCGGACATCAGCACCGAATGGTTCTGGGAACAGGACGAAGACGCCCGCCTGATTTATCTGTCGCCGGGCTTCGGCAAGGCAACGGGGGTTCCGCCCAAGGAGGTGCTGGGCAAACCCCGGCACAACCTGGCTCTCGATAAGGAAGGTGAACACCCTCTGGCGATCCTCGACAAAAAAGTCGCGGCGCACGAACCGTTTGAGGATGTGATCTACCCGGCAAACATCTCGCCCGGAAGGGAACTTTGGTTCCGCACGAGCGGACGGCCCGTCTTCGATGATAGCGGCAAGTTCCGCGGCTACATCGGGACCGCAGCGGACGTCACGCAACTCTATACCGCCCTTCGCGAAGCCAAGCGGGCCGACGAAGCGAAAACCCAGTTCCTCAACGTGATCAGCCATGAGTTGCGCACCCCGATCACCATCGTGCTGGGCTTCAACGCCTTCCTGAAAAACCTGGAATACATCCCCGAGTTCAAACGGGTTCGAACGGCGATCGGCCAGAGCGAGGACGATACGCTCGCGCCCGCGTTCGAGGCGGCCGTGCAGAAGGTCGAGTCATTCGCCAACAAGATCGATGTGGCGGGAGAACAGCTCCACAAGCTCATTCAGGACGTGCTGGACCTTGCCCGGATCGAGGCCAGCACATTGCGTGTCAATCTCGTGCCCATCGAGGCCGGCAGCATCGTTGCTTCGATCATCGAACAGATCGAGCCTCTGGCCGAGGGCAAGGACATTGAGTTCCTGTCGGATGTCGAAACCATGACTTTGAAAACTGACGAGGTTCGGCTTCGGCAGGTTCTGATCAACCTCCTCTCAAACGCCGTGAAATACACCGACCAGGGCCAAGTGTCGGTCCGGGCATGGCGCAGCCGCGATGACGCTGTGTTCGAGGTCGAGGACACCGGCCTCGGCATCCCGGGTGAGGCGCTTGACAGGATCTTCGACCGGTTCACGCAGGTCGATGCCTCGGCGACCCGTAGCCAGGGCGGCCTCGGGCTCGGGCTGACGATCTCGAGGGAACTCATCACCCTGCTCGGCGGCACCATCGATGCGTCGAGCAGCGAGGGTGAGGGCACGAGAATTACCTTCACCCTACCATTGTGGTTGGAGGAACAGGCCGCCTAGGCATTCCTTTCGGCTTTGTTGCCACAAAAAATCCAATCTTTTTCCCCACTCCAAACCGTTTGTTCCGGCAAAACGATCCTGTCGAGGCCGACCAGACGCTATTTGTCTGGTCGATTTGGGCGAATATGGGCTCGGTGGACCGGGGCAACGACCGGGCTCGGGAAGGAATTTGGTAGATGTATTGGGTCATTGATACTGCAGCGTTCCCGGTGATCGGGGTCGGCATTGCCGCATTTGGGCTGGCAGCGCTTGGCTACGTGCGCACCAAGGATATGCTCAAACAACAGCGGCGCGCGCTGCAGGGCCTCGACCTTGAATTCTCGTTCGAGAAAAAGGCGATCGACGAGCACTCCCTGACCACCGTGACCGACACCCACGGCATCATCCTCGACGTGAATACCAAGTTCCTCGATACTTTCGGTTACAAGCGCGAAGACCTCATTGGCCGTCACATGAAGTCGATCTACTTCGAGGACGACGTTGCGCTCTCGGAAGAAATCCGCCTGAAGACGCCGCAGGGGCAGATCTGGACGGGCGAGACCCGTCTCAAGCGGGCTGACGGTTCGCTCGCCTTCACCCAGACGACCGTCGTCCCGCTGATCGACGAGAACGGGCACCATGTCAAAAACCTGACGCTGCGCATTGACGTCACGCGGTTCCGGGCGAAGGAGAACGAAAAACTCATCACCTCGGTGTTCGACAACATGTTGGACGCCGTCGTTCTGCACGATCCGGAAACGGCGAGCATTATCTACATGAATGACTTCGCCCTGGCCGACAACGGATGGAGCCGCAAAGAGGCAATGGCCAGAACGCTGTGGGATACGATCTACGTCACAGCACCCGAGAAAATGGCCGGCGTGTGTGACTGCATCAAGCGCGACGGCAAATGCACGGTGGTGTTGGACGAGCCCGATACCGATTGGACCTACGAGGCGCGGTCCTATGCCGTCAATGTGGAGGGTGGCGAAAGCCGGGTGCTCACGATCTTCCGTGATGTGACCCAGTCCGTCGAGATGGAACGCGAACGCAACCGGCTGGTTTCGGTCATTACCCATGAGTTGCGTACGCCGCTGACATCGATCAAGGGATCTCTGGGCCTGCTTGAAGCCGGCAGCTTCGGACCGATGTCGACCGAGGCGAAATCGCTCGTGAACATGGCGCTGCGCAACAGTGACCGGATGCTGGAGTTGATCCGTGAGATCCTCGATGCCGAGCGCGCGGAGAAAACCAGATCGACCCCCGAATTTCGCCCGGTGAACCTCGGGGACTGCGTGGATGCCGCCATCCACGCAAACCTAGGCTACGGTTCCCAACTCGGGATCGATTTCGTGAACCCCGGGTCGTCCGGGAACCTCTGGGTCATGGGCGATGAAGCCCACATTCAGCAGATCCTTTCGAACCTCATGTCGAATGCGGCGAAGTTTTCGCCGGATGGAGCGCCGGTGTTCGTTTCGGCGACCCAAGAGGGAGACCATGCGGTCTTGCATGTGCAAGACCAGGGAAGCGGGATCCCAGAAAACCTGCAGCAGGGGCTCTTTGACTGGTTCTCCGACTCGGTCCAGAGCGAACGCGGAGGCGTGCACGGATCTGGCCTTGGCCTCGCGATCGTGAAGTCGCTCGTGGACAAGCTCAACGGCGAGATCGATTTCGATACAGAAGCCGGCAAGGGGACCTGTTTTCATGTGCGGTTGCCCGTCCTGGCTGAGAAACAGGAGCGCCGCTCACGGATTTCCGCGGCGGAGTGACGAAAGGCGGCTTTGCCATCCCCCCCTGACGCGAGATCCAAGTTTTCGCTTGCTTTGCGGGCCCGGAAGAAGATGCTGGTGATATGAGCAGCCTCCAACGCATTCTCCACGTTGATGACGAACCCGACATTCGCGAAATCGTCCGCATGTCGCTGTCCATGGTCGGCGGTTTCGAAGTCGAACAATTCGCTTCCGGCATGGAATTCCTCGAAAACGCGGACAACGCTCAGGCCGACATGATCATTCTGGATGTGATGATGCCGGGTTTGGACGGTGAGGAGACCTTTCAGAAGCTGCGCGAGATCGAAGGGTTTGCGAAAACCCCGATCGTGTTCATGACTGCCCGTGCGTCGGACCAGGATTTCAAAAGGCTTCGCGATCTCGGGGCGGCCGACGTTCTGGTCAAGCCTTTCGACCCAATGACCCTGCCCGATCAGGTGCGCGAGATCTGGGCGCGAACACAGCAAGCGGTCTGATTTTTTCGCCTCAAGCCAGTTCGGCGATCAAGGGGCCTCGTCGAGGGCCGCCTCCATGTGGTCGAGGAGCTTGTCGACCTGCCCGTCCAGTTCATCGAGATCGGCCTGCCGCACCGTTCTTTGCCGCAATCGTGACGTGGCGATATCGATCTCGGCCGCGCAGGCGCCCATCTCGGAAAACCCGACGCTGCCGGCGAGACCACTGAGTTTGTGCGCGATCTTCTGGATGCTCTCGATCGCGCTGGGCACATTGGCCGGGCTTCTCAGCGCCTCCTTCTGGTAGTCAAGCTCGTTGACAAGCGGAAACAACCCATCAAGAAAATCGCCGCGGATTTTTGCGAGGGTATTCACCAGGCGGGCCCGGGCGGGGTCGAGAGCGGCGATCCGGGTCATGAGGGTCTCCTAGCTTGCGAGGTTCCGGATCCGCGACGCAAATCCACCGGACAGTAGGCCGGGTGCGTGCTGGCGGACCGAGGCAACGGCTGCTTCGATCATGGCCTTGGGGCTGCTTCGAAACATGCCGCCGTTGATCTGATGGCCCACTTCCACGTGCACGTCGTATTCCGGGCCGAAAACCTCAGCCAGTTGGATGTCGAGAAGCGTCATCGCGATCCCGGTTTCCAACTCGCTGCGATCCAGCAGTCTCGCGCGCGGAACGACCGCGACAAAGGTGCCGCTGCCGAGATACGACACCAGCGGCTTCGCATAGCGCGTGTTTTCAAAAATGCTTTCAGCAACGTCCGTCAATATCCCGGAAAACTCGCCACGCGACTTGACCGCGAATAGGCTATCGGCGTGGCGGATCTGGAAGCCGATGATGCCAGTTTTGAAGAGCCCCAGACGGTCGAGCTGCTGCAGGTAGTTCTCGAAGGCCAGCGCGTTCACAACCCGTGGCACATCCCTGATCTGAATCGGATCTTCGAAATCGAACTGCGGGTCTTTCGGGCCCGCCCCGTTGCCACCTTGGCCGTAGATCGACGCCTGGGCGGCACGTTCACGTTCGGTATGGATGATGCGCGCAACGCGCAGCCGCGCCCCGAGTTCCGTCGCGTCGATCGGCTTGTTGATGTAGTCCGTCGCGCCGCTTGCGAAAGACTCGTCGACATAGGTCTTTTCGGACAGCGCCGTGAGCATGAGGATCGGAGTGCCTTGGTATTTCGGCATCTGCCGGATGGCGCGGCAAAGCTCGATCCCGTCCATTCCGGGCATGCGAATGTCGAGAAGGATGCAGGAATACGGCGTCTGTGCCGCGTTCAGCTGGGCCAAGGCGGCCGTGCCGGACGTCACGAAATCGGCGTTCGAGTAACCGAGACCTTCGAGGGTTGCCTCCAGCAGCCTCAAGACCAAGGGTTCGTCATCTACGGCCAGTATCTTCATCTTTGCCCCTGCTTCTTGTTCTGCGGATGCTGAGTCCAAGGGAGTGTTTGCCTGTTGGAAACAATCAAAGGGAGAAATGTGGCACAAGTTTGGCGGGCATTCGAAAGCATTAAGGATTGATCAATAACCCGCCGGTCGGCCATTGGGCAGGGCACTCGGCACCGCCTTGCCAAACCCACCTGTCCCCAGGACGATGCAGGTGGCTGGCGGACCGGGCTTCGGGGCCTGCGAAATACGCGGTTCTTGTCGACGGCGCAAACATGCTACTCCCGGATGAAGAAGACGTTCATTTTCATGTTGCGAGAGGCGGCCAACGGGTCGATGCTTCCCATGCAACGAATTGCATCTTTTCGGAGCGATAATGCTGAATGCGTCATGTTTCGCCCTCCTCCAGGTTGAGGTGAGGTCCGGTTTCTTTGCGGCCGCACCTCCGAAACGCCTCAAGTGGCAAACTCTCGGGTTGATGTCTTGACCGGCGCGACCGAGACCGGATTGAACGCACCTTCCCTACTCGGCGAGGAAATCCTCGATTCATTGCCGCAACACATTGCGGTGATCGACACGAATGCACGGATCGTTTGGGTCAACCGTGCCTGGATGCGGTTTGCGGAGGAGAACGGCGGCGCGGCGACATCTCTCGGTCCAGGCTGCAACTATCTTACCGCCTGCGAGAATAGCGCCTCTGGCGGCGATACGCTGGCCGCCAGCGCGGCCGCCGGTGTCCGCAAAGTGATTTCGGGCGAGCATAGGCACTTCGCATTGGAATACCCGTGCCATGCACCGGGCGAACGCCGATGGTTCCTGATGAGTGTGACGCCGGTGGCCGACGATGCGCGCTCGAGGCGGGCGGTCATCACACATCATGACATCACGCAACGAAAGCTGGCCGAGTTGGAGAAGGATAAGTACTTCGGCATCATCACACACGAATTGCGCACACCCCTGACCTCGATCAAAGGGTCGGTGTCCTTGTTGGGGTCAGGCGCTGTGCCGCATGGCAGTACGGAGTTTTCGACCACGATAGGCATGCTTCTTCGGAACTGCGACCGGGTCGACGCGCTCATCGACGACATCCTCGACGCGGAGAGCCTTGCCAGTGGCGAGATGACATTCAACTTTGGCGTTGTGGACATGGCGTCGCTCGTCACCGACGCGGTATTCGCGGAACAGGGCTTTGCCCAGCATCGCGGTATCGATTTGTCCACGGGTGTCTCCAACGCGGAGGCCCACGTGGAGGGAGACATGAAGCGATTGGGGCAAGTTCTCGCAAACCTGCTCTCAAACGCAATCAAGTTCTCCCCCGAAGGCGGGCAGGTTCGCGTGGACATGGTGGCAGACCACCATGAAGTCCGGATCTCGGTTCGAGACAACGGGCGGGGCATAACCGAGGACGCTCAGAAGCGTCTGTTCGAGAGGTTCTCGCGCCTTGGATCGACGAAGGAACGAGACGAGGTGCCCGGTTCGGGGCTCGGTCTCTACATCTCAAAGTCGATTGTCGAGGCCCATGGCGGAACAATTGGGTTCACGGCCGACCCGGCGGGCGGCACCGAATTCTTCTTTGTTCTCCCGGCGCTCCGGCAGCCCAAGCAGGTGAAGATTCCGTGATGGACGGATTTCCCGCTGCGTCCTATCTGCGCCCGGCAGTCGATTGCAAGCACCAGCCTAGGCAAAACCTCTTGAAACCATGGTGCCCCCAGAGAGACTCGAACTCCCGACCCTCTGATTACAAATCAGATGCTCTACCAGCTGAGCTATAGGGGCGCTGGTGTTCGTGTA
>Ga0180436_10002183_pt1 | contig 18765 bp, 14 predicted proteins | sample SS_ome_2_FD_132434 | JGI IMG/M metagenome (GOLD analysis project Ga0180436, IMG submission 132434) | Hypersaline lake sediment archaeal communities from the Salton Sea, California, USA - SS_3_S_2 metaG | ecosystem: Environmental > Aquatic > Non-marine Saline and Alkaline > Hypersaline >...
ATCAAGGCGCTCTACAGGTAGCCCGCGAGTCACGGAGCGGGCGGCTCCGGGCGCAGGCGAGTCACGGGGGAAGCCGCCCAGTTCCCTCCAGGCGCGGAACACGAAGACCACAACCTACCTCTCTATGTGAAGACCAACGGAGGCCCGTCATGGGACGCACAGTCACACTCCCAACGACCGCGTTAGTCGCTCTGGTTGCACTCGTGTGCCAGGCCCACGCCACCGTCATCCACGTCCCCTCCGACCAGCCTACCATCGCCGAGGGCATAGCCGCCGCCTCCCCCGGCGATACGGTGGAGGTCGCGTGTGACACGTATCACGAGAGCGGTCTCGTCATAGAGAAGGCGATCACACTGCAGAGTGAGACCGGACTCTGGGACTGCGTGACGATCGACGGTGACGCCGCGGGCTCCGTACTGCACATCCGTCACGCCGACGGCGCCGTGGTGTCGGGGATCAGGTTCATAGACGGCGCGGCGCTCGTCGGCGCCGGCGTCCGGGTCGACACCTCCGACGTCAGCTTCCATCGCTGCCGGTTCGAGGACAATCACGCGACGCTCGAGGGCGGAGGCCTCAGGTACCTCGACGGCACACCTCAGCTCTCCTACTGCGAGTTCGTCGACAACACGGCGGTCCTGAGCGGCGGCGGTATGATGCTGGGAGAGACCGCCGGACTTCTCACCCACTGCGACTACACGGGCAACGTCGCCCGCTGGGGCGGCGGGGCCGCGATATACGACCAAGCCACCACGGCCCTGTCGCAGTGCACGTTCACCGACAACCACGCGGTCGGCGACTCGTACGGCGGCGGGCTCTACTGCTGGAACTCCTCCTCACCAACGCTGGAGTGGTGCAACTTCTACGACAACACCAGCGACGACTGCGGCGGCGGCGCGGCGGTGGACGAGGACTGCTCTCCCACGTTCTTCGTCTGCCTGTTCTACGGGAACGAGGCCGAGTGGGGCGGCGGGTGTTATGTGTGGGCCGCCGGCGGGGGGCAGTTCACATCATCGACCTTCTACGACAACACGGCCGTGAGCGGAGGCGGACTCGCGATGGAAGGCGTCGACGCCATGTACGTCGGTACCTGCTGGTTCAAGGAGAATACGGCGACCGTGGCGGGCGGCGGGATGCTGATGGATGACTGCGCCGTGGCCGTTTACACGTCGGTGTTCGTCGAGAACGTCGCGGAGTACGGAGGCGGGCTTGCGATAGGCGAGTCGACCACCAGCATGGTCGCGGCCGAGTGCACGTTCTGCCGCAACCGCGTGACCGGTGCGCGCGGCCTCGGTGCGGGCCTGGGCGTTCACGGCAGTTCGGCCACGAGCATCGTCAACAGCGTCATCGCGTTCAGCACGGCCGGAGAGGCGGCGGCGACCGAGGAGAGCGGACCGCTGACAGCGATAGCGTGTGTGGTCTACGGCAACGCCGGAGGGGACTGGGTCGGATGTCTCGCGGGCCAGGACGCCCAGAACGACAACGCACACGTCGACCCGCTCTTCTGCGACATGTACGACAACGACCTCGGGGTCTGCGCCAACTCGTACTGCGTCGAGACTAACAACCCGCCGGAGGTCCAGATCGGCGCGTTCGGCGAGGATTGCGATGCCTGCGACTCCGCTGTGGAACCGTGCTCCTGGGGTGGCATCAAGGCTCTCTATCGGTAGCGGGCTCGTTAGGGGTCCCATCCCGTGTGGCCAAGGGGCGCGGTCGGAGCCATCGGCCGCCGGGCCGGGGCCCCTTGCCGCCAGCATACTGCCGCCATGTACTCGCGCGGCGTCCCATGGCCTGCCACACGCGCCCCGAGCATCGCCGCATCTCAAGGCCTGCAACCGGCATCGCTGAGCTTCTCCTCACTCATGACCATCAGTCATTGACTCACAGACGGTCTCGTGCTATACTGTTGCCATCAAGTTCCGACCGCACCCCCTATCGCCCCCCTTGCGGCCCAGCACACTGGGCGGCCGGCCTCCGCCGGCCGCTTCGCACGTTCAGAGCACTTGCAGGAGGTCCATTATGAGACCGGTAGCCTTCGCACTGGCAGTTGCGCTGGCCCTGCCAACGCTCGCGGCTGCGGTACCGATCACGGAGTCCGAAGCAGTGGACGCGGCCGTGGCGCTTGTAGCCCGAGTGGGCTCGTACTCCGCGCGGCATCCGGACACGCCGGGCGGCTGCGCGTCCTGGGCCGGCCGCGATGTGACGCCGCTCGCGCCGCTTCTCGTGCACACTTACCCCGACCTCAGACCCTCGTACTACTACGTCCCGCTCAGGGGCGGGCGCGACGGTTCCTTCATCACTATCCATGCCGCGACCGGAGAGTGGCAGGCCTTCGGCGGGCGGGTCAGCTCCGGCTCCTACCCGCCCGTCTCGCGCGAGTCGGCGGCCGCGATCGCCGGCTGGTCCTCCGCCGAGATGCGAGCGGTCGGCATGCCGAACAAGCACACCTACTGGCACGCCGGGGTGCCGGGCGCAGTCGAGGTGTTCGTCAACGTGGACGATCCGACGGACGTCCACTTCGGCGTCGACGACCGGACCTCGCCGCCCGAGCCGGACTACGAGGAGTTCCTCCCACCTGGAGAGAAAGAGAGGTCCGGGGGACACTCGGGGCGCGGTCAGTCCGGGTCCTTCGGGCGCTCCGGCGGACGTCAGCGGTACCCGTCGTCCTACGACATCGAGGGCGTGCCTTACCACGTTCAGCTGACGTCGTACAACTGCGGACCCGCGGCGGCCGAGATGGTCATGGACTACTGGGGGACCGACATCTACCAGGAGGACATCGCGGACGTCGCCAACTGCATCGACGACGATGGGAGCTTCAACTCGGACATCCGACGTTCGGGCCACTTCAGCTCACTGAGCAGCGCCTACCAGGACACCAGTCTCCACGGGTACGACGAGAGGAAGCTCGGTTACGCCGGGCTCGACCAGTGGTGGTCGCTGGGCGGCACCAGCGACCCCGACTACCCAGACCGCTACAACGACCTCAAGAACCTCGTCAGCCAGGACTTCCCGCTCCTTCTTCTGATGAAGTACAGCCCGACCGGGGGCGGGCACTTCCGAGTGCTCAAGGGCTACAACGACTCGACGGACGTGTTCATCGCCCACGATCCCTGGTACTCCTCCCCCTATCAGGGTCCCGACGTCAACTTCGCCCAGACCTACTTCGTCGACACGCTCTGGTCCGGGACCGCCAACGGCATGAGGTGGGGCACTCTCATCGCCCCCTGGGAGGTGGAGGTCACGGCGCCCGAGAACGTGATATGGGGCTCGAGCTTTACCGTGCAGGCGGTCGTCACCTACCACGGGCCCCATCCCTTCGAGGACCAGGACGGCGCGAGCGGCAGAGAGGTCGAGATAGACACGACTCCCCTCTTCTCGCTCGCTCCCGGGGAGACGGCCGTCAAGACCCTGCCCGGCACAGCGACCTCGGGCACCGGGAATCTCGTCACATGGAGCGTCGTGGCCGACACGGCCGAGCTGGGCAACGTAATCACGGTCACCGCCCGAGGGTACATCACCGACTCCGCGTACTCCTATCCCAGCTACTCGGACTCGATCGGCGGATGGGGCGGCCAGGGCGTGACCATCTGGGACCCCACGACCATCTTCGTCGACTGGGACGGCTCCGGCGACTTCTTCGACATTCAGAGCGCCATCGACTGCGCCACCTGCGGGGACACCATCTGCGTTCGGGCCGGCAGCTACTCGGGGTCAGAGAACACGGAGATCAGCTTCAGTGGTAAGAGCGTCTACCTCGTGAGCGAGGAGGGACCCGGGTCCACCATTATCGACTGCGGCCATGAGGCGCGAGGCTTCCTCATCGACGTCCCCGTCAGGGCCCAGCTCATCATAGAGGGATTCACCATCCGGAACGCGGCCACTACGAGCACCGAGTGGCCCTACAACTGCGGCGGAGGCATGCTACTCATGGGCACCTCGCCGACCATCCGCAACTGCGTCTTCGACGGCTGCACTGCCTCCAGCGCCGGCGGAGGATTGGGCTGCCTGTGGGCATCGCCGATCGTCGAGGACTGCGAGTTCTGGAGCTGCGTCGCTACCGGTTCAGGCGGTGGAGCCGTAGTCTGCTACGACGACTTCTCCGGTCGGTTCACGCGCTGCAAGTTCATGGGCAACTGGGGCGAGAACCAGGGCGGAGGCCTGTGGTGCTACGCCGGGCCGACCCCGACGATCGAGGAGTGCACGTTCGTCGGGAACGCAACGCTCTTCGACGGCGGCGCGATGGCGCTCTGGGAGATGCCGTCGGCCGTCATCACGAACTGCACGCTGAACGAGAACGGAGGCGGCAACGTCGGAGGCATCGACTTCTACTACGCCGCGGGGCAGGTGACCAACACGATCATCGCCAACGGGTACGACGGCTTCGCCGTCGACTGCTCCGGCGCAGACTCGCCCTCATTCCAGCACTGCTGCCTCTACGGGAACGCGTTCAACGACAGCCTGTGCGGCTCCTACCAGGGCATGGGCAACATGTGGGCGGACCCGCTCTTCTGCGACGTCGTCGATTGGACGTACCACCTTCAGGACTGCTCGCCGTGCGCCGGCACGGGTCTCGGCGGAGGAGACATCGGGGCCTGGGGCGTCGGGTGCCCCTGCGGCGACCCGACGGGCGTCGAGGGTCCCATCCCGGCCGCTCTGCGTCTGCACCCGGCCCGACCCTCACCGTTCGGTCAGAGGACGACTCTCGCTCTCGATGTCCCGCTCGACGCAGGCCACGTGACACTCGAGGTCTTCAACGCGGCCGGCCGCCGCGTCAGGACGCTCGCGGACGGGCCGGTGGAACCGGGCACGCGCGAGTTCGTCTGGGACGGTCGCGACAACGCCGGACTGCGTGTAGCCGCCGGCATCTACTTCGCACGGTGCCGGTCCGACGCCGGAAGCGGCATCCAGAAGCTCGTTCTTCTCAGGTAGTCGCCTGAAGCCTGCCGAAGCCCCTTGGAAGGCCCCGGCGCTTGCAGAGTGCCGGGGCCTTCGTGTATGGTCACGCGCACAACCATCGAGGAACATGGCGCCGCCTAGCGGCAAATCAAGGAGCAGGCCATGAAGCCAGTCGTCTTCGCCCTCATCGCGGCTGGGATCTTCGCGGCGGCGGTCTTTCTCGCCGGCTGCAGCGACAGCTCGACGGACCCCAGCGAACCGCTCACATACCCCGACATCCCCGGTATCGTCGTCTTCTATGCGTTCGACGGGGACTACGGGAACGAGGTCGGAGGCGGACACGAAGGCAGCGCCTCCCGGGGCGTGACCTTCGTCGACCCGCCGCCCGGCAAGTCGGGCCAGGCCGTGCACTTCGGCACTGACGACTACGTGGCGGTCCCGGACCACCCGGACCTGGACATCACCGGCGAACTGTCCATCGGGACGTGGGTCAGCCCGGAAGCGTCCAACAACGCCAACGCGACGCTTGTCGGCAAGGGAGTCGACTCCTACATCATGGGCATCTGGGGAGGCGTGGCCGATCCTGAGACGACCAACATCAACATCTACGTTCACGACAACGGAACGTCGACGCTGATGCTGGTGCCTATGGGCATGGACGTCTGGTCGCACGTTGCCGCCACGTTCGATCCGGCCACAGACAGGGTTCGCTTCTACTTGAACGGCGTGAAGGTCGACAGCGGGATCATCACGAGGACCGCCGAGGACACGGACGACGAACTGACGATCGGACGCTCCCTATACGGCGGGTACAAGGGGAGGATTGACAACGTGGCCATCTTCGACCGTGTGCTCTCGGCGGCTGAGATCGTCGCACTCTACGACTTCTAGCTCGCAGAAGCTCGGCGCAGGACCAAGATGGAGGAGGCGTACATGCTAAAGGTGCTGATGATACTCGCCGTCGCAGCGCTGGCCCTGGCCGGCTGCAGCGACAGCTCGACGGACCCCAGCGAGCCGCTCACATACCCCGACATCCCTGGTATCGTCGTCTTCTACGACTTCAACGGAGACCTCGACAACGAGACCTCTGGCGACCACGGCGCTACGAGGGACGGCAGGCCGAGCTACACGGAGGACCGCCACGGCAACCCCGACTCGGCCCTGCTGGTCGTCACCGGAGGCAGCCAGGTGCAGGTGGCCGACCACCCCGACCTCGACATAACGGATGCCATCACGCTCGCCGCGTGGGTCAACCCGGACGTCAACTTCGGGACGTACAACACCGTGGTCGACAAGGACTACAACCTCGCCTACTCGATGGGAGTCGACGCCCGGACCGCCCCGGACACGACGGTGTTCAGAGGGTCCATCGCCGACGTCAACCGGTGGAGCGACGCGTGCGTGCCCATAGGTGTCGATACATGGACGCACATCGTCTTCACATACGAGGATGCGACAGGAGAGGGCAAGTTCTACGCCAACGGCAACTACGCAGGTACGCACACCAGGTCGTCCACTCTGGGCACGTCAGACGCTCCTCTCTGGATTGGCAAGTCGTACCACGGCGACGGGTTCTACGGGATAATCGACCAGGTCGCCATCTTCGACCGAGCCCTCACGGCGCAGGAGGTCCAGGAGCTGTACGAGTTCGAGTAGCCGGGGCGCGCACCCGCCGGGCAATCGAGAGCCGGCCAGGGAACGAGCCGCGCACTGTGCCGCGGGTCGTGAAGACCCTCCGAACCAGGCACGAGAAAAGGAACCGCCGCCCCAAATGGGACGGCGGTTCTCATATCGGTCGCGCGCGGCGCCGGTCCGCTACCTGTAGAGCGCCTTCACAAGACCCCACGTAGTCTCGTCGACGGGCGTGCTCTCGTAGAGGACGTAGACGGTGAATCCGGTCACGGTTCCGATGTCGTAGGTGGCGCCGTCGGCGGCGTAGAGCATCCAGCAGCCGCCGGTGGCAAGTCCGTCGAAGACGTCCAGTCCGCCGCTGTCGTAGTCAGGCCCGTAGCAACCGGGTTCGAACGTGGTCGGGCAGCCGTCCTCGATGGACGGAGCCGTGTCGTCGAACGTATATGCGCCCGACAGGTCCCCACTGCAGCCGCAGCAGTCGTCCATGGGGCAGTCGACGAGCGAGTGTCGGCAGAGCACCTCACCTATGTAATCCGCAAGCCCGTCGCACTCGACGTCGTAGAGGAGCCACAGCCGCAGGTCCCCGATCCAGGTGTGCTCGATACCCACCGAGAGGATCACGTCCTCTATGGTCTCCCCCGGTGGCGTCGGCACCTGGCCGAACGCCACTCCGCTCGGGTCACCATCGGGAATGCCCCCGCCCGGCCCGCTGAACTCCGCGTACTGGTCTGTCACGCAGTCAGTGCGCGGCAGTTCCAGATCGTCCGCGTTCTCTACCTTCTGTGCCATCGCCACACCACCGGCGAAGAGGCACGCCATCAAAACAGCAAGCACAATGCGCATGGGCCACCTCCTTGTTCCTACAATTTGTCAAGACCACATCTTTGAGGATAGCTCATTTCCGGCCCACTGTCAACAGAGAGCGGGGGCAGTATGCCGGGGGCAGTATGCCGGGGGCAGTACGCGGAGGCCCGTGTGACAGACCCTCCCCTCGAGGAACGTGACCAGCGCGTCTCCTTGACAGATGGCAGGAATTCCAATATACTGAATCGGTGCAGAACACCTTCCGTGAATGGACGAGGCGGGACGCCGACGCGCGGCGTCCCCGCCTGAGAGCCACTGCTGCGGCCGCGACACTCGCGGCCCTTGTGCTCTTCCCGTGCTTCGCTTCGTCGCTCTCACCGATCGTTACAGAGCTCACCGACGATGGCGCCTGGTGCTGGTTCTCCTCTCCGGCCGCACTGTATCGGGACGGCACTGTCGTCACTGGTTGGGTGAACCAGTGCGGTGACATAGAGGTAGCAAGTCACTCGGTCCCCGACAGCGTGACGAGCGTGACGATACTGCACCCGGGTTTCGAACCTGACGACCATGACAACCCTGCCTTCTACGCAGCCAGCGACGGGCGCCTTACGGCGTTCTACAGCAAGCACGCGCGCATGGGCACGTACACGATGTACAGGACATCGATCCACTCCTGGAGCACCGGCGCCTGGTTCGGAATCTCATCAACCGGCGTCAACACGGTTGGCTACGGCGGCGCTACCTACTCCAACCCGGTCGCAATGCCCGGAGAGACCGACCGCGTGCTCCTCTTCTGGCGCGGAGGCAACTGGAGGCCGAGCTACTCCGTAGGCACATACGAGTCGTCCGACGCAACCTGGTCCTGGACGGACGCGCGGACGCTGATCGCGGTCCACACTGGACGCCCGTACGTTCGCTACGCACCCTCCCCTGACGGACGCATCGCGTTCGCCTTCACCAACGGCCACCCGTCCGAATCGGACGCGGCGCTCCGCTTCGCCTTGCTCGGGACCACAAGCGGCGACACGCTCGCTTATTTCAGGAGCGACGGCAGTCTGATCAAGCTGGCTTCGCAAGGAGCACTGAATCCTGAGGAGTCGGAGATGATCTACGACGGGTCGGAGACCACGTCCGACGTGCTTGTGGAGGCCTGGGTCTGGGACGCGGCCGTCGATAGGGAAGGCAATCCGGTAGTCGCGTTCGTGAGCTTCCCCGAACTGACGCATCACCGCTATCACTGGGCGACGTGCCGGAACGGCGAGTGGATGAGCACGGTGCTCGTAGAGAACGCAGGTGGCACCATCGCAGACACGACCATCGGCAACCCACAGCACTACTACTCGGGCGGTCTGGCGCTCGACCCCCACGACCCCAACACCGTCTACGTGTCGCGCGAGAACGGGGTGAGCGGATGGGACCTTGAGCAGTGGAAGACGGGAGACCAGGGGACGACCTGGACGGTGCGGAGCATCACAGAGGACTCGACGCTGGAGAACGTGCGTCCGGTCGTCCCTCTGGGAAGGCCCGACGGCATGGACATGGTGCTCTGGATGCAGGGAAGCTATCACTACTACAAGAACTACGGTGGCACAGGCGTAGACTACTACGACACGGGCATAATGCTGTGGGTCGACGATCCACTGACGGGGACGGACGGCGTGGAGGTCGCGACGTCTCTCGCCCTCAGACCCTGCACGCCCAACCCGACCCGCGGCGTCACGCGGATCACCCTGGATCTGCCCGAGACAACGCGGGTCGACATCGCCGTCTACGACGTGGCCGGACGCCTCGTCAACAGGCTCCTCGACGACCACCGCCTGGAGCGCGGCGCCAGGACGGTCGTGTGGAACGGGACCGACTCGACCGGGAGCCGTGTGGCCTCCGGCGTCTACTTCGTGCGCGCCAGCGCGGACGGGCAGACGGCCGCCGCCAAGGTCCTGGTGCTCCGCTAGCTCGGTGACCACAGGAGGTGGCCGCTGATAACGTGGTCCCCCGCCAGCCGCATCACCACCGGCCAGCATCCCCACCCGCCTGCACCCCCACCGGCCGGCGTCACCACCGACCGCCCTCCGGAGCGAGGCACCGTACAAGACGCCGCCGCCCGTTGCCGGGCGGCGGCACGTCTCGCCTCGAACCCCCATCCCCACTACTGTCCGGACTCTGCGTCATCCAGCGCGCCGTTGCGGGTGCAGGTTGCCACTGCAGGCGCCGAACCGGGGATCCTCGGCATATGGGGGACTCCGCCAGAAGCCCCCGGACCTCGGGACCCGATACCGCCGCGCCCGACCGGTGCGTCTGCCGGCTCGAACGCGCGCGGGAGGCCCCGAAGGGTCTATTCCCAGATGTTTACTCTGTCCCTCCCGGCGCCCTTGCTGGCGCTCATCATCCCCTCAGCCCGCTCGATGAGGACGTCCGCTGTGTCGCCCCACTCGGCCATCACTCCGCCGACCGACGCGGTCACGCTCACCGTCCCGTCCTCGAGCGGGAGCACCGACTTCCCGATGAGCGCGTGCAGACGCTCGGCCACTCTCACCAGTCCCTCGCGCTCCACGCCCACCACGGTCCCCAGGAACTCGGCGCCGTTCCAACGCCCGATGACGTCGAACGGCCTGCAATTGTAGAGCAGCGTGTTGCCTACCATCCTCAGCACATCGTCGCCCACCTCGCGTCCGAACGCGCCGTTGACCTTCGCCATCCTGTCCACTGAGACGCAGACGACTCCGAACGAACGACCGAACCTCGCGAGCTCGTCGACTCTGCTGACGATCTCCTGTTCCAGACACCTTCTGCTCGGCAGCCCCGTCAGCTCGTCGAGCGTCGAGACCTTCTCCAGTTCCTCGATGCGTTCGCGCGCCGCGACCATCGCCGAGTTCTCCGCGAACAGCTCGACCGCTCCGGTGATGGCTCCTCTCCTGTCCCTGACTGGAGCCACGCGGATGGAAACGGGCACCCGATGGCCGGCCTTGTGGTGCAGGTACACCTCAACCTCGCGAAGCTCGCCGTCCTCGAGAGTCTCAGCCAGAGGGCACATGTCCCTGCAGAGGTTGCGTCCCTCCTCGTCGACATGCATCAGGATGTCGTCGTCACACCTCTTCCCGACGACCTCCTCGCTGAGGTAGCCAGTCAGTTCCTCTGCGCTCTTGTTCCAGTAGAGTATGCGGCGGTCTCGATCGACGAAGTAGGCACCGTCGTGGAGATTCTCGACCATCGCACGGAAGAACCCCGTCCGCTCCATCGCTCGCCTCACCTCCCCTTGGCCCACCCCCGCGGGCCTCTACCCCGCCAGGCGGCCCGGCCTGCCAGTCGGCCGGTGACTCAAGCCCCCACCCGTCGCGCTCTCTCCGTGGTGCGACGCCCCTCGGGCGGAGCATCCGCCTGTGAGGTGCGTCAGCCATGTGCGTGCCATGGGTGGATTATACCAAAATGGACGTCCTGCGTCAAGACGCAACGTGAGCAAACAGTCAAGAAAAGACCTGCCGTAGGGCAGGCCTTTCGTTGTCGCAATCCTGACGTCTGAGTCGCCGCTCATGCATATCGGCCAGTGGGGGCCCGGGATGGCCGTTATGTGACGCCAGTGCCGACGCCGTTACTCCCCGATGATCAGGCGGCCGCCGCCGAGCACCTTGGCCTCATCGAGGACCTGCTCCGCCCGGGATAGCAGCGAGTCCGTCGAGTCTCCCCGGCGCACCATCGTGGCGCCGACGGTCGCCTCGATGCCGAGAGCCGACTTGTCCCAGGGCTTCAGCAGGTTCCTGAGAAGCATCACGAAGCGCTCGGCCATGGCCCTGAGTCCCTCGTGGTCGAGGTTGACGCCGAGCACGCAGAACGCGTCCTCCTCCCACCTCGCGACGGTGTCGAACGGACGCGCGGCGAGGAACCATGTCCTGGCTATCATGCGCAGGACCTCATCGCCGGACTCCGCCCCGAACTTGTCGTTGAGCTTGTGAAAACCGTCGAGGTCTAGCATCATCGCGCCGAAGTACCGGTCGTACCGCTCGAGCTCTGCGAGCTGCGCGCTTACTCTCTCCTCGACGAAGCGCCTGTTGGGCAGCCGCGTCAGCACGTCCAGTCGGGCGAGCCGCTCGAGTTCCTCCAGACGCTTCTCTATCTCACTGCCGACCGAGCGGTCCGAGAAGATCTCCGCGGCGCCCGTGATGCGCCCGTCCGGGTCGCGCAGCGGGACCATCCGTGCGTGGGCCGGCACCAGGTGCCCTTCCTTGTGCCGGATGTAGACCTCCACCTCTCTGATCTCGTGCAGCGTGTCGGTCTCCAACAGCGGGCAGATGCTGTCGCAGAGGTCGATGCCGTCCTTGCTCAGGTGGACGAGCTGCTTCTCCCTGCAGTCGGCCCCCAGCATCTCGTCGGTGGTGTAGCCCGTGAGCTTCCTCGCTCCGTCGTTCCAGTGCGTGATGTGACGGTCGCGGTCCAGAAGCCAGACTGCGTCGTAGAGGTTGTCCAACACGCGGAAGAACTCCAGCTTGTCCATGTCCGGTGCCTCTCACCTGTCCTGATGGGCCGGCCGCTGCCGCCTCGGGGCTACTTGCGGAACAGGACGACCCTGTTGGTGTTCGTTCCCTTGTCCCGGTTGCTGACGCCCCAGCAGTTCGCGGTCTTGGTGAACTCCTGGTCGTTGATGAGCACCAGCTCCGGGCTCAGCCCCGCGCTCATACCGCACGGGATCACTGACTCCTCGAGCCTGACCGTGCCGGCCCGAACCTCCCCCACCTCGAACGCCACGCGGCCGCCCGGGCGGAGCACGCGCTCGAGCTCCAGGAACGTCTCGGTCATGGCCTCGCGCCACGTGTCGAGGTCCGGTGTCACGGTCACCTCGACGTCGTCGGCGCGGATGCCGCAGAACCAGCACCGGAGCCAGTTGTCTCGAGCGTAGTCAACGACGTCGAGGAACGGCGGGGACGTGACGACAAGAGCCACGGAACCGCTCTCGATCTGCGGCGTTCCCTGTGCCGCACCGGTTAGAAGCAACGAGTGTTCCCGAACCGCCGACAGAGCGGCCCTTTCTCGCTTTCCTACCCCGGAGAGCAGCGTTCCGGTCTTCTTGGCTATCAGAGCGGAAACGTGCCTTCTGGGTGGCGTCTGGCCCCTGCGCTCGTTGATGCGGCGCTGAGACCGTGCCGAAACGGCCTGATTCGGCGGAAGTGTGTAGACGGAGAAGAAGCCGCTGGAGTGACCGGTCAGTCGGTTCACGGCCACCATGCGTATCCAGCGGTCCGTTGCATCGAGCAATCCGTTGCTCGCGCGCTCGAGGAAGTAGTCCCTCAGAGTGAGCAGTTCTGACAGGGTGTCAGGGTGGTAGAAGACCAGCAGCTCCTCGATCGGAACGTCACCGGCGTCCGCGGCGCTCGGAGTGCTCGTGGCGGAACCGTCGCTCTTCCTCTCCTCCGAGAGCCCGATCTCCCGGAGCCGGTCCTCGACGTCACCCGGCTCGGGCGGCTCCAGCCTCGGGCGCACGAGCACCTGGGAGAGCGGGTTGACGTCGCAGCCGTAGGGTACGCGCCCGAGGAACGCGGCCTCGAGAGGGGTCGTGCCTCGACCCATGAACGGGTCGTAGACGATGTCCCCCTCGTCCGTCAGTCGCTCGATGAAGAAACGCGGAAGCTGAGGCTTGAAGCACGCTCGGTACGACACTTCGTGGAGCCGGTTGGCGGCGCGCTGCTTCGAGGTCCAGAACTCGTTGACGAACGTGTCCACGTAGACACGTCCTCCCGGACCGACGGCCGTCGTTGTGCAGACGGTCGTCGGCGTCCCGAACTCGTCGAAGTCTCTTAGCTCTTCGGAAAGCGTTTGGGTCGGCGTGGCGCCTGCGGTCCTGGACGCGGCTCCCATCGGTGTCGGCTCCGGATGCGGGTCTGCGATGTGGTCCTGCCGTAGGCTCGTGGCCGCGGCCCCAAGGGGTAGGGCCGCACGTTCGCGGCCGCCCCACCCAGGCGTCGGCGGCCGTTCGTCGAGGCCGCTACTTCTCTTCTTCGCCGGTCAGGAGCCGTCCGTTGGCAACCAGCAGCGCGAGCAGATTGAACGGCAGTTGGAACAGCCAGGTAGACAGTATGTTGCCGACGCTCGTCATGTATCCCTGGGTCGTGAAGTGCAGGGGAACGAACAGGATCGGCATCCACACGAATGCCGCCGCGTAGGCGACGCCAAGCTCCTTGAGGTCAGCCAGCGACAGCTCGCCGCCCGTTATCCGGTGTGCGAGCCAGCCCCACACCGCGAACGTGGCTACACAGACCAGCCCGGCAACGAGCACCTGGATGGCTACCTGCTCCTCGAGGCCGACCATCTTGTAGACCGCGAATCCCACGACCACGGAGCCGATCGTTACTACCGCCAGCGCGAACCCGTGGATGATGGCCCTGCCCAGTCCCATCGCTTGCCCCCACGCGCTCGGTCGCGCACTGCTCCCGCGGGCCGCGGCGACGACTCGCCGGAGCCGCTCGCGGACTAGCCCGCGGTGACCTCCTGCCTCGCGCGCCAGTCGTCTTCCAGCATGCTCATCATTACGAAGTCGTGGAAAGACCCGTCGTGCCTGTAGCCGTCGCGCTGCAGGCCTTCCTCGGTGAAGCCGAGCTTGCGCCAGAACGCCAGCGCGGGCTCGTTGAATCCCACGACGCCGATGGCCACGCGGTGCAGGCCCAGGTAGTTGAAGGCGAGGTCAAGCATGAGGCGCCCGGCCTCGCTGCCCTTCCCCTTTCTCCAACGCGACCGCTCGCCGATTATGACGCTCATGTCGGTCGTTCGCCACTCTGGGACCAGACGAAGCAGGCCGGCTTCGCCTATCACTGCGTCGTCCTCGTCGTCGGTCACTGCGTACCACAGTCTTAAGGGGTCGGTGTCGACGAGGGTGAACCACTTCTCGGCCTCGTCCTCCGACATCGCCGACGTGGCGCCCACCAGCGACCGGATCTCCGGATCGTCCATCCAGCGCCGCACATGCTCAAGGTCTGCGCGCTCGAAGCGTCGGAGGGTGATGCCGCTCCCCATGATGAAGCGCGGGCCCAGCCGCGCGGAGGCTCCCTCAGGCATCAGTCCCCCTCGCCGACCGGGCCGCCTGAGGACGGAACGTCCGGCGCCGGCTGGTTCGGCGAGTCCTCGCACTCGGCGCCCTCACGCCCGATGACGTATACGCCGCCGCAGAACGAGACCTGCTCGTACGTCGCGACCAGTCCGTGGTCCGCCAAGGCGGCGATTGTCTCGTCGGCCGCCCAGTAGTGCTCGTCCTCGTCCCAGACGCTCCCCTGCCACTCCCGCTTCTCTTCGTCCCACGTGCCGCTGAAACGGCGCTCCGCGTCGTCCCTTGACTCGTGCGACGCGAACGAGATGTCCCCGATGACGACGCACCCCGTCTCGACGAGGTGGTCGCAGACGAGCTTGCGGACCAGCCGGAGCTTGGACTCGAGATCGAACTCGTGCAGGACGTAGCCCGATACGATGCGGTCGAACCGCTTGTCGACGTCGATAGGCCAGTCGCCCCTGATATCCGCGTTCAGGAGTTCGATACCGGGGTACTTCTCGTGGACCCTGGCCAGCATCTTCAGGGAGAAGTCGAGGCCCCAGACAGTGCAGCCGCGCTCGAGCAGTCGCCCCGCCAGGTTACCCGTTCCGATGCCGATGTCGAGCACCTCCATGGCCGGACCGGCGTTCGCCCTCTCGGCGACGAGGTCGAGCACACGTTCGTATCCCTCGAACGGGAATCCGGTCGGGCCGTCGACCGACTTGTCGTAGGTCGCGGCCCAATCGTCGAACAGCTTCTGTCGTGTCTGGCCCAAAGCGCGGAACCTCCTGCCCGCATCATACGAGCAGGAGGACCGAAAGCAAGGACAAAGCGGCGGGCCCACCACGAGCCCGCCGCCTGCGCGCCGTCATCTAGCATCTGAGCGGGTCTTGACTACTCTAATCTCAGCGCCTCTATGGGATTGAGACGCGCCGCCTTCCGCACCGGGTAGTATCCGAAGTTGACCCCGATGCCCGCCGCGAAACCGAACGACAACAGGACGGTGCCCGCGGAGATGACGACGGTCATGCCCGCCAGGCCGTTGAGTAGCACCGACACGCCGTATGCCAGGGCTACTCGCCGGGCGACCCTACCCGCACGCCGCCTCGTGCAGCGGCGGCTGTATCTGGTAGACGTTGTGAACGTACTGGGAGAGCATACGCTGGGCCGTGAAGAACGAGCCGTTGATCGCGATGCAATAGCGCATGAGCCTCGCGTACTCATCCGGTCGGTCGTAAAACATCGGCAGGACGATGTACTCGAGCTTGTCGAACAGCGACTCGGCCTCCTCCTCGTCGTCGCTCTCATCGCGCCAGGTCTCGCCAATGGACCAGCCCGTCACGTTCTCGATGTGCCCCTCGATCCACCATCCGTCGAGGACGCTCAGGCTCGGGACCCCGTTCATTGCGGCCTTCATGCCGCTCGTTCCCGAGGCCTCGCGCGGCTTGTTCGGCGTGTTGACCCACACATCGACGCCGGCAACGAGGTAGCTCGCGACACGCATAGCGTAGTCGGGGATGTAGACGACTCGGACGTCTCCCCTCAGCTGGTCGCCCAGCTGGAAGATGCGGGATATCAGCTCCTTCCCCGCCTCGTCCTTCGGGTGCGCCTTCCCCGCGTAGATGATCTGCAGAGGCCCGACGTCCTTCACAATCTTCCTGAGCCGGTCTATGTCCGAGAGCAGCATGTCGGCGCGCTTGTAGGGTGTCGCGCGTCTCGCGAACGATATCGTCATGACGCCCGGGTCGAGCGTGACTCCCGTGCGGATGCGAACCTCTTCCATGAGCGCCTTCTTGGCGCAGAGATGCGCGTCCAGGATCTCGGTGTGGTGGATGCCGACCGCGTAGCGCAGGTAGCGGTTGTCCTTGCGCCACTCCGGAATGTGCCGGTCGAAGAGCTCACGGAACGGCGGCGCTATCCACGTGACCCCGTGGACACCGTTGGTCACAGAGTCAACGGGGTAGCCCGGGAACATGTTCTCGGTCACCTGCTCGTGGCGCATCGAGACTCCGTTCACGTAGCGAGAGCAGTGAAGACCCAGGTAGGTCATGTTGAGCTGCCCGTCCAGAAGACAGCCGTGGGTATCGAGGGTTGCGAACCGCTCCTTGCCCAGTACCTTCCTGACGATGTCCTGCGGGAACTTGTCGTGACCCGCGGGGACCGGGGTGTGTGTCGTGAAGACGCACCGGTCGCGGACACGCTGCATGAGGTCCGCGGGGTCGGCATTCGGCGCCGCAGCAAGTTCCTCCTGGAACAGCGAAAAGACGAGCAGGGCGGAGTGCCCCTCGTTCATGTGGAACGTGGCGACTTTCGTGTAACCGAGTTCGCGCAGCATCGCCAGCCCACCTGGACCGAGCACCATCTCCTGGCGGAGCCGGTGCTTCAGGTCGCCCGCGTATAGCCGCGCCGTCAGCTCGCGGTCCTCGTCCGTGTTCTCCGGGAGGTCAGTGTCGAGCATGTAGACGGGGACCTTGTGCCCCTGCACGCCGGTGATGGTGTAGCGCCACGCGCGTATCGCGACCTTGCGCCCCTCGATCTCGACCGTGACCTTCGCGTCTAGAGGCTCGACGAACTGGTCGGGGTCCCACGTCACGGGGCGCTCGAGCTGCTTGCCGTGGACGTCGAGCACCTGCGTGAAGTAGCCCTCGTTGTAGAGGATGGTGACGCCGACCATTCGCAGGTCGGCGTCCGCCGCCGCGCGCATCGTGTCGCCCGCGAGCACGCCCAGGCCCCCGCTGTATGTGGGCATGGCCGAGTCCAGGGCCATCTCCATCGAGAAGTACGCGACGTGGCTCGCTTCTCTTCGTTCCGACATGCAGTGCGCTCCGTGTTGCCGTTCGCGTGCGCGGAGTGCGGCTCCGCTAAACCCCCGGACACTCCGCGGCCACCGCCGCGTCTATGCCCTTGTCGCCGTATGCCTTCTCGTAGCTCTGCTTGAAGTCCTGCGCGAGCTTCTTCGCGCGTTCGTCGTACGCGGCCGGGTCGTCCCAGGTGTTCACGGGCTTCAGGATCGACGGGTCGTCGATGCCCGGGCAGGTCGCAGGCACAGCGACCTTGAAGATGGGATCGCGCTCGTACTCGACGTCCTCGAGCAAGCCGTCGAGCGCCGCGTTCAGCATCTTCCGCGTGAGCGGCAGGCTGATTCGGTGCCCGACACCGTAGGGCCCACCCGTCCACCCGGTGTTGATCAGATAGACCTGAGAGCCGTACTGGTCCATCTTCTCTCCAAGCATGCGCGCGTAGACGTCAGGGTTGCGCGGCATGAACGGCGCCCCGAAGAAGCGAGAGAACGTGCTCACAGGATCGACGATGCCAGTCTCGGTGCCCGCGAGCTTGCTGGTGTACCCCATCAGGAACCAGAACATCGCCTGCTCGCGCGTGAGCTTCGAGACCGGCGGGATGACGCCGTTTGCGTCGGCCGTCAGGAAGAGGATGGTGCTCGGGTGCCCGGCGCGCGGCGGCTCCTTGATGTTCGAGAGGTAGCGGAGCGGATACGACCCGCGTGAGTTCGGAGTGTAGCGGTCGTCGAAGAGGTCGAACTCGCCCCAGGGGTACATCATCGCGTTCTCGACGATGGAACCGTGGCTCTCAACTTCATCCTCGTGGAAGCACGCGTTGTAGATCTCGGGCTCCTTGTCCTTGTCGAGGTCGATGAGCTTCGCGTAGCAGCCGTACTCGAAGTTGGCGATGCCACCCTCGTTCCATCCGTGCTCGTCGTCGCCGAGGAGCGCTCGCGACGCGTCGGCCGACAGGGTCGTCTTTCCGGTGCCGGAGAGTCCCAGGAGCAGGGCGCTCCTCCCGTCCGTGCCCTCGTTCGCGCTGCAGTGGAGCGGAAGTATCCCCTCCCCCGGCAGCATGTAGTTCATCACCGTGAAGATGAGCTTCTTTATGCTGCCGCCGTAGGCCGAGCCGTACACGACGCCGATGCGACGGTCGAAGTCCATCGCTACGCACATCGTCGACGTTCCTTCCAGCCGCGGGTCGACACGCAGCCTTCCCTTGTAGCGATCGGGGTCGAGCTTGTGGTACGGGAGCGCGACGAGCGTGAAGTGTCTGTCGGAGAAACAGCTCCGCTCGACGAACTCGTCGGACCAAGGACGGAACATGTTGTCGCAGAACAGCGCCGACAGAGCCTGGTCGCCTATCGTGTGAACGGGCAGGCAGTAGTCGGGGTCGGCTCCGACAAGACGGTCCGTGACGTAGACACGGTCGGTGCCGGCGAGCGTCTCCAGGCAGTCCTCAAGGACCATGTCGAAGGTGTCGGGCGCGAGGGCGATGTTGTTCGGGCTGTTCCAGTCTATCGTGTCTTCGCTCTCCGGATTCCGCACGATGTAGGTGTCCTTCGGACTGCGCCCGGTAGACTCCGGCGGCGTCCACGTCGCGAGCGCGCCGCAAGCGGCGGGAATCGCCTCGCGGTGCGAGACCGC
>Ga0180436_10002184_pt1 | contig 18756 bp, 17 predicted proteins | sample SS_ome_2_FD_132434 | JGI IMG/M metagenome (GOLD analysis project Ga0180436, IMG submission 132434) | Hypersaline lake sediment archaeal communities from the Salton Sea, California, USA - SS_3_S_2 metaG | ecosystem: Environmental > Aquatic > Non-marine Saline and Alkaline > Hypersaline >...
ACGGTCACCGTCCACAAGCCCAATCCGCCCATCCGGAACTTCCTGGGCAGCGTGTCGGTGACCATCGATCGCACCCAGGAGGAGATGCTGTCGCGCTCGACGCGGCGCACGCGGCGCCGGCACGAGAACGGGGAATCCATCCAGTGAGCGGAACGCGCACAGAAGAGGGCCCGCCCGCCGCGTCGGCCGTCATCGGCCTGGGCGGCAACCAGGGCGACCGCCTGGCCGAGCTCCGCGCCGGGATCGCCGCTCTGGACGCCCATCCCGGGATCGAGGTGCTGGAGACCAGCGGCGTCTACGAGAGCGAATACGTGGGGCCGGGGCCGGATCAGCCGCCGTATCTGAACGCCTGCGCCGTCGTCGCCACGCGGCTGGCGCCGCGGGCCCTGCTGGCGGCCCTGAAGGGGATGGAGCGCGCGCGCGGACGGGACGGCGAGACGCACATGCGGCCGCGCACCCTGGACCTGGACATCCTCCTCTACGGCGACCTCGTGATGCGGACCCGGGACCTTGAGATCCCCCATCCGAGGCTGTCCGAACGCGCCTTCGTGCTCGAGCCCCTGGCCGAACTCGGCGCCGGCCGGCGCGTGCCCGATTCAGGGCAGACAGTCGGGGACCTTTGTGCCATGATCCGCGCGGCCGACGGCCGGGTCGCCCGGCGGCGGCCGGACGCGACGCTGTCTCCCGTCACGGCCCCGGACTGAGGACAATGGAGGGATCTGGCGTGTTGCCCTGGCGTTATGTCGTTGTCGAAGGCGTGATCGGCGCCGGCAAGACCAGCCTGACCAAGCTGCTGGCCAGCCGCACCGGCGGCACGGTCAACCTGGAGATCGTGGAGGACAACCCCTTCCTGGCCAAGTTCTACCAGGACCGTTCCGGTTTCGCCTTCCAGACCCAGATCTTCTTCCTGCTCAGCCGCTACCGGCAGCAGCAGAAGCTCACCCAGCCCGACCTCTTTTCCACCTCGGTGATCTCGGACTATCTCTTCGCCAAGGACCGCATCTTCGCCAACCTGAACCTCAGCGACGACGAGCTGACCCTCTACGACCAGCTCGCCACCATACTCGAGCAGCATATCCTCAAGCCGGACCTGGTGATCTACCTGCAGGCCTCCACGGATGTCCTGATGGACCGGATCGGTATCCGCGGCCGCAGCTTCGAGCGCGACATGAACCGCGACTACATTGATGCGCTCAACAGCGCTTATAGTTATTTTTTCCACCATTACAGGCAGACGCCCCTGCTGGTGGTCAACACGAACGCCTTCGACTTCGTGAACGTGCCGCAGGATTTCGACCAGCTCTTCGAACTGCTCCGCGAGCCGTTCCAGGGCACGCGATTCTTCGCCCCAGGCTAGTCTCCGGGAGAACGGTATGAAGAAGCCCAAGAACCTCCAGATCTTCGCCCGCAGCAAGCGGAGCGGTCGCAAGATCGTGATGCTCACGGCCTACGACCTGACCTCCGCCCTGATCGCCCGCGAGGGGAACGTGGACGCCCTGCTGGTCGGCGATTCCGTCGGCATGGTGGTGCTCGGCCACGAGAACACGCTGCCGGTGACCATCGAGGACATGGTGCACCACTGCGCGGCCGTCACGCGGTCGCGCCCCGGCGTGCCCGTGATCGCGGACATGCCCTACGGCAGCTTCCACGTCTCGCCGGGCGAGACCGTCCGGCACGCGATCCGGCTGGTGAAGGAGGGGGGCGCTTCGGCCGTCAAGGTCGAGGGCGGGCGGCGCCGCGGGCCGGTGATCCGGGCGCTGCTGGCGGCCGAGATCCCCGTGATGGGCCACATCGGGCTCACGCCCCAGTCCGTCCACAAGCTGGGCGGCTTCAAGGTGCAGGGACGCGGCCGCGGCGCGGCCGACCTGATGCTCGACGAGGCCCGCTTCCTGGAGGAGGCCGGCTGCTTCTCGATCGTCGTGGAGTGCGTGCCCGCCACCCTGGCGCGACGCATCAGCGAGCATGTGCACATCCCGACCATCGGCATCGGCGCGGGCCCAGACTGTGACGGCCAGATCCTCGTCTTCCACGACCTGCTGGGCCTCTTCGAGGGCGTGCGTCCGAAGTTCGTGAAACGCTACGCCGAGTTGGGGGAGCAGGCCGTGGCCGCCGTACAGCAGTACAGCGAGGATGTGCGTACGGGCGCCTTTCCGGCCGAGGAGCACTGCTTCGCGGACCGGCTCGCCGACGTCGTCGAGGCCGTGCCGACCCACTCCCCGCCGCCCGAATGCGACGAGGAGCGCGGCTACCTCACCTCCTGCGACACGGACGAGCTGGGCCTGCCGTGGACCTGATCCGAACCCGCAGCGAACTGTCGCGGCTCGATGCCTTGCGGGGGAGAGATCCCCTGGTGCTGGTGCCCACCATGGGAGCCCTGCACGACGGACATCTGGACCTGGTGCGCCGGGCCGGCGAACTCGGACGCGCCGTGGTCTCCATCTTCGTCAATCCGACCCAGTTCGCGCCCGGCGAGGATTACGCGGCCTACCCGCGAGACCTGACCCGCGACCTGGAGGCCCTGGCGGGCCTCGACTCGGCGGCCGTCTTCGCGCCGTCGCCCGAGGAGATGTACCGTGCGACCGGCGGCGTGGCCGTCGTGCCCGGTCCCCGGGCGAATGTCCTCTGCGGCGCGCGGCGGCCCGGACATTTCCAGGGCGTGCTGACCGTCGTGGCCAAGCTCTTCAACCTCCTCCGTCCGGACATCGCCGTCTTCGGCCGCAAGGACGGCCAGCAGTGTTTGGTGATCGACGAGATGGTCCGCGATCTCGATTTCCCCGTCGCCCTGGTCGACGCGCCGACGCGCCGGGAGGCCGACGGGCTCGCCATGTCGTCGCGCAACCGCTACCTGGATTCGGCGCAGCGCCGGCGGGCCGCGTGCCTGTGGCGCGCCCTCGACGCGGTGCGCGGACGCATCGCCGAGGGCGAGCGCGAGACGGCTCCCCTCGAGGAACAGCTGGCGCTGTTCCTGGCCGACGCGGATGCGGTGGACTACGCGGAGATCCGCACCGTGCCGGATCTGACGCCCCCGGAGCGCCTGGACGGCCGGGTCATCCTGGCCGTGGCGGCCCACGTGGGACCGGCGCGCCTGATCGACAATCTCGTCCTGGACGTGGGCGCCGACGCCGTCGTCGAGACGTCGCTGCTGCAGAGCCCGCCGACCGCGCGGAAGGAGCGGAATTGAAGCAAGGCAAGCCGATCCTGCAGGCCGTGGTGCTGGCCGCAGGCAAGGGCACGCGCATGAAGTCGGACCTGCCGAAGGTGCTGCACCGGATCGGCGGGGCCTCCCTGTTGTCGCACGTGCTCGCCGCCGTGCGCGGCGCTGCCGTCGACCGCATCGTCGTGGTGGTGGGACACGAGGCCGACCTCGTGGTGGAGAGATGCGCGGCCGACGACCTGGCCTTCGCCCGGCAGGAACCCCAGCTCGGGACCGGGCACGCGGTGCAGGTCGCCATGCCGGACCTGGAGCCGGACGGCCACACGGTCGTGCTGGCCGGCGACGTGCCGCTTTTGCGCGCGGAGACCATCCGCCGCCTGGTGGACGAGACGGTGGCCGCGGACGTGAGCGCCTCGGTTCTGACCTGCGTGGTCGATGACGCCGGCGCCTACGGCCGCATCATCCGGGACGCCGACGGCGGCCTGGCGCGCATCGTCGAGCACTGCGACGCCACCGCGGAGGAACGTGCGGTCGGGGAGTACAACACGGGCGTGTTCTGCTTCCGGACCGGAGATATGCGCGAGGCCCTGGCCCGCCTGTCCACCGACAACGACCAGGGCGAGTACTATCTCACCGACACCATCGCCCACCTGGTGGATGCGGGCAAGCGGGTGCAGGCCGTGGCCATCACCGATCCGGACGAGGTCGTGGGCATCAACACCGTGGCGGAACTCGAGGCGGCGGACACCCTGCTGAAGGGCCGCTAGGGAGAGGGCATGGACAGGTTATACACGCCGTGGCGCCTGGATTACGTCAAGAGCGACAAGGAGGCGGGCGGCTGCGTCTTCTGCAACGCCCTGCAGGGCGACGACGATGAGAACTACATCCTCCACCGCTCCCGGCACTGGTTCGTGATCCTCAACCGCTACCCGTACAACAGCGGGCACGTGCTGCTGGTCACCAACCGGCACCTGGGCGCCCTGGACAATTGCACGGACGAGGAGGTCGCGGACCTGCCCTGGCTGATGCAGGCGACCGAGCGCGCCGTGCGCGAGGTCTACCGGCCCCACGGCATCAACTGCGGGTACAACGGCGGCGGCGCCGCCGGCGCGGGCATCCCCGCCCATTTCCACGTGCACGTCCTGCCGCGCTGGTCAGCCGACACCAATTTCATCTCCGTCGTCGGCGACACGCGCGTCCTTCCCGAGACCCTCGACGACACCTACGCGGGGCTGGGACCGGCCCTGGCGAAGGCCCTGGACGGCAAGGGCGTCTGATGCGGACGCTGCGCCTGTTCCTGCTGCTGGCCGTCCTGCTGTGCGCGATCTCCATCGGCGTATGGATGACCCACGGGCCGGACCGGCCGGAGGGGAACGCCCGCGCCGGCGCGGCGGCCGGCGACCCCGCCGACGAGCCGGGCGGGATCGTCCATCTCGTGGTTCTCAACGGCACGCCGGTGGCCAACCTCGCCGGCGACTTCAGCCTCCTGGTCGCCCGCGCCGGCTGCGTGGCCGACCGGATCGGGAACGCGTCCCACGACGGGTACCAGGCGTCCCTGCTGGTCAACAGGCGCCTGGAGGACGATCACGCCGCGGCCCTGGCCGCGCGCCTCGGCGGGCCCGTCCTGCTGCGCGAGCACGACGCCCGCGCCACGGAGGACGCGGTGCTGGTGCTGGGCGCCGATCACGAGCGACTGCGCGACGCCCTCCTGTCCCGCTGAACCGCATTAGCTCTTGGTGTCGGGCCGCCCGTGCGGATATATTGTGGGTTCGATCCGTGCGCGGCGTCCAAGGAGGGCGGAATGAACAAATCGATGGGGACGGTGCTGCTGACGCTGTTTTTGGGCATGCTCATCGGCGCCATCCTGAGCCAGGTCATCGGGCTGTTCCTGGAAGAGGGGTCCGTGGCCGAGCAGCTCTTCGTGCGATCGGTCAGTTTCGGGCCCGAGTTGAACCACTGGGACCTGGTCGTGATCGACATCACGTTCGGTTTCAAGCTGCACTTCAACTTCATGAGCGTGATCGGCGTCTTCGTGGCTTCGCAGATCCTGCGCTGGTACCGTTGAGACACCGCCCCGACAGGGAGAGGGAAAGATGATGCCATTTCTCGCGTTCTTCGGCGGACTCGGTTGGCCCGAACTGCTGGTGATCGGCCTGGTCGTGCTGCTCGTGTTCGGACCCCGCCGCCTGCCCGAGATCGCCGAATCGTTCGGCGCGTCGATCAAGAAGTTCCGCAAGGCCACGCGCGAAGTGCAGGACGAGGTCAAGCGGGAGATCGACGCGGCGCCGCAGGACGAGGAAGACAAGAACTGACACGGACCGCGCACGGAGGCGGACCTTGAACCTGTCCCAGCTCCTGGATCGCCTCAAGGCCGACGAGCGCTTCCTGGCCAACGTCACCCGCTGGGAAGTGCTGCCGCCGACCGCCGCGCGCACCGCGCCCTTTCCCGACCGGCTCCATCCCGATCTCGTCGCGACGTTGAAGGCCCGGGGCATTCCCGAGCTGTACAGCCACCAGGCGACCGCGGTGGATCTGGCGGCGGCGGGCGAGCCCTTCGTCGTCGTCACGCCCACGGCCTCGGGCAAGACGCTCTGCTACAACCTGCCCGTCCTGGACACCCTGCTGCGCGACCCCCAGGCGCGCGCCCTCTACCTGTTCCCGACCAAGGCCCTGAGCCAGGACCAGATGCACGAGGTCCACGGCGTGGTCACCGATCTCGGCGCCGACATCAAGACCTACACCTTCGACGGCGACACACCCGAGCCGGCGCGTCGGGCCATCCGCAGCAGCGGCCACATCGTGGTCACCAACCCGGACATGCTGCACCAGGGCATCCTGCCCCACCACACACTCTGGGTGAAGCTCTTCGAGAACCTGCGCTACGTGGTCGTGGACGAGGTGCACCACTACCGGGGCGTCTTCGGCAGCCACGTGGCCAACGTGCTGCGCCGCCTGCGCCGCATCGCCGGCTTCTACGGCGCCGATCCCCTGTTCATCGGGTGCTCCGCCACCATCGCCAATCCGGGCGAGCTGGCCTCGGGGCTGGCCGGCCGCGAGGTGACGGTCCTGGACGACAACGGCGCGCCGCGCGGCGAGAAGCACTTCATCTTCACCAATCCGCCGGTGGTCAACCGCGAACTGGGCATCCGCCGCTCGGCCCTCAAGGAGACCCGCGCCCTGGCGGAGCGTTTCCTGGGCACGGGGGCGCAGATGATCGTCTTCGCCCGCTCGCGCATGCGCGTGGAGCTGTTGCTGACCTATCTGGAGCGGGCCGGCCGCCGCATCGGCATCAAGAGCGGGGAGGTGCGCGGCTACCGCGGGGGCTACCTGCCCACCGAGCGCCGCGCCATCGAGAGCGGGCTGCGGGACGGCAGCGTGCGTGCGGTCGTGAGCACAAACGCCCTGGAGCTGGGCATCGACATCGGACGCCTCGACGTCTGCCTGATGACCGGGTACGCGGGCACGGTGGCCAGCACCTGGCAGCAGGCGGGACGGGCCGGCCGCAGCCAGAACCTGAGCGTGGCGATCCTGGTCGCGACCAGCAACCCGCTCGACCAGTACGTCATCAGCAATCCCGACTGGTTCTTCGGCCGGCGGCCGGAGCACGCCAGCGTGGACCCGGACAACCTGATCATCCTGCTCAGCCATCTCAAGTGCGCCGCCTTCGAGCTGCCCTTCGAGGCCGGCGAGACCTTCGGGGACGCGGGCGTGACCGAGGCGCTGGATTATCTCGCAGAGCAGGGTGTGCTGCACCGCGACGCCGGCACCTATCACTGGATGGCGGACACCTATCCCGCCGAGGACGTGAGCCTTCGCAGCGCGGCGCCCGAGAACGTGGTCGTCGTCGATACCTCGCAGCCGTCGGGGACGGTGATCGGGGAGATGGATCTCTTCAGCGCCCAGCAGATGCTGCACGACGAGGCCGTCTACATCCACGGCGGCCGCCAGTACCACGTGGACAATCTGGACTGGGAGCGCCGCAAGGCCTACGTGCGGCCCGTCAAGGTGGATCACTACACCGACGCCCAGCGCAAGACCGAGCTCAAGACCCTCGAGGATGAGGGCGGTGAGGAATACCTGCTCGGCCGCAAGGGCCTGGGCGAGATCGGTCTCGTGAGCAAGGTGACGGTCTACAAGAAGATCAAGCTGGGCACCCACGAGAACGTGGGCGCGGGGCGCGTGCACCTGCCCGAGATGGAAATGCACACCACGAGCTTCTGGTGGGAACTGCCCGAGGAACTGCACGGACAGATGTCCGACGCGCGGCTCGACCTCGGCGACGCGCTCAAGGGACTCGCCCACCTCATCGGCTGCGTGGCGCCGGCCTTCGTGATGGCCGACCCTGCCGACGTGCACACGGTGCCCATGGTCAAGTCGCCCTTCACCGGCCAGCCGACCCTCTACGCCTACGACGCCTATCCGGGGGGCGTGGGCTACGCCAAGCGCATCTTCGGCCAGTTCGACGAGATCGTCGCCGCGGCGAGCCGCCACCTGGATGCCTGTCCCTGCGAGCGGGGCTGCCCGTCCTGCGTGGGTGCCCCGGTCGATTCCGGGCACACGGCCCTCGAGGGCGCGCGCTGGATCCTCGGCGCCTGTCGGGGGCGGGGTTGAGATGGACCTGCGCAAGCGGCTCGCCCGGCTCGATCGGAGGCAGACCTCGGCCCCGCCGGAGACCGGACCCGCGGGTGATCCCGGGCGGCTGGGCCTTGAGCCCAGGGCCGGCGCCGCGGGCGAGGTCTGGGTGTGCGAGGACCGTGCGCGGGATCCAGCGCCGCCCGATCGGGTCGATCTCCTGAACCGCGTGGCGACGCGTCCGGCCGCCGACGGGGTCGCCGCGGAGGATCTGCTCTTCCTGGACACCGAGACCACTGGGCTCGCCGGCGGCACCGGCACCCTGCCCTTCCTGGTGGGGCTGGGCTGGTGGCGGCGCGGCGCCTTCCACGTCCGTCAGTATTTCCTGCCGTCGCCCGGCGCGGAGCGGGCCATGCTCGCCGATCTCGCCGATCTGGCCGCCGGCTTCGGGGTCGTTGTGACCTTCAACGGCCTGACCTTCGACCTGCCGCTGTTGAGGACCCGCGGCATCCTGGCCCGTCAGCCCCGGCTGCTGACACACCTCGCCGGCTGGGATCTGCTGCCGGTCTCGCGCCGGCTCTGGAGCCGACGCCTGCCGGATTGCCGCCAGCAGACGGTCGAAGCCCGCGTCGCCGGCGTGCGTCGCGGCCCCGGCGACATCGAAGGCCATCTCATTCCCCAGGCCTATTTCGCCTTCGTGCGGGAGGGGCGTTGCGCGACCCTGAGCGCGGTTCTCGAGCACAACCGGCGGGACGTGGCCGGCATGGCGGCCATCCTCCGCGAGGCCCTCGCCCGGATGCGCCAGTCCGAGGCGCGGGATCCGCAGCCGCCCGTGCCCTGGCAGGACGCCTGGTCCCTGGCCCGGCTCTGCGAGTCCCGAGGCGACCGGGCCGGCGAGCGGTTCTGGATGCGCCAATCCATGGACCGCGCGCGCCGGGCGAAACCGCCCCGGGCCTTCTTCGTGGACGCCGTCCGGATCGTGAAGCGGACACGGGATTGGCCCCGCGTCGCCCGGCTGCTCCGACGGGCGGGGGATATCCACGGTGCGGATCCCTGGCTGCACCTCGAGGCGGCCATGCTCCACGAACACCGCCTAGACGACCCGGCCGGGGCCCTGGCCCACGCCCGCGAACTGGGCGACGGGCACCGCATCGCGCGCCTCTCCCGGATCCTGCGCCGCAGGGACGGCGCCCGGGAGCGATGATTCAAGCGGGTTCCGGTGCGCCGGCCCGGCAGCCGAAAGGTATGACATGTCCAGAGTGACACGGGAAGACGGACACCTGGTGGTCGCGGCCATCCGGGTCCTGGCCCACAAGCTGGGCGGTCCGCCCACGCCCGAGCAGACGGCCGAACTGCTGGGCCTGGCGCCGGAGACCGTCCGGCTCCAGGTCCTGGCCCTCGAGGAGGCGGGCGTCGTCAAGCTGGTGACCAGCGCCTACGAGAACCATATCGAGGTCCGCGACCATGCGCTGCTGGAAACGCTGGAGAGCGAGGCGCAGCAGGCCGGCATGGACGAGGCCCTCGCCGAGTTCGACCAGCAGAAGCAGGCGGAAGCCGAGCGGATGTCCCGGCTCTTCTCCGAAGGCGAGCACGAGCGCCGCCGGCAGGACAAGCTCGAGGAGATGGACAAGGGGCTCATGGATTACGAGCGCAAGAAGCCGCGCAATCCCTTCGGCGACGATTGAGCCCGGCGTCGGTGCGCGAACGAGGAGGGCCTCCCCGCGGATCGGGGAGGCCCTCGGTGCGAAGCGGATCCGGTCCGCCGTCTCAGTCCTCGTTGAGCTGGTACCGACGATCGTCGATCTTGGCCGCGGCCAACTGGTCCACGTACCACGCCTCGGCCGCCTCGTTCTGCCGCGTCATGAGCAGACGGTCGCGGATGCCGTCGGCGACGGCGGCGAAGGCCGCCTCGTCGAAGGGCGTCTTCCAGAGCACCTTCAGGGCGAAGGCGCCGCGGGTCGATGTCACGTCCTCCACCAGCACGCCGGGCTCCGCCTCCATGGCGGCCGTGTTGAACTCCGAGTTGTAGCCCACGTCCCGGATCATTCCCGTGGCGGTGAAGGTGTCGGTCACCGCATGCTGCAGGCCGAACTCGGCGGCGACGTCCGCCATGTCGCGGCCCTCGCGGAGGGGCTCGAGGGCGGGCGCGATCATCTCCTGGGCCAGGGCGCTCTTCTTTTCGCGGGTGATCTTGGAGACGATCTGGGCCTCGACGTCCGCCAGGGGCGAGGGCCCCTCCGGCAGGTACTCCAGGTTCTCGAGCACGTAGAAGAACTCCTCGGTCTCCAAGACGCGGCTGATGTCGCCGGCGGCGGAGTTAAACGCGAACTGGGTGCCGGGCAGCGTCTCGCGGTAGCCGCTCAGGTCGCGGCCCTCGACGACGGGCGGCAGCGAGAGCAGCTCGAGCGCCGCGTCCTGGGCGGCCTCGGTGAAGCCGACGTCCCGGGCGTCGTCGCGGAAGGCCGCGGCGCTCTCGTAGAGCGCGGTGAGGGTCTCGTCGCCGGGCGTGATCTCGAAGAGGATGTGACGGGCGTGCACGCGGGCCACCTCGCCGTCTTCCTCGAACTGCTCGAGGACCTCGATGAGGTGGTAGCCGAACTCGGTCTTGACGGGTTGGCTGATCTCGCCCACGGGCAGGGTGAAGGCCGCCTCGGTGAAGGCGTCGACCATGCGCTCGCGGTCGAAGGTGCCGAGATCGCCGCCCTCGTCCTTGGTGCCGTCCTCGGAATAGATGGCGGCCGCCTCATCGAAGTCCATGGTGCCGTCCAGGATCTCCTGCCGCACCTCCTCGGCCAGCTCGCGCACGTCGCTGTCGTCCAGGTCGCTGGGCTCCTTGGGGAAGCGCACCATCTGGACCGAGACCTTCTCCGGTTCGAAGAACTCGTCCTCGTGGGCGGCGTAGTAGGCCGCGATCTCCGCCTCGGTGGGCTCCTCCTCGACGGTCACGCTGTTGTACAGGACGCCGACGAACTCGGCGACGGCCTTCCGGTTCTGATTGTCGAACTCGTCGCGGACGTCCTGGTCGGACACCGCGACGCCGGCGGTGACGGACTCGATGAGACGCTGGCGGGGGAGCATGTTGCGCAGGTAGGCCTCGACGCCCGTCCAGTCCCGCTCGGGATTGGCCAGCTCCGCCTGGTAGGCGGCCATGTCGACCTCGCCCGTCTCCGTCATGAACTGCTGGAGGAGCGAGGCCGGCGGATCGTTCCGCAGGATGTGGAGAATCTCCTCGTCGTCGACGGTGATGCCGAGGCGGGCGATTTCCTGGTCCTCGAGCTTGGTCCGCAGCAGGTAGTCCCAGACCGTGTCTGCGGCCCGGGCGCGCTGGTTGACGCTCAGGGAATTGGTCCCGTACTGCTCCCGCATCTGGGCGAGATAGGTGCGGTAGGTGTTGTCCCATTCGACCGCGGAGATCTTCATTCCGTTGATCGAGCCGACCCAGGTGGGACCCTGGCGCGTGGGACCGTCCTGACGGTTGCACTGGGCGCCCCAGACGATGAAGGTGAACAGGATGAAGGAGATGGCGATAATCCAGTAGAAGAACTTCGCCCGCGATCGCAACAGTTTGAACATCTCGAATCTCCTCGCGAAGCACGCTTCCGGCCCTGAGCCGGTTCGCCGAAATGAAAAAATCCCAATAAAAAACCCAGGTCTGGGTCTGGGATGACGAGACAAGGTCCCCGTGGACGAATGGACCCTGAAAAATAGCATACAACGACTCCGGGAGCCAGAAAAACCCACGCCGGCTGGACGCTGGACCGCGATGATGGTAGATTGCCAGCCGACACGGAGGTCCACGCCATGAATCGCATCCTGATCACTTTCCTCTTGGCTACCGCGGCGGCCGTTTGCCGGGCCGACGAGCCGCTCTGGCCCCTGCCCCTGGAAACCCGCTACCTGACCTCGAACTTCATGGAGCACCGCGCCGGGCGCTTCCACGCCGGCCTGGATCTCAAGACCGAGGGACGCACGGGCTTTCCCGTCCTGGCGGCCGAGGACGGCTGGGTCTCCCGGATCCGCGTCTCGCCGGCGGGTTACGGCAAGGCCCTCTACCTGCGGGGCGTTTCCGGACGCACCTACGTCTATGCCCATCTCGAGCGCTTCGGCGACCGCTGGCGCGGGCAGGTTCGGCGGACCCAGGACCGGCGCGGCCGCTACGACGTGACCCTGCATTTCCCGGCCGGCAAGCACGAGGTGCGGCGGGGAGAGGTCCTCGCCCTGTCCGGCCAGAGCGGCACCGCCGGCCCCCACCTGCATTTCGAGGTGCGCGACGAGGCAAACCGGCCGCTCGATCCCCTGGCTAACGGGTTCGCCGTCCCCGACACCATCCCGCCCTCGATCCTCAGGATCCGCGCCATGCCGGCCTCGCCCGCGTCGCGCGTCGAGGGCGGTCTGCGCGCCCGCACCGTCGGGGGCGAGGCCCTGTCGGACGGTTTGCCCCCTCTGCGGGTCGCGGGGCCGGTGGCCTTCTCCGCGCGGATCCTGGAGACCTCCGACATCATGGGCTACCGGCTGGAGCCCTACCGCCTGTCCGTCTCCTTCGACGACTCGCTCGTCTTCGAGACGCGCAACGAGGTCTACGACTTCGCCGGTCAGCATCTCATGCGCCTCGAGTGGCTGGAGCAGCCCGGCCTGCGCGAGCGCTGGCTCCACCGGCAGCCGGGCGACCTCCTGCCGGGACGGTCGGGAGCGGGCTGGAGCCTGGATCCGGACGTGCTCACGCCCGGCAGCCACGAGGTGCGCGTCACCGTCGCGGACCGCGCCGGCAACTCGAGCGAGGTCCGCTGGGCGCTGATCGTCCTTCCCGAGGGCGAGAGCGATCCTCCCGCCTCGGCTTCGTCCTGGCCCGTGGATCCCGTACGCGTCGACCTGCCGCCCGAGAGCAAGGGATCGGCGCGCTGGCTGACGCCCTTCCTCGACGGGACGGGCGACGACGTGCTGCCGGCGCCCAAGGGCGAAGAGGCTCCCGCCCTCCTGGCGGCCGATGAGCTGACGCCGGGCGAGCGCCTGGCCGCCGAGCGCCGGCAGGGGCTGGAAGCCCAGGGCTGGAGCGTGCGCGTGGTCGCCGCCGACTGGGATACCCGCAACGGTCGCGTCTTTCCCCTGGAGGCGGCGCTGCCGGATACCTTGCCCCCGGATCTGGGCGTCTACGTGCAGAATCGCCGCGACGACTGGAATCCGGCCGGCGCTCCCCGCCGCCTCGGCGACGCCTGGGTCTTCGACGCCTACGGCGCCGGACGTTACGCCCTGTTCCGCGACCGCAACGCGCCCTACCTGGGCCCGGGGCCGGACGAGGGCCTCGTGAACGCCGCCGCGCCTTCGCCGGTGGCCGGAGTGTCGGCGCCGGCCTGGGAGATCTTTGCCATCCGCATGGACGATCTGGGTGCGGGCATCGACACGTCTTCGATCCGGCTCCGCCTGGACGGGCGGCCGCTGATCGCCGAGCCCGACCTGCCGCGCGATCGTCTCCTGGTGGAGCTGCCGGACGCCGCCACGCCGGGCGCCCACCGGCTGGAGGTGGAGATCGCGGACCGGGCCGGCCACGTCACCGGGCGCGCCTACGATCTGGTCCTGGCCGACGCGCCCTGACCGGGGGGGATGGACGATTCCGCCGCCTGCTGCTATCGTGGCCGGGCGGGCCGACACAGATCACGATCACGGACCGGGGCCGATGGCACAGACAACGTTCGTCCACCTCCACAACCATTCCGACTATTCGCTGCTCGACGGCGCCATGAAGGCCAAGGCCATGGCCGAACGGGCCGCGTCCTTCGGCATGCCCGCCCTGGCCCTGACCGACCACGGCAACATGTTCGGAGCGGTGGAGTTCTACCTGGCCTGCCGCAAGGCCGGGATCAAGCCCATCCTGGGCATGGAGGCCTACGTCGCGCCCGACCACGCCGAACGCTCGGACGATCCCCAGCGCCGTCCCCACCACACGGTCCTGCTGGCCCGCAACGAGACGGGCTGGCGCAACCTGATGAAGCTGTCCTCGCTGGGATACCTGGAGGGCTTCTACTACAAGCCGCGGATCGACAAGGTGCAGCTCGACGCCCACCGCGAGGGGCTGGTGGCCCTGAGCGCCTGCCTCTCGGGCGAGCCGTCGCGGGCCCTCAAGCTGGGGGACGTGGCCGGCGCCACGCGCGCCGCCTGCGAGTACCGGGAGATCCTGGGAGCGGACCGCTATTTCCTCGAGATACAGGACCACGGTATCGAGGCCGAAACGCAGGTCCGGCGCCTGATGCCCGAAGTGGCCCGCGAGGTGGGGGTGGGGCTGGTCTGCACCAACGATTGCCACTATCTCGAACGCGAGCACGCCCAGGCCCACGATCTGCTGCTCTGCATCGGCACCAACCGCCAGTTCGACGACCCCGCGCGCTGGCGCTACGACACGGACCAGATCTACATGAAGTCCAGCGAAGAGATGATCAAGCTCTTCCAGGACTGGCCGGAGGCCATCGCCAACACGGTGCGCATCGCGGACATGTGCGACCTGGAACTCAAGCTGGGCGAGCTGCTCCTGCCGGCCTTCCCTCTGCCGGGCGGGTTCGAGGACGAGTTCGCGTACCTGATGCACCTGGTCCGCGAGGGTCTGGACGAGCGCTACGGGAGCCTGTCCCCCGTCGTGGAGGAGCGCTTCGAGTACGAGATGGGGATCATCAAGCAGACCGGCTACGCGGGCTACTTCCTGATCGTGTGGGATTTCATCCGGGCCGCCCGAGAGCGGAACATCCCCGTGGGTCCGGGCCGCGGTTCGGCGGCGGGCAGTGTCGTCTGCTACGCATTGCGCATAACCGACATAGATCCAATAGAAAACAAGCTCCTGTTCGAGAGATTTCTGAATCCAGAGCGCATCTCCATGCCGGACATCGACGTGGATTTCTGCTTCGAGAAGCGCCCCGAGATCATCCGCTACGTCATCGACAAGTATGGCAAAGAGAACGTCTCGCAGATCATCACCTTCGGCACCATGGCCGCGCGCGGCGTCATCAAGGACGTGGCGCGGGTACTCGGCTTCAGCTTCGCCGAGGCCGAGAAGATCAGCAAGCTGGTGCCGGAGGGGCCGGGCGTCTCCCTGCGGGACAGCCTGGACACGGTGCCGGGATTCAAGCAGGTGCGCAGCGCGTCCCCCAAGCACGACATGCTGCTGCGCAACGCCCTGGTCCTGGAGGGGATGTCGCGCAATCCCGGCATCCACGCCGCCGGCGTGCTCATCACGCCCTCGCCGCTGATCGAGCATATTCCCCTATTCAAGTCCACGAAGGACGACATCACCAGCCAGTTCGACATGCGCATGGTCGAGACCATGGGGCTGCTCAAGATGGATTTCCTGGGCCTGCGCACCCTGACGGTCATCGACAAGGCCCTCGACCTGGTCGCCAGGACGACGGGGGAGCGTCTGACACCCGAGCAGATCCCCCTCGACGACCCGGAGACCTACGTCCTGCTGCAGGAGGGGCGCACCGTCGGCGTCTTCCAGCTCGAGAGCTCGGGCATGCAGGAGCTCCTGCGCAAGATGCAGCCGACGGCCTTCGAGGACATCGTGGCGGTCAACGCCCTGTTCCGGCCGGGCCCCCTCGGCGCGGGCATGGACGAGGTCTACGTCAACTGCAAGCACGGGCGCCAGGCGATCCACTACCCCCATCCCGATCTCAAGCCGATCCTCGAGGAGACCTACGGCGTGATCCTGTACCAGGAGCAGGTCATGCAGATCTCCTCGTTGCTCGGCGGGTTCTCCATGGGGCAGGCCGACACCCTGCGCAAGGCCATGGGCAAGAAGAAGCGCGAGATGATGGACGAGCTGCGTGTCCTCTTCCTGGAGGGGGCGCAGGAACGTGGCTACGAGAAGGCCCTCGCCGAGAAGGTCTACGACGAGATGGCCTTCTTCGCCGAGTACGGCTTCAACAAGAGCCACTCGGCCAGCTACGCGGTGCTGTCGATCCAGACGGCCTGGCTCAAGGCGCACCACCCGGCGGAGTTCATGGCGGCGACCATGACCACGGAGATGAGCAAGTCCGACCGCGTCACCCAGCTCATCGACGAGGTGAAGCGGCTGGGACTGAAGATCTATCCGCCCAGCGTGAACGAGCCGAGCAGCGAGTTCGGCGTGCGCGAGGGCGAGATCCTCTTCGGCATGGGGGCGGTCAAGAACGTGGGCGTCAAGGCCATCGAGGAGATCGCGGCGGTGCGCGCGAAGCGGGACGAGGACTTCACCGATCTCTACGAGTTCTGCGAACAGGTCGACCTGACCGCCGCGAACCGCAAGGTGATCGAGAGCCTGATCCACGCCGGCGCCCTCGACGACATGACCGGCCACCGCCGGCAGCTGCTCGCCAACCTGGACCGCGCCGTGCAGTACGGCAACCGCGTGGCCCGGGAGAAGGCCCAGGGGCAGGCCTCGCTCTTCGGCTCGGCCGTCGAGGCGTCGACCCGGCCGACCCTGGACGACTGCTCGCCCCACGATCCCCTGGACGAGCTGAGCCTCGAGCGCGCGGCCCTGGGCTTCTTCCTCTCGGGGCACCCCTTCCACGAGTACCGCGAGTTCATGGACAGCCTGCCCGTCTCCACCACCCGGCGCGCGGCCGGGTTGGGCGACGGCGCCTGGGTCGATCTGGCGGGTGTCGTGACCTCGCTGACGGAGGCCCGGGACCGCAACAAGAGGCTCTACGCGCGCTGCCATTTCGAGGACCGGCGGGGCCTGATCGAGATGATCGTCTACGCCGATCTCTACGAGCGCGCCTCCGAACTGGTCGGCAGCGACACGATCCTCGTCGTCGGCGGCCGTGTGCGTGTCAAGGCCGACGGCGTGCGGGAGATCGTGGCCGATCGCGTGGTGGCCGTCGATACGGCGCTCGGCGAGTGGACCGGCGAGGTGCTGCTGTCGCTGGATCTCGACACGGATGCGCCACGGGCCATCGAGCGGCTGGAGGAGTTCGTGCGCTGGGCCGCGCTGCCGGGCGTGGGGGAAGGCGGCGGCACGCTGGAGCCGCGCACGGTCCCGTTGCTCGTGGAAGCCTCCCGCGGGGGCCGACGCTGGCTGCTGCGGTCGCGCAGCCGGCAGGTGGTCCTCTCGCTGCACACCCTGCGGCGCATGCGCGATCTGCCGGGCGTCGAGGCGATCCGCATCCGGTGCGGCCTGCCCGCGCCGGAGCCGCAGCGCCGCCGCCAGGCATTCCGCAAGCGAACCGCCGGGGCGGGATAGACGCCCGTCGCCATGGCGGGCGCGACCTTGACACCATCGCCGGCAGCCGGATAGATTGAACGTTCGCTGGAATGAAGATCTCGAGGCGCGGGCACGGTCCCGTCGCCCCACGGGGAGATGCCGCAGCCGATGAACCTGAAGAAGACACCCTGGCTCGACTTCGAGAAGCCGATCGTCGAGCTCGAGGAACGCATCCGCACCCTGGAGGATTCGGCGTCGCTGCGCGGTCTGGACGTGACCGACGAGGTGGAGCGCCTGCGCACGCGCGTGGAGACGCTCGGTCGGGAGATCTTCGCGAAGCTGGATCCCTGGCAGCGCGTCCAGCTCGCGCGCCATCCGCGGCGTCCCACCACCAACCACTACATCGACCGCATCTTCGACGACTTCGTCGAACTCCACGGCGATCGCATCTACCGGGACGATCCGTCGCTGGTCTGCGGCCTCGGCTGGCTAGACGAGCGCCCGGTGACGGTGATCGGGCACCAGAAGGGCCGCGACACCAAGTCCAACATCCACCGGAATTTCGGCATGGCCCATCCCGAGGGCTATCGCAAGGCCCTGCGCATCATGGAGCAGTCCGCCCGTTTCGGACGGCCCATCATCACCTTCATCGACACGCCGGGCGCCTATCCGGGCATCGGCGCCGAGGAGCGCGGGCAGGGCGAGGCCATCGCCCGCAACCTGCGCGAGATGGCCGCGCTGCGCGTGCCCATCCTGGTGTTCGTGACGGGGGAGGGCGGTTCGGGCGGCGCCCTGGCCATCGGCGTCGGCGACCGCGTGTACATGCTGGAGAACGCCATATACAGCGTCATCAGCCCGGAGGGGTGCGCCGCCATCCTCTGGCGCGACCGCGCCAAGGCGGCCGATGCCGCGCGGGCCATGAAGATCACCGCGGCGGACGCCATGCGTCTCGGCGCCATCGACGCCATCCTGCCCGAGCCCATCGGCGGCGCGCACCGCGATTACGCCGCCATGGCGCAGACCATCACCGAACGGATCCGGAGCGATCTCGTCGAACTGGAGGGCCTCGGCACCGAGGAACTGCTCGAGCGGCGGCTGACCAAATTCCTGGCCATGGGCATCTTCAACGAGGCGAAAACGGACGACTGATCAAGAAATGCACCCTCGACCCGGTCCGCGGCGTTTCCCGTCTCCGGCCGAGGCGATTTGACATCGTCCCCGGCTTCGTTTATCCTTTTTAACGCCAACCTCTTCAAGTATCCTTCTCCGTGCAGACGGCGATCCGTCGTTCCGGGGAGGGCTCCGTCCAGGGTCTGTCCGTTCCCCAAGGATTCGGTTGCGTATGTCCGTGTGCCATGCGTGTCGTCTGCAGCGGTGCTCGATCCCGATGTGACTGCCTTCACGGAGGTTGACGCGTGCTGAAACCCGAACTCCTGGAAATACTGGCCTGTCCGGCCTGCAAGGGCCCGCTCCGTCCGTTGCCGGACCACAGCGCGCTGGATTGCCCGGCCTGCCGCCTGCGTTTCAGGGTCGAGGACGACATACCCATCATGCTCGTGGACGAGGCGACCCCGCTGTCCGAGAGGGAGGAGTCCTGACATCATGACGAATCCCTCGCGGACCTTCCGGCTCCGTCAGCCGCGCCCGACCGCCATGGGGCTCCTGGTGCTCGCACTGGCCTGTGCGCCGCTCGCGGCATCGGCCGCCCCCATAATCGGCGCGCCGGCCGTCACGGCGACCGCCACCGGCGACGCCGCGACGACCCTGGTCTTCACCTTCCCCCTCGAGGCCGCCCCGCGGGGCGGCCTGCTCTCGGCGGGGGATTTGCAATGGGCCGCGCCGCGGCCCATGGAACCCGCCCCGGACG
>Ga0180436_10002185_pt1 | contig 18755 bp, 11 predicted proteins | sample SS_ome_2_FD_132434 | JGI IMG/M metagenome (GOLD analysis project Ga0180436, IMG submission 132434) | Hypersaline lake sediment archaeal communities from the Salton Sea, California, USA - SS_3_S_2 metaG | ecosystem: Environmental > Aquatic > Non-marine Saline and Alkaline > Hypersaline >...
CCCCGCCGGTGGTGATTACCGGCGACAACTACGAAGACGGCCACGGCGTTAGGGACGGTTACCTGTACGACATGGGCGAAGTCCACATCAATATCTTCAATATCTCGAAGATCAACAGCGAGGTTCGCGGCGGTAATGCGCCGAGAATCAAACGGCTGAGCGAGTACATTGGAGAGAGCTACTTCGATTACCTGGCCGGGCTGGACGATCTGGTGATGCTGATGGACGAATCGCATCGGTATCGGGCGTCGGCGGGAGTTCGGGCGATCAACGAACTCAAACCGATCCTGGGACTGGAGCTTACGGCCACGCCGATGGTGCAGCAAGGCCAGAATACGATCCCCTTCAAGAACGTCATTTACAGCTATCCGCTCAGTGCGGCTATGGCTGATGGGTTTGTCAAGGAGCCGGCGGTCGCGACGAGGCAGGATTTCAACGCGGCCAACTACTCGCCCGAGGGGCTGGAGAAACTGAAGCTCGAAGACGGCGTGCGAATCCACGAAAGCACAAAGGTCGAACTTGAGGTCTACGCCCGCAACAGCGAGGTCAAGATCGTAAAGCCGTTCATGCTCGTTGTGGCCCAGGACACGACCCACGCCGATGCGCTCCAGCAGGTGATCGAAGACGAAGAGTTCTTCGACGGCCGGTACAAGGGCAAGGTGATTCAGGTCCACTCGAATCTCCGGGGCGCGGTGAAGGACGATGTTGTCCAGCAGTTGCTGACCGTGGAGGACCCGAAAAACCCTGTGGAGATCGTAATACACGTCAACATGCTGAAAGAGGGCTGGGACGTTACGAACCTGTACACCATCGTTCCGCTGCGGGCGGCGAACTCGAAGGTTCTGGTCGAGCAGTCGATCGGCCGCGGCCTGCGCCTGCCGTACGGCAAGCGGGTGGGCGCAGCGGCAGTGGATCGGTTGACGATTGTATCGCACGACAAGTTCCAGGAGATCGTGGACCACGCCAACGATCCGGATTCGATTATCCGCACGGGCGTGGTGATTGGAGAAGATATCCCCGCCGAGGGCAAGAAGGCGGTCGAAGTCAGAACTACGGTTGAAGAAACACTGCTCGGCGGGGAGGCGACGCCGGACGGACAGGAGACCGCCGGGCTGTTCGACAAGCCCGAGGAGAAAGCGGCCGCCAAAGCCACGCTGGAAGTCATCAGGGAATTCGAGCATCTTCGCAGGTCAGCCGACCTGATGACGCCGGAAGTGCAGGCGCAGATCACGGCGAAAGTCGAAGAGGCCATCAAACCCGTGCAGGGCAAACTGGAACTGGAGGGAGTCCATGAGAAGGCCGACGTGGCCAAGGTTGTGAAGCAGACGACCGAGGTCTACACGGAAATGTCCATCGACATCCCGAGAATAATCGTCGTGCCCGCTGGTGACGTGGAGATCGGGTATGACGATTTCGACCTCGACCTGGCCAATGTGAAGCTCCAGCCGGTCGAGCAGAGCATTCTGATCCAGCACTTGCGGACTCACGAACAGTATCGGCTGAAAGACGGCGGCGGGATCGTGGCCGAGGATCGACCCGAGAACTATCTCGTATCCGGCCTGATCGACTTCAATGATATTTGCTACGACGATCACTCAAGCCTGCTGTATAAGCTGGCCGGGCATGTCGTGGAGCATCTGCGGGGCTATCTCGGCGACGAGGACCAGGTAATCAACGTGCTCCAGTACCATCAGCAGTCACTGGTCAATCTGATCCATTCGCAGATGCAGGACCATTACACCGAGTCGGCCACGGAATATGTGGCGAAAGTAAGCAAAGGCTTCCACACGCTCACACCGAGCCTTTGCTCCGTGGACCGTGATGAGGACGTACGAAACTTCCGAACGCCGATATCGGAGCGGGCGAAGATAAAATCGATGATCTTCGGCGGGTTCAGCAAGAGCCTGTACGCTCAGCAGAAGTTCGACTCCGACTCCGAGAGGCGATTCTCCGTGGTGTTGGAGAACGACAAGGACGTGGTCAAGTGGGTCAAGCCGTCCAGGGGCGACTTGCGGATTCACTACAGCCACGAAGCCGACGGATACGAACCGGACTTTGTGGCCGAAACCGCCGACGCGATGTTCCTCTGCGAGCCTAAGCAGGCCAACCAGATGACCGACGAGACCGTTCTGGCCAAGGCCCGCGCAGCGGCGACATGGTGCAAGCACGCGACCGACCACTGCGACAAACCGTGGACGTACCTGCTGATCCCCCACGACCAGATAGACGAAACCAAAACACTAACCGGACTGGCCGCGTCGTATGCGCTGGCGAGTTCGATCTGACCTGCAAGGACTGCGCGGACTGTTGCCGCTTCGCCGTCGGCGAGACAGGCCTCCGGCGGATCAGTACGCGACGCGGTCGGGATGTGCGAAAGCGGCGTTCCGTCGGCGGAATGACGCTTCAAATCGCGGCTTTCCGCTCCAGGTCGATTGGCTGAATTCCTGAAAAAAATCAATGGAATCCGGCGGTGGTGCGTTGTAGTATTAGCGGTCCGTCTGGTTGGGCGGAGGCGCATTCCGATTTGACCACAGCAATGGAGAGTCATTATGGCCCAGAAGCATTCATTGAGTCGCCGGGGATTTCTCAAAGGGACCGATTACCGAAAGCTCCTGTCGATCGGACTTGCGGTTGTCGCGTGCGTTTCGGCGTTCGGCGTCGCCGAGGCGGCGCGGGAGGCCAAGCCCGATGAAGTCGCCAAGGTCAAGGCCGCCTTGCCCGCCAAGGCGCCGGCCAAACCGGCCAAGGCCCGCAAGCTGCTGATCTTCAACCGTTGCGAAGGCTTCCGGCACAGTTCGATTCCGATCGGCGCCGCGGCTATCAAGATGCTGGGCGAGAAGACCGGCGCCTATTCGTCGGTCATCAGCGACGACATGGCTATGTTCGCCCCGGACAAGCTCAAGGAGTTCGACGCGGTCCTGTTCAACAGCACCACGCGTCTGAAATTCAAGGACCCCGCCCATCGCAAGGCATTGATGGACTTCGTCAAGGGCGGCAAGGGCGTGGCCGGCATCCACGGGGCGACCGACAATTTCTACAGCTTCCCCGAAGCGGCGGCCATGATGGGCGGACTGTTCGCCGGGCACCCCTGGGGCGGTGGCGGGACCTGGGCGGTCAAGCTCGACGAGCCCGACCATACCCTCAATAAGTCATTCGGCGGCAAGGGCTTCAAGGTCAAAGACGAGATATACCAGCTCAAGGGCACTGTTTACTCGCGCGACAAGCTGCGCGTGATCATGTCCCTCGACATGGCCGACGAGAAGACCAACTCGCGCGGAAACAAGGACCCCAAGCGCGACGTGGCGATCTCGTGGGTCCACAAGGTCGGCAAGGGCAGGGTTTTCTACTGCTCGCTGGGACACAATCACCACATCTTCTGGACGACCGCCATCCTCGAGCACTACCTGGCGGGCATTCAGTACGCCCTGGGCGACTTGAAGGTCGACGACGCGGTCAAGGGCGCCGCCGCGGCCCCCGCGGGCGAATGCACCCTCGGCAGGAAGGCGCCCGACGGCGCGGTCAAGCTCGTCGGCCTGGACGGATGGAAGGGTCAGGGCAAGCCTGACCTGGGCAAGTGGAAAGAGGTTGGCGAAGTAAGCCTGGACGAAAAGAACCCCCGCAAGCTGGCGACCAAGCCGGGCAAGGGCATAATCGACAACAGCGGACGGACCAAGAACATCCTCAGCAAGGAGGAGTTCGGCGACATCGAAGCGCACGTCGAGTTCATGGTCTCCAAGGGCTCGAACTCCGGGGTCTACTTCCAGGGTCGATACGAAATCCAGGTATTCGACAGTTGGAAGGTCGCCAAGCCCAAGCACAGCGACTGCGGCGGGATCTACCAGCGATGGGGCAAGAATCCCAGCGGCAAGATGGGCTACGAAGGCGTCGCGCCCCGCGTCAACGCCTCGAAAGCCCCGGGCGCCTGGCAGACGTTCGACGTGATCTTCCGGGCCGCACGGTTTGACAAGGATGGTAAGAAGATCCAGAACGCCAGGTTCGTCAAGGTCATGCACAACGGGATCGTCGTACACGAGAACCGCGAAGTGACCGGCGCGACGCGGGCGTCGGCGTTCAATGATGAAAAGCCTCTCGGCCCGCTGATGCTCCAGGGCGACCACGGCCCGGTGGCCTACAGGAACATCTGGATCAAGAAATGCAAACTGCAGTAACTCGACGCTTATACCGATAAAACGCATCCTGAATGAAACCCAGGTCAGTGAAAGGAACTGAAATGAGCATAAGTCAACGCGTAGTAACAGCCATGACTCTGACGCTTGCGGCGGTAATGCTGGTCGCCGGTCCGCTGAGTGCGGCCGACCACACGAAGATCGTCGGATACAAGTTTGGCGAAAGCCGCGCCGCACTGGCGGCGATCGAAGAAGAGATTCGCACCGCCAAAGACGTCAAGGCGATCGAGGCCGAACTGCTCAAGGCGCTGAACTCGCCCAAGGCGACGTTCGAGTGCAAGCAGTTCGTCTGCCGCATGCTCCGCCGGATCGGCACGGAGGCTTCAGTTCCCTCGCTGGCCAAGCTGCTGACAGACGCCAAGCTGTCGAACATGGCCCGCTTCGCCCTGCAGGGCATGGCGGGAGCCTCCGTTGACGCCGTTCTCCGCGACGCGCTGGCCAAGACGACCGGCCCGATCCGAGTTGGAATTATCGGAACGATCGCAGCCCGCGGCGACGCAAAGGCCGTAGCACCGCTGTCCAAGCTGCTGGGCGACAAGGACGCCGAAACCGCACGCGCCGCAATCGCCGCGCTGGGCAAGATCGGCGGAGCCGACGCCGCCAAGGCGCTCGACAGCGCCAAGATCGACAAGTCGCTGCAGGCGGTCGCCGACGATGCGGCCCTTTCGTGTGCCGAGACGCTTCTCGAAGGCGGCGACGCCAAGGCCGCCGCGGCGATTTACAAGAAGCTGTTCGAGGCCGACAAGTCCACAGCCGTTCGAATCGCCGCCCTGGGAGGCATCGCGCGGTCCGACAAGTCGGTCGCGGCGCCGATTATCGCCTCGCTGCTTACCGGTAAGGACGCCGCCATGCAGCGTCTGGCCGCCAAGCTCGTTAACGAAGTCACCGGAGCCGAAGCGACGAAAGTCTTCGCCGACAAGCTGCCGAGTCTGCCCCCCGACGTGCAGGTTATCGTGATCACCGCACTGGCCGGACGCGGCGACAAAGGCGCCGCCGCTGCGGTGACCAAAGCCGCCGCATCGAAGGATGAAGCAGTCCGCACCGCGGCCCTGGACGCACTGGGAACGCTCGGCGACGCTTCGAGCGTTGGAGTGTTGACCGAAGCGCTGGCCGCCGGCGGGAGCCCCGCGGCCGCTGCGGCCGGCAGCCTGACCAGGCTCCGCGGCGACGGAGTCGGAGCCGCGATCATCGAGGCGGTCGGCTCGGACAACGCGGTCGTACGTGCGGCCCTGATGAAGACCCTCGCGGCCCGACGCGAGAAGGACGCCGCCGCGGCGGTGCTCAAGACCGCCGGCTCCGACGAAGAAAGCTCAGTTCGCCGCGCCGCGTTCAAGGCGCTGGGAACGCTCGGCGAAATGCCCGACATCGCGAAGATGGCGGCGCTGCTGGTCAAGACCGACAGTTCGTCGGATCGCGCGGGCCTGGCCAACGCGATCCTGCAGGTCGCCGAACGCTGCGGCGACGCCGACAAGCGCACCGCCCCGATCATCTCGGCGATGGGCAAGGCCGACGACAAGGCCAAGTCGATATTGCTGGTCGTGTTGAGCCGACTGGCCGGCGACAAGGCCTACGCGGCGATCAAGTCGCAGTTGGCATCCGGAAGCGACGACGTGAAGAAGGCTGCGGTCCGCGCCCTGGCGGCCTGGCCCGACGCCACGCCGGCTGAAGCTCTGCTGTCGGTGGCGAAGTCCGATTCCGACGCGGCCCGCAAGACCCTGGCGATGCGCGGCTACATTCGCGTCATCACCATCCCCGGCGAAACCAAACCCGACGCCGCGGCGTGCAAGGCCAAGACCGCAATGCTGGCCGAAGGCCTGAAAGTCGCCGCCGGCGACGCTGAGAAGAAGCAGATTCTCGCCGCCCTGGCCGGCTTCCCCTGCCCCGACGGGCTGGCGATAGCCAAGGGCTGTTCGAGCAACAAGGCCCTGGCCAACGAAGCCAAACTCGCCGTCAGCAAGATCAAGTGGGCTATCGCGAAGGCTTCGGCGAAGACCACCGCGTCGAAGGGCGCCGACAAGGCCGCCCTGGCGATCGACTCGGACCGCAAGACGGTATGGACCACCGGCGGCGTGATGGGCGTCGGCGATTCGTTCACTCTCACCCTGCCGGCGGCCGACACCATCACCGCCGTTACGCTCGACTGCGGCGACAAGATGGACGACTACCCCCGCCAGTACGAACTGTTCGCATCAACCGACGGCAAGGATTTCGGAACCGCCATTGCAAAGGGCAACGGCAAGAGAGGCATCACCACGATCAAGTTCCCCGCCAGGACCGCTAAGGCGATCAAGATCGTGCAGACCAAGAAGATCGAAGGCAGGGACCGCAGGAACCGCAAGCCGTGGTCGATCGCCGAGATTTCCGTTTCATTCGAATAGACGTCCCGAAAGGCAAGTTAAATGATTAAGACATCCAACAAGGCTGTTGTCGCGGCGACTGCGGCGATGCTGATCTGCTGTTCGCTGGCCCGAGGGCAGGCTCCCAAGCCCGCCGGGGCCGCCGCCGCGGCTATCTGTGCGGTCAAGCCGGTGGCGACTGTGGCGTCAAAACCGTACGACTCGAACAACCCCTGCGCCGCCGACATACCAATGGTCGGCGACTGGGAGGGCAGGATCGGCAAAGACCCGATCGTCGCACAGGTGATCGCCGCGCCCAAGGGCGAGTATACGATCAACCTGATGGCGAAGTTCGACACTCGCGACCCGAAGTTCGCGGTCCTTACCGGCAAGCCCGACAAGCTTGCCGGCGCCTCTATCTGCGATAAGTTCAAGGGCGGCAAGTGGTCGGCGAAACTCACCGAGACCGATCTGACCGGAACGGTTGAAGGCGACTGCAAGGCGTCGTTCAGCCTCAAGCGGGTGATGCGCCTGTCGCACCGCCTGGGCGCCAAGCCGCCGGCCGGCGCGACGGTCCTGCTCGGTTCGGAGACCAGGGATCTCAACAAGACCTGGACCAAAGGCGGAAAGCCTGTTGGATGGAAACTGCTCGAAGGCGGCGTGATGCGATGCGTGCCGCGAACCGGCTCGATCGTCACCAAGAAGAAATTCGGAGACGTGCATTTTCACGTGGAGTTCCGCACGGCTTTCCAGCCGGAAGCCAAGAGCCAGGGACGCTCCAACAGCGGCTGCTACATCCAGAACCGCTACGAGTGCCAGATCCTCGACAGCTACGGACTCAAGGGCCTGGCCAACGAATGCGGCGGCATGTACCGGGCCGTGGCGCCGCGGGTCAACATGTGCGCCCCTCCCCAGCAGTGGCAAAGCTACGACATCTTCTTCCAGGCCCCGAAGCTCGACGCCTCGGGCAAGCAGGTCGAAGGAGCCCGCATAAGCGTGGTGCACAACGGCGTGTTGATACATAACGATGTCCTTTTGAAGAAGGGCACCGGCGCCGGCGGCGGGCGAAAGCCCATCGCCAGGGAGTTCCTGCTCCTGCAGGATCACGGCAATCCAGTGGAATTCCGCAACATCTGGGCCGCGGAGTTGAAGAAATAACAGCCTGAATAAGGACCGAAAGGGACCCGAAGCAATCATTCCTGAAAGAGCACTAGATATGGACAAAAAAGAAAAAGGTACGAAGATGGACCGGCGGGGTTTCCTGACAAGGACCGCCGCGGCGGCCGGAGCCGGGGCGATCCTCGCCGGCGGACTGAGCAACGCGGTGTCCGACACCGCGGCGACCACGCCGGCGAAGACCGGAAAGGTCGACGATCTGAACGTCGGCATCATCGGCGTCGGAGCCCAGGGACACGTGCTGCTGACATCATGCCTCAAGGCCGGTCAGAGCATTCCCGGACTTCGCTTCAAGGCCGTCTGCGACATCTGGAAGTTCAACCGCGACAAGGGCGTAAACACGCTGAACGCCTACAACAAGACCAAGGGCTTCGGCGCCGTCGCGGAATACAGCGACTACAAGGACATGCTCGCCGACAAGGACAAGCTTGACCTTGACGCGGTCATCGTGGCCACGCCGGACTGGCTGCACGCCGAACACGCGATCGCATGCATGAAGGAGGGCCTGCACGTTTACTGCGAGAAGGAGATGTCGAACTCGCTGGATCTGGCCAGGGACATGGTCCTGAGCGCACGCGAGACCGGGCAGCTCCTGCAGATCGGCCACCAGAGGCGATCGAATCCCCGCTACCGCCACGCGGTCAACCAGTGCGTTCTCGACTCGCGCCTCCTGGGACGCGTCATGCAGGGCTACGGGCAGTGGAACCGTGCGGTCTCCGACGACATCGGCTGGCCCCAGAAGCACGCGCTTACCGCCGCCGAACTGGCCTCCAGCGGATACGACACGATGAGCCGCTTCCGCAACTGGCGATGGTACAAGCGTTACGGCGGCGGACCGATCGTCGACCTCGGATCGCACCAGATCGACATCTTCGCCTGGGTCTTCAAGTCCAATCCCAAGTCGGTCGTCGCCTCGGGCGGAATCGACTACTACAAGCACCACGAGTGGTACGACAACGTCATGTGCCTGTTCGAATACGAAAACGACGAGGGCATGGCCCGCGCGTTTTACCAGGTCCAGACCACCACCCGCCACGGCGGCTTCCACGAAGCGTTCATGGGCGAACACGGAACGCTTGTGATCTCCGAAGTTCCGCGCGACGGGAACTGGCTCGAGAAGGAAATCAACGCCCCCGACTGGAACAAGTGGGTCAAGAAGGGCTACCTCAAGGAGATGTCGACCACTGCGTCCGACACCAAGACCTCGAACGTCATGCTGGACGTTCGCGTCTCGCCGGCCCCGCCGAAGTGGCCCCTGCCGATCGAACTCGGCTCGCTTCCGCACCAGCCCCACCTGCACAACTTCTTCGACGCCGTTCGCAACAACGACAAGAAGATGCTGAACTGCCCCGCGGAGATCGGATACGAAACCGCGGTGGCGGTCCTGGCGGTTAACGATGCGGTCAAGAGTCAGAAGAAGATCGAGTTCACACACGACCAGTTCGAGGTCTAAGCTTGAAAAACATAACCATAGCAATCTTGATATCGGTTGCGGTTTCAGGCGGCCTGGTAATGGCCGAAGAACCGCAAAACCACCACTCCGACGGGACCCGCTGCGTGCCCCTGCACCGCCTGGACCTGAAGGATTTCGAAAATCGAACCATCCTGCCGACGCTGAAAAGCGCGATGCCCATGTCGACGAAACAGACATGCGGCATGTGCCACGACTACAAGACGATCGCCGGCGGGCTGCACTTCAACTCGTCGGCAGGCGGCCCCGGCGGCCGCCCCGGCGAACCGTGGGTGCTTGTAGACTCAGCCACCGGAACGCAACTGCCGATGACCAATCGCGACTGGGCGGGTCTCAGCACACCGCGGGACCTGGGCCTTACGCCCTGGACGTTCACCAAGATGTTCGGGCGCCACGCCCCCGGCGGCGACATGGCCAGCCCCAGCGACACTCTCAACTCAGCGGCCCGCTGGAGCGTTTCGGGAGTGGCGGAGATCAACTGCCTGGCGTGCCACAACGCTTCGTTCAAGCAGGACCACAGCGAGTGGGCCAGGCAGATGATGCGCGAGAACTACGCCTGGGCGTCGACCGCGGCAAGCGGGCTCGGCGAAGTCGGCGGAATGGCGTCGAGACAGCCCGATTCTTGGGACATCTCGATGGGACCCAGCCCCGACGACACCGGATACGCCACGCCCCCGGCGGTCAACTACGACCTGTCGCAGTTCGACTCCAAGGGACGGGCGCTGATCGATGTCGCGTCCCCCAAGGACTCAAGCTGCCTGGCGTGCCACTCGACGGTCACCGCCGGACAGCCCAAGTGGCGAAGCGACCGCGACGTTCACTCCGCCGCGGGAATCAGTTGCGTCTCATGCCACAGAAACGGCATCTCGCACAACATCGTTCGCGGATACCCCGGCGAGTCGAAGATGCGCAAGGACCCCGACGTAGCCTCGCTGTCGTGCGCCGGATGCCACATGGGAACCGAAGGATCAGGCGCCCGCGCGATGGGCGGACGGCTCGGAGCACCCGTGCCCAGACACGCCGGACTTCCCCCCGTTCACCTTGAGAAGATGACCTGCACCGCCTGCCACTCGGGGCCCATGCCCGGCATGACCGCAACGCGCGTCAGGACTTCGCGGGCCAACCGCATGGGGATCTTCGGACGAGCCCAGTGGTTCACCGAGGCCCCGAACATCTCCGCCGGCGTGCTGGCGAAGGATGAAGACGGAAAGATCGCCCCGCGCAAGATGATCTGGCCGGCGTTCTGGGGACGGATTGAAGGCGAGGAAGTCAAACCGCTGCTGCCCGACCAGGTCGCCCCGGCCGCAGAGGGCGTCCTCGACGCTCCCCAGCAGATCGCCAGCATCCTCAACGCACTGGCCGGTCCGCTTGTCGAGGAAGTCAACAGGATCAGAGGCATCAATCCCAGACTCATCACCCTAAAGAAGATCGGCGGAATCCCCGTCTTCGTGCATGAAGGCAAAGTCTACAGGCTCAACGCCGACGGCGGCTTGAACGTCTCGGAGATCGCCGGCGAAGCGCCGATTCTCGTCGGACCGTTCGCAAGAGACTACGCCGAAGGCCAGACCCTCTGTCTGCTGAGGGATTTCGATCCCGACGCTGACTTCCTCAACGACAACCCGGTCAAGGCCGGGCAGATCAAGTCGGTCATAACCTCGATGCTCAAGTCGCTTGCCGACGGCATCGAGGTCCCCGACGGAGTCGTGCCCGTGCTGGACTGCGGCGATTCGGTTCACATGCGCGACCTGGTCGCCGCGCCGACCGAGGAAGACAAGGAGAAGATGGCCTGGCGCCTGGTCAAGATCGAAACCGACCGACAGGCTCTTGCCGTTCCGCGTTTCGCCTGGATGACGAAAGCCGACAAGAACGTTCAGCCGCTGATCCCGGACATCGTAGTCCAGGCCGCGGCGAGCACAGCCGCCGTTGAGCAGTCGTTCACGCCGGCTCAGATCGCCACCGTCCTGGGCAAGCTCCAGGCCGACGGCGCCAGGTACGCCTACGTATCCGGCGGCAAGATGTTCTCGCTGGGCGAAGGCGGTCAGTTGGCGGCAAGCGATCACGAGGCCGCCGAGGCTTACTCCTGGTCGATGGGCCACGCAGTTCGACCGGCCGCCCAGTCGCTGGGCTCCGGCGGATGCACCGACTGCCACTCGACGGACGCGGCGTTCTTCTTCGGCAAGATCAAAGGTTCCGGCCCGCTGCTGACCGACGAGGTGGCCGTCAAGTCCATGTACGAACTGCAGGGACTCGACGCCGGCTTCCACAAGACGTTCGGAATGACGTTCGTGTTCCGCCCGATCTTCAAGACAGTGCTGTTCGCCGTGGCGATCCTGATCGCCGCGATCCTCGGCGCCTACGCGGCTTGCGGAATCCGCAAGTTCGTCGCCGCCGCCGGCGGCAGCAGGAAGCTCTGCTTCCCGCTGCTCGACAAGCTCGCCGGCCTGGTCGTCTGCGGCGTTGCGATAGTTCTGGTTGTCACCGGTTTCCTTCCCGTGCTGCAAGGCTCGATAATCACCGGGTGGATGCTGATAATCCACGTGATGCTCGGCGCCGTGTTCGGCGTTGCGCTGCTGGGCATGCTGTTCTTCCGAGCCGGCGAATGCGGCCGGGCTGATTCGACGAAGTACAGCCTCGGACAGAAGATCGGTTTCTGGATGCTGGCGACGTTCGGACTGATGCTGGTCCTGACCGCGGCGCTGGCCACCGTTCCGATGATCGGAATGTGCTGGCAGTCCCTGATGGCGACGCTGCACCTGTACATGGGACTCGGCGCGATTCTGGCCGGCCTGGTGTACGTTGTTTCGTCGGTCTGCGGGAAGAAAGCCTGATCGGAGCATGAGATGGGCGAATCGGAAGCGAATCTGCACCGCTTCGCCCACGAGGCGATGACCGTGACGTTCGAGGCGGTCGTCGCCCTGGAAGACCCCGAGCAGGCCCGCCAGGCGGCGGGCGCCGCTTTCGCGGAACTCGACAGACTCGAAAAACTGATGAGCCGGTTCGACGCATGCAGCGATATCGCCGCGGTCAACCGACTCAGACCCGGACAGTGCGTCGGCGTCGACATAGCGGTCTTTGACTGCCTTGTCGACGCCGCGCACGTATGGGCCGACACGCTGGGCGCCTTCGACATCACAGTCGGGGCCGTGATGGACTACAAAGAGACTGACAACGTTCCGCCCTCGGGTCCCGAAGACGAAACCCCCGCCGACGCCCTGAACAGGGTCGGTATGCACCGGCTGATAATGGACCGCGACGGTTTTCTCGTCGGCGTGCGCGAAGTTGAAGGCGTGCGGCCGGACAGTTGCGTATCGGTGGATCTCGGCGCGATCGGCAAAGGGTTCGCCCTGGACCGGATGCTGGATGTACTGGCCGACTGGGGCGTCGAAAACGCACTTGTCCACGGCGGCACGAGCACCGTTCGGGTCGTCGGGTCGCCAGGCGCTGGGGCGGGCTGGCCGGTGGCTGTCGGGGGACCCTGGGCCCGGGACGCCGGGATCGAGCGAGTCGTTCTAACCTGCGGCGCGGTAAGCGGATCGGGAACGCAGGCTCGCGGCGAGCATATCGTCGACCCGCGCGGCGGGCTGCCGGCGGACGGGCCGCTGGCGGCCTGGGTGATCTGCCCGAGCGGGGCGGTTGCCGACGCGATGTCCACGGCGCTGATGGTGATGTCAGCCCAGGAGGTCGAAGACTACTGCAAAAAGCACGAAAACGTCGCGGCGCTGCTGGTTATGCCCGACGATAACCGCCCCCACGGCGGCAGAATAGAACGATTCGGCCCGCCCAGAGGCGACGGCTTCGAAATTTTTTAGAAAAACCACTGGTGATTATCGAGGCCTGATCCGTTATAATTATGGCCGCATGACTACCGGCTGCGGTAGCTGGTGGTTTGTGTCCCCGCCAGACCCGTTCCCAAAAAACACAGACAATAACGGTAAATGGTTTAACCCCGTAATACGAGGCAAAATGATGAAAGACATTAAGATGCTGAACGTTCTCACGATAGCCCTTCTGGCCGGCGCGATGATCTTCGCCGGTTGCGGACCCAAAGGCGACGACACGCCCGACAAGGGCGGCGCGGCGACAAAGCCCTCCTGCTGCGGCACGTGCGACAAGAGCAAGACCCCGACAACCGGCCCCGCCGCGGTCAAGGATCCGACAACCGGCGGCGGCACAACCGTCAAGACTCCCGCCAAGGTCAAGAAGGTCGTCCTGGCGATCGAACTGCCCAAGGCCATGTTCAAGGGCACCCCTGTGCCGATGAACGAGCCGAACATCGCACCCGGACGTAAAAAAGGCGAAGAGCGCCCCGAGATCAAGGTGCCCGAAGGCACCGTCAATCTCGCCCTGAACAAGCCGGTGACCTCCAATGAGTCGCTTCCGGTTGTCGGCGACCTGGAGATGGTCACCGACGGCGACAAGTCCGGCGAAGACGGACACAACGTCGACATCGGTTTCGGCAAGAAGTGGGTCCAGATCGACCTCGAAGCCGTCTGCAACATCTACGGCGTTTCCGTATGGCACTACCACGGACAGGCCCGAGCCTACCGCGACGTGATCGTTGAAGTAGCCGACGACGAAGACTTCACCCAGAATGTCCAGATCGTTTACAACAGCGACCACGACAATTCCTACGGTAAGGGAATCGGCGAAAATATGGGCTACGTGGAGACCAACGAAGGCAAGTACATCTACTGCCCCAAGGGAACCAAGGGCCGCTACGTCCGACTGCACAGCCAGGGCAATACGTCCAACGACCAGAACCACTACATCGAGGTCGAAGTTTACGGCACGCCGGCCAAATAGATGAAGCATCCGGCCGCCAGCGTCGTCGCGCTGATCCTCGTTGTCGCCGGTGCGGCCGCGATAAGGATCGTGCGTCTGGACAACAGGCCGATGCACACTGACGAGGCCGTGCACGCTTTTAAGTTTGCGGACCTGCTGGAAAACGGCAACTACGTTTACGATCCGCACGAATACCACGGCCCAACGCTGAACTACATGACAGTCCCCGTCGTCCGAGCAGACGGCGGGGATTGTCTTGCGCAGACGACCGAGACGCACCTGCGGCTCGTGCCGGCGATCTGCGGGATACTCATGATCGCCGGACTATGGCTGATCCGCGATGCGATAGGTCGGGGGGCGATGTTGTGCGCCGCGGTCCTGTGCGCCGCGTCGCCGGCGATGATCTTCTACAGCCGCTACTACATCCAGGAGATGCTCCTGGTGTGCTTCACCTTCTTCGCCATCGCTGCGCTGTGGCGATGCGCCGCGGGTTGGCACACGATGCTCAGGCTCCTGTGGCTGGCGATCGCCGGCGTTTGCGCTGGGTTAATGCACGCGACCAAAGAGACGTGCGTGATTGCGTTCTTCTCGATAACCGTCGCCGGCGCATGCGTCGCGGTCTGGTCGCTGATTCAGGGCAACGGCTGGACGCGCCGCAAGATCGGCTTTCTGGCTGTCGGCGGGGCGGTGGCTCTCGTCTTCGCCGCCGCAGTTTCGGTAACGCTGTTTTCGGCGCTGTTCACGCAGTGGTCCGGCCCGTGGGATTCGATCGCCACTTACGGCGACTATCTCACGCGGGCAGGCGGCGAAGGCTCCGCGGGCGACCACAGCTATCGGTGGTGTCACTACCTGCGAATCGTTGGCTGGTGGCGAGTCGGTGACGGAATCGTCTGGACCGAAGCGTTCGTGCTCGCTCTGGCGGCGGTCGGCCTGGTCGCAGGCCTGATCGGACGCGGATGCGGCAAGGCCAGCATCCCGTTTGTGCGGTTCCTGTGCGTTTACACCGTCGCGATGACGGCGGTCTACTCGGCGATCACCTACAAGACGCCGTGGTGCCTGCTGGGCTTCCTGCACGGAATGATCCTGCTGGCCGGGGTCGGGGCGATGGTGCTTTTGCGGATGGCACGCCCGACGGCGGTCAAAGCCGCCGTTGCGCTCGCGCTTATCGCCGGCGCGGGTCATCTGGGCTGGCAGGGCTGGCGCGGGAGTTTCCCCAAATGCGCCGATCCGGGCAATCCGTACGTTTACGCCCACGCGACTCACGACGTGCCGAAGCTCGCCGGTCTGATCAGGGATATCACCGAGGTCCATCCCGACAAGAAGGACACTCTCGTTCAGTTGGTATGCCCGGACAATCATCCCTGGCCCTTCCCGTGGTACCTGCGCGACTTCACGATGCTCGACTGGTACGGCCAGGCCGCCAATCCGCCGATCCTAATCCAGCCCAAGGACGTCATGCCGCTGAAGCTGCTCCGCCTGCCGGTGACGTACAAGAGGGTTGATCCGGACGAATCCCGCGACTACTGGGAGCTGCGGCCCAACGTCTGGCTCGAGGTCCGAGTAGAGCCCGACCTGTGGAGGAAATACCAGGCGACGAAAGCCGCCGACAAGTAGAAGCATCATCTCCCCGCCATCCGACGATCGAAACATTTCCAGAGTTCTTCAATAAACCACTGATGAACGGGTGCGGTTGATCCGTCATAACTGTGAGAGCAGTTCAGATGCATAACCCCTAAACACGAGGTGGAAAGATGAAGAAGAGTTTCAGTCTAGCAATCATGTCCGCGATAACCCTGCTGATCGCAACGGCGGTGCTCGTCGGCTGCGACCAGAAACCGCGCCAGGCCGCCGCCGAGCGAACTGCGGCGGGCGACCCGGAGCCCAAAGTCGCCCAACTAGTCGGATCGCCCGTTCGCAAAAGGAAAGGAATCCCCAAAGAGGAGCTTCGCCTCAAGCTGCCCAAGGCGATGTTCATCGGCACTGAGAAACCGATAAACGAGCCCAACATTGCTCCCCTTCGCGCCAAAGGACTCAAGCGTCCGATTATCGAGGTTCCGGCAGGTTCGGTGAATCTTGCGATCAACAAGCCGGTGACCTCAAATGAAACGCTTCCGGTTGTCGGCCATTTGGAGATGGTGACCGACGGCAAGAAATCCGGTGAAGACGGATTTGGCGTAGACATTGGTTTCGGGAAGAAATGGGTGCAGATCGATCTGGGCTTGCGAGCGAACATTCACGGCGTGTCGCTGTGGCACTATCACGCAAACCCCAGGGCTTATCGCGATGTGATCGTCGAAGTGGCGGACGACGAGGACTTCACGCAGAACGTGCAGATAGTGTTCAACAGCGACCACGACAATTCGTACGGCAAGGGACTCGGGGAGGATATAGGCTATATCGAAACCCACGAGGGCAAGTTTGTTTACTGCCCCAATGGAACGCAAGGCCGCTATGTCCGCCTACACAGTCGAGGTAACACCGACAACGATCAGAACCACTACATTGAAGTCGAGGTCTACGGCATACCCATCAAGTAGTACGCCGGGACGGATTGGTCCTCCCAGCGCGGTCGGCGGTCAATTGAAGTAGTATTGATCGCCGACTGCGTGTATCCTTTGAGGCGAAGCCCGCCGCCCGGCGAGCAGGCGGGCCATGCCGAATGAACAGAGACGCCAACGAGGATACTGATATGGCCCAGGAGCGCAGCTACGTGATTTCACGCCGCCAGTTCATCGGCGCCGCAGCGGCGGCGGGGACAATCGCAATCGTGCCGTCGCATGTGATCGCCGCTAAGCCCGGTTCGACTCCGCCCAGCGACACGGTCAACATCGCCCAGATCGGATGCGGCGGCAAGGGCGGCGGCGACTGCATGCTCGCCGAGAAGGCCGGCGGGAAGGTAGTCGCACTCTGCGATGTAGACGCCCGGCGCGGCGGGGGGCTCTTCAGGCGGTACGGCAAGACCGCCAGAATCTTCAAGGACTTCCGCAGGCTGCTGGAGAAGATGAAGTCCGACGTCGACGGCGTGATAGTCTCGACCCCGGACCACATGCACGCGCGAATAACGCTGCAGGCGATGCGGATGGGCAAAGGCGTCTACACGCAAAAACCGCTTACCCGGACCGTTCAGGAGGCCCGGCGGATCACCCAGGCCGCCGCGAAATACAAAGTCGCCACGCAGATGGGCATCCAGGGCCACAGCTCCGGGCGCCACCAGTCCACCGGCGACTTCATCGGCGCCGGGGCGATAGGAACGGTGCGCGAAGTTCACATATGGACCGACAGGCCGGTGAAATGGTGGCCCCAGGGCATGGGCGCGCCGACCGAAAAGCAGACCCCGCCGGATACCCTCGATTGGGACCTGTGGCTCGGCGTGGCGCCGCATCGTCCGTATCACAAGAGTTATCTTCCGTTCATATGGCGCGGCTGGGTCGGCTTTGGAACCGGAGCCCTCGGCGACATCGGCTGCCACGCTCTGGACTCGCCGTTCGTGGCGTTGGGGCTCGGGGCTCCGACCAGCGTTAAGGCCAGGAGCTCTGAGTTCAACAGGATAAGCTTCCCCAACTGGTCGATCATCGAGTACAAGTTCCCCGCTGCAGGCGCTCGCCCGGCGATCAAGCTGGTGTGGTATGATGGGGGCAAGCGTCCGCCGCGGCCGGCGGAACTCGAAAAGGGCCGCAGTTGGGGCAACAACGGCAAGCTTTACATCGGCGACAAGGGCAAGATGCTCAACGGGCAGATAATACCGGAACCCAAGCGCAGGGAATTCGGCAAGCCGCCGGTGATCTTACCCAGGCCCGGCGATCACTACGCCGACTGGATAAACGCCTGCAAGGGCGCGGCGCAGGATGGAAAGCCTGTTGTGCCCGGAGCGAACTTCGCCTACTCCGGACCGCTGACTGAAGCGGTTCTGATCGGCAACGCAGCGTTGTATTATCCGGGCCAGGAGTTAAAGTGGGACTCGAAGAAGATGACATTCACAAACAAGCCCGAGGCCGACGCTCTGCTGACCAGCGAGTATCGCCAGGGCTGGAAACTGTAGCGGAAAAGCGAAATTGAAGACCGCCGAAGATCGAACTTCCCAACCTTACCTGTCGATTGTGATTCCCGCTCACAACGAGGCCAAGCGCCTCGGCGGGACGCTGGAGAGAATCCGCCGGTACGCCGAGCGCCACGATTTCTCCGTCGAGGTCATGGTCGTCTCCGACGCCAGCGTCGACGGGACGCCGGATCTGGCCCGAGCGTTCGATCCCGGACAGATGACGCTCAACGTGCTTGCCTCGACGACCAGCAAGGGCAAGGGCCGCACCGTTCGCCGGGGGATGCTCGCGGCGCGCGGTCAGATCCTGTTGATGACCGATGCGGACCTGGCTACGCCGATAGAGGATCTGGACAAGCTGCTGATCTGGCTGGATGAGGGATACGACGTGGTCATTGGCTCGCGAGCGTTGCCCGAATCGGTGCTGTGTCCGCCCCAGGGTCCGCTGCGGCGCCTGATCGGGTGGCTGTTCCGCACACTCAGGCGAACGTTGTTCCTGCACGACATTCGCGACACTCAGTGCGGGTTCAAGCTGTTCAACCGCCAGGTCGCCGATGAAGTGTTCGCACGTCAACTGCTCGACGACGCGGCGTTCGACTGCGAAATCCTGCTGCTGGCGCGAGTGGGGGGGTACCGCATCAAGGAAGTCGGCGTGGCCTGGGGCCACGATCCCGACAGCCGCATGAAACTCATCTCAGAATCGTTCCGAATGCTCCGAAGCCTCATAGCGCTCAAGTTCCGACTTGGCGGCGGGAGGGCGTAGACAA
>Ga0180436_10002186_pt1 | contig 18754 bp, 14 predicted proteins | sample SS_ome_2_FD_132434 | JGI IMG/M metagenome (GOLD analysis project Ga0180436, IMG submission 132434) | Hypersaline lake sediment archaeal communities from the Salton Sea, California, USA - SS_3_S_2 metaG | ecosystem: Environmental > Aquatic > Non-marine Saline and Alkaline > Hypersaline >...
CGAGCCATACTCGCGAGTTTCATCGGCCAGACGTTCGTCAGGGTCAAGCCAGCGGAGATCTTTCAAGCAAACGCCCCCTTACCGCAGGTCGACAAGCGTGATTCCGCGATCAAGGAATCGCTGGAACGAGAAATAAAGAACAAAAACAGGAACGGTAGCGACCACTGCCGCCGCCATGAGTTCACCGTACTGTATCCGTTGGTCGCCGATAAACGACAGCAATCGCACGGCGATCGTCTGGATCTCGCTGCGTTGGAGGTATATTGAAGAAAACCAGACATCGCGCCAGGCGAAAAAGAAATTGAACAGACCTGACACGAGGAGTACCGGCTTCGTGAGTGGGAGAATTATCGACAGGTATCGTCGAAAATGCCCGGCCCCATCTATCGTCGCCGCCTCGTCAATCTCCGCGGGAATGGTATTCATAAACTGTCGGATGAGAAACACATGGTACGCCACGCCGAACGCGTTCGGAAGTACCAGAGGCCAGATCGTGTTTACCAGATCAAGACGACTGAACAGAATGAAGAGGGGGATCGTCGTCACCTGGATCGGCACCATCATTGTCGCAAGGAGAATTCCAAACCAGAATCGACGTCCGGGAAAACGAAACCGCGAAAAACCGTACGCCGCCAGAGAAGAGCTCACCACGACCGTTACCGACAAGGCGAGAGCGTATTTGAGACTCTGAACGACGTTTCCCAGAATACGGGTTTGCCTGATCATGCTGCCATAGTTCTGGACGTACGGAGGTATCGGTATCCACACCGGTGGATTGGAAAAAAACTGCTCCGCATTCTTGAGCGAACTTGTCACGAACCAGAAAAGCGGACCCAGCATGAGAAGGGTCATGACCGTCACGAAAACGGTTCGCGATATCGACGTACCACGCTTAGCCACGGTTGTACTCCTCGTAGTACGAACTTCGGGAGCGGGCAAAACGGAAGACCGTGACGGTGCTGAGCATCACGACGATGAACAACACCACGCTGAGCGCCGCGGCGTATCCGAGTTCAAACCGTCGAAACGCATTCTGATGGATATGAATCAGGTACACCCCGAGGGAGTATTCCCGCCCGTACGGTGCCGCAAGGCTTGCATCGGCGGCCGCCGTGAGCGGAAGGATATTGTCGTACACCTGCCATCCGGTTATCACGGCAATAACCGCGTTAAAGAGAATAACCGATGAAATCAGGGGGATCGTCACCGAGAAGAACGTTCGCACCGCTGAGGCTCCGTCAATTCGCGCTGCATCATAGTAGTCGCGGGGGATCCCCGAGATCGCGGCAAGGAAGATCGTCATGGCCGGACCGAGAAACCAGATATTGGTGAAAATTGCCGTCGGGAGCGCCGTTCTCGTATTGGTGAGCCATCCAACGCTCGGAAGACCAAAGAAACGTACAATCGCATTTGCCACTCCGTTGGGACTACCCGAAAAAATGAACCCCATGACGATCCCCAGGGCGACGGTAGGGACCAACGACGGAGCATACCAGAGCGTCCGCATCAATCCTGCTCCACGCCTCTGACCTGCCAGCGCATTCGCGGCCACCAGCGCGAGTATCACCTGTATTCCGTTCGCGACGACCACCCACAAGAACGTGTTCCGGAGTACGATCCAGAATACGGGATCGTCAGTAAAGACGACCCGATAGTTATCGATCCCGATCCATTGGAACGGCTCAAAAAGGTTCCAACTCGAGAAGCTCATGATGAGATTGACAAACATCGGACCCGCAACAAAGAGAGTAAATCCGAGTATCCACGGACCCACGTACAGATACCCGATCCATTCCGATCGTACGATTGTGTTATGCTTCATATTTACGGTACCCTGAAGAAACGCGGGGGATGGAGGGGAGACCCGGCTTTGCCATTGGATCCGGTTGAGCCGAGCCCCTCCCCAAAATCCCTCTTTTAGTACATTGCGTCGAGGATTTCCTGACCCTCGCTGTCCACCCGCCGTACAAACTCGTCTACTGTGATCGTGTCATCCATCAGGTTTTTGTACTGGTCAAACACAAAGGTGTTGAACGTATCGGATCGCAGAAGCGGCAAGGGCTTGAACCGCGGCATCATGTATAGGTACGCGGAAAGATCTACGCCGGGATACTGACCGAGAAACTCCTCGGATTCCAGCAGATCCGGATACGTCGGTATTCCCAGCCCGAGACTCGCTACCATACGCTGACCCTGATCACTTCCGACGAACTCAAGAACCCGCCAGGCCGCATCCTTCTTCTCGCTCGACTCGGCGATCATGAATGCGTTCAGGAGACCCCGTACCGGTGCATCCGGGACACCCTCAGGTATCGGCATGACTCCAAACTGGATCCCCGCTTCCTGCAGACCCGGGAACTCCCAGGGACCTATCGTCGAAAAGGCGGTTCTGCGATTCAGTAGGGGGCTCTCCCACTGCTTGCCCCATTCCGCGACAGGCGGCATGACGGTAGCGAGCTCATCGATCAATTCGACCGCGCGACGTGCACCGGGGCGGTCCACGATCACTTCCGACGGATCCACAAGAGCATCGAACATGTCCTCGCCGTAGGCGGACATGAAGAAGTTCATGCGGCCGGGATTGTCGTTCTGGTCCGCGTATCCCACGGTATTGACCGAGCCGTCGGCGTTTGTTGTGGTAAACCGCGCCGCAAGATCAAGAAATTCATCCCAGGTCATCGGTTGGCTTGACGAAGGATAGGGCAATCCCGCGTTATCAAAGAACTCCTCGTTGTAGACCATGCACCAGACAGCAAGATCGGTGGGTACGGCGAGGATCCGCCCGTTCTGAGTGAACGCCTCCAGCAAGCCGGGAACAAGCTCATCCGTCTTGACGTCGCTCCCCGCCAGATAGGGCGAAAGATCGGCGAACCGGTCACTGTAATACTTGGAACCCTGATAGCTCGTCATCGCCACGATGTCGGCGGTCTCGCCCGCGGCGAGCTGAACGTTCAGCGTATCCCAGTAGTTCTGCCACGGAATAAACTGCATTTCGACCCGCACATCCGGATTCTCCGCTTCGAACGCGTCGAAGAGAGTCCGGAAGTTTTCCTCTTCCGCCGGGCTACCCCACCGCATGAACGTGACAACCGTAACGCCGTCGTCCGACGCGTCCGCTTCCCGTTGTCCACCGGCGAACCCGAGTGATGCGACAACCATAATCAGTACGGTCATCGCCAAGGGGCTTCGTAACATACGCTTTCCTCCTACGTTTGTGTGTTTCTCGCAACCGACGGTTGCGACGTTATTCCAAGCTGTACGCGCAATCGGACGATGCGATCCGCGATTCCCGCGGGGGTAACCCCGAACTCACCGTACACGGCGGTATCAAGAGGATTGGTACGCCCACCGATCGCCTGAACCCAGTGATCGGGAACCGCGTCGACGCCGTACACAAAACCGGCGATACCCCCGACGGTTGCGGCATTGCAATCGGTGTCGTATCCGGCGCGGATCGTCGCGGCAATCCCTTCGTGAACCGAAATAACTCCCTCGTCAAGAAACGACAGAATCGCGGCTACGATCGCGAGGTTGGGAAGAACATGAACAAACTGGTAGTCATCGGCGCGATAGTTGTCGGAAAGGAAATTCCATAGTTCCGACGGTGAACAACCCGACTCGATCCGTTGGAACACCGTCGTCAGAAGGCGCGCGGCTCGACTCTTTGGGGGAAGAAACTGCATCGCCTGGCGGAGGGCCTCTCTCAACGGAACGCCACCACCAAGCAGGGAGTACAACGCCGCCACGTACAGGGCACCATAGATACCGTTCTTCCGATGAGAGAGATACGCATCCTGATAGGCCACATGGACCGCCTGAAGAGGATCTCCGGCAAAAACGAGACCGTACACGTCGACCCGAATCTGTGCGCCGATCAGCTCTCGGTACGGATTCCGCCACGAGCCGGCATCTTCCGGCGGAACACCGGATGCGATATTCCGATAGGCTTGTCGCTCCGCCGTAAAAACCTGCCCGATAGGGAGACGCTCGGTCCATTCGACCGCTACATCGGCGGTCGAAAATCCCGCCCCGTAGCGCTCCAGCAGGGATAGAGCAAGTATCGTATAATCCAGATCATCGTCCCGGGGTATCGGACCGTTTAAGGGAGGGGCACAACGCGCCGCATCGGGCGCGAGAGATACTCCTCCTCCGGTGGCACGCTTACTCGCCGACTCATCGAACGGCACGAGAGGAATCCGTCGTCGCTCCGGATCGTCGTATCCACAGAAATCAAGGTACTGAGCGATGTGCTCTCGACTCCACCCCTCCAGGGGTTTCCCGGAAATGCAGCCGATTATCCGACCCATTACCGCCGTCTCGATTCGCTCCGGACCAAAGCCATAGGCAATCACCGGTCGTCCGGAATACTCTCGAAACGCCGGCGCCACATCCTCAATCATTGTAAGAGCGGAGGGCTCGTCGACGTTCGTACTCTCCCGGATCGAGGAGGACACGTCGTCGTACAGGCGTGCCAGTTCTGTCTGGGAGTAGGATTCCATTTCCCCGTCGAGGGCACTGCGAAGCGCCGTCGGGACCGGAACACCTTCCAGATCCAGTTGCACCAGCTCCGCCGAGAGCAACTCCTGAAGTTCCGCTTCGCCAAAGACGGTGCTTGTTCCTATTTCCGGGATTCGGTCGGCAACGTACGCCCCCTCCGAGAATCGTATATCGATCAGGCCTGCACCCTGCAGAATTCTCAGGGCCTCCCGTACGGCGGGTCTGCTCACGCCAAGGCGCTCGCTGAGGCTGATTTCACCGGGGAGACGTTCTCCCCGTGTAAGGATACCGTGTCGAATATCGTGTTCAATCTCCCGTGCAACGATCACCGGGAGCGTTTCCCGTCGTACCTTCTTCATGATTGTAATACAATTTTACAACCATACAATAATCCCGTCAACAGAAATCCTCGGCGCCTTTGCCTCCCCTCCCGCTGACACCGCGCCCCGCTTCTGATAGACTCCGCCGCAATGAATCGACACGAGGAGATAGCTCGCCGCCGGACCTTTGCGGTCATAAGCCATCCGGATGCGGGTAAGACGACGCTCACCGAGAAACTCCTGCTCTACGGCGGTGGTATCCGCACGGCGGGGGCGGTGAAGTCCAACAAGATACAGAAGACCGCGGTTTCGGACTTTATGGAGATCGAAAAGCAGCGGGGCATCTCGGTGGCAACGGCGGTGATGACCTTCGAGTATTCGGGCTACCTGATCAACATCCTCGATACGCCGGGGCACAAGGACTTTGCGGAGGATACCTATCGCACGCTCACCGCCGTGGACAGCGTAATCCTGGTGGTGGACAGCGTCAAAGGCGTGGAGGAACAGACGGAGAACCTGATGAACGTCTGTCGCATGCGGGCAATTCCGGTGATCGTCTTTGTAAACAAACTGGACCGCGACGGGCAGCCACCGTTGGATCTGCTGGGGGAGATCGAACGGAAGCTTTCCATCGGCGTTCGCCCCCTCTCCTGGCCGATCGGCAGCGGGCGCGGATTCAAGGGAGTGTACAACCTCTTTGAACGGACGGTTCAGCTTTTCAAGCCGGGAAAGACTGTGGTGGAGAACGATCGGGTGCTCATCGACGACCTGACGGATCCGCGGCTCGATGGGATGATCGGCGGTGACGCGGAGCGTCTCCGGGAGGATATCGAACTGCTCGACGGCGTGTACGATCCCTTTGACGCGGAGGACTACCGCGCCGCCCAGGTGGCGCCGGTCTTCTTTGGGAGCGCCCTCAATAACTTCGGCGTGAAGGAGCTCCTGGAGACCTTTCTCAGGGTCGCCCCCGCCCCGGCGCCGCGAGCGGCCGCGACAAGAGCCGTGGAGCCGGCGGAAGAGCCCTTCAGCGGTTTTATCTTCAAGATCCACGCAAATCTCGATGCGCGGCACCGGCACCGGATCGCCTTTCTTCGCGTCTGTTCGGGCGTGTTCCAGAAATCACAGGATTTCCTGCACGTCCGCAAAGACGAGCGCATCCGCTTTACCAACCCCTACAGTTTTATGGCGGATACGCCGCGATCGGTGGATGAGGCGTTTCCCGGCGATGTGGTCGGTCTCTTTGACCGGGGGGACCTCAAGATCGGCGACACCCTCACCGCCGGCGAGGCACTGGAGTTTCAGGGTATTCCGGACTTCTCACCCAACATCTTCCGTGAGGTGGTCAACGCGGACCCCATGCGGTCCAAGCAGTTTCACAAAGGCCTCACCCAGCTCATGGAGGAGGGGGTAGCCCAACTGTTTACGCAGAACCACGGCAATCGGCTCATCATCGGCACCGTGGGGGAGCTGCAGTTCGAGGTCATTAACTTTCGGATGGAACACGAGTACGGCGCCGCCTGCCGCTTTCACCCGCTGCCCTTTACCCACGCCCGGTGGATAACCGCCGCGGAGAAGCGCCACCTGGAGGATTTTCTCGCCTACCGCGACGGCAACGTCGCCTGGGATCGCGACGGTAAGCCGGTCTACCTGGAGACCTCCGGCTGGGTCATGGAGCGGACGATCGAGCGCTTCCCGGACCTGGCGTTCCACCGCACCTCGGAGTTCAAGCGAGCCGGGTGAGGCGCGGGGCCGAGGGGGCGCCGTCGGAGCGCGGATCAGCTCTCCCCGGGCTCACCGCGCAGCCGCCTCCACAAAGTTGACCGTCCGCACTCGCGTAAAGGTATCGATGCTGCGGCCGTCACCAAACTTCTCGAACTTGACAAAGCCCCCGGCCATGCTGTCGTGACCGCCGCCGATGCCGTAGCCCTCCACGATCGCCCGTACCAGATCGCCCGCGTTGACCCGCGGATCCACGCTGCGGACGGAGTACTTCACGCCCACATCGCGTACGGAGTAGCTCACCACCACGTTGACGCCCGCGATGGTGACCACGATATCGCTGGCGGTTCCCAGGAGGGAGTCGTTGGCGTTTACCAGGCGAAGAAAGCCGATCTCGTCGTAGACCTCTACCGTTTCAAAGGCGTCGGCGTAATCCTGCAGATCCGCCACGCTGATCTGGTTGGCCTTGAGATTGTTGATAAGCGAGACGTCGGCGTGCTTGTAGAGCCAGTAGAACATGTCTATATCGAGGGCGTGGACACCCCGGCTCAGGTTGTCCGTATCCATCATGATGCCGTAGAGCATCGCCGTGGCAGCGCTGGCGTCGGGTTCGAGTCCTGCGTCCTGGTAGTACTGCGCTACAATAGCGCTGCAGGAGCCGATCTCCGGGCGGACGTCCTCAAACCGGTACCCCTGGGGTCCGTTGTACTGGTGGTGATCGATACACGCCACCTCGTCGGTTACCAGGTCGGTCACGTTGGAGTTGTTCTTCTGCACGTCTACGAGAACGGTCCAGTCCTCCTCGCCCAACGTGTGGACGTCGGCGGAGTGCTTCATCTCGATCCCGAAGGTCTGGAGCATGGTAAGGCTGTTGGCCTTCTCGATCTCGTCTTCGTAGACGATCACCGTCTCGAGACCAAGCTTCGCCAGGAGCTGCTGGAGCCCGAAAGAACTGCCGATCGCGTCGGGATCGGGGACGTTGTGGGGTTGAAGAAACACCTCGTCGGGGGCCTGCTTGAGCAGTTCCAGGAGATCGTGGATTCGTGCCATGCCACGATCATACTACGAGAGCGGCTCGTTTTCGAGACTTTTCCACAGATAGTGACACGCCAGGGAGCGATACGGAGCCCATCGATCGGCAACCGCCACTACATCCTCATGCGACTCCCGGTCCACACCGTAGTGGCGCGCGACGGCGCTGCGCAAGCCCAGATCACCCACCGAGAATACGTCCGGTCGACCCAGGCTGAATATCAGGAGCATCTCCGCGGTCCAGCGTCCCACCCCCTTGAGGCGTACCAGCTCCGTCACGACCGCCTCGTCGTCGAGTCCCGCCGGCGCCGTCGGATCAAACTCGCCGGCGAGAACCGCCGCGGCGATCCCCTGGACGTAGCCAACCTTGGGGCGGCTCAGGCCCGCGGCGCGCAGCGCCTCCGGATCGACCGCCGCCAGCGCGGCGGGGGTGATGCCTGCGGGCGCGCCGCCGTCAAACAGCGCCTCCACCCGGGCAAAGATCGCCGCCGCCGCCTTGACCGAGAGCTGTTGCGAGATGATTGCATCGATGAGGTCTACAAAAAGATCCTGATGATCCCGCGGCTCCGGCGGCGGGTACGCCTCCACGAGTCGTCGCATCACCGGATCGCGGCGGAGGTGTGCCATACCCTTGGCGAGATACGCCTCGTGCGTCGTCCGGCGCGGGTGCTGCCGATCCCAGTTCTGCATCGCTGTTGCCACCACCGCCGAATGCGGGAGTCTAATGGTAGAGGTAGCGCTTTATCTTGAACGTGGGCGTCTTCTCAAAGGGGTCGCTCTGCTCCACGATCTCGGCGATGCGTGAGAAAGCGCTCAGGTGTTCGTTGGCGCGGCGCCGAAGTGACTCGAGATACTTGCCCGCGGCCCCACCGGCATCGCCTATGGCGGTCCCGGCGCCCTTGGCGATATCAACCACGGTACCGGCGGCAGTCCCGGTAAACTCGGCGAGCTTCTCGTAGTTGAGCCGTACCATCGCCACCAGGCGGTTTCCACGCTTGATGACCAACGCTTCTTCCACAGTGGGGTCCTGCGCAAGTACCGACTCGATCGCCTCGGGGTAGATATTCTCACCGTTAGCACCGATGATCACCGACTTCTTTCGCCCGTCTATCCGGAGACGTCCGTTCACAAACGATCCGATGTCGCCGGTGGAAAACCAGCCCTCCTCGTCGAGAACCTCCGCGGTCATCTCGGGATTTTTGTAGTAGCCCTTCATTACGTTGGGCCCGCGGGCGAGAATCTCGCCGTCCTCGATCCTGATCTCCACGCCGGGGATCACGGGACCGATCGTACCGCGTCTGTTGTGTCCGGGAGAGCTCCCCGCCAGGAGCGGCGCGGTCTCGGTGAGGCCGTAACCCAGCGCATAGGGAAAGCCGATCCGGTAAAGAACGTCTTCCACGTCCGCCGCAAGCGGCGCGCCACCGATACCAAAGAAGCGGATGCGGCCGCCAAACGCGGCTTTGAGTTTACGTCCCGCCGCCCGGTAGATAAATCGGGAGAGGATCGGAATCCGCCGGAGTACCCCTACCGCCCCGGTCGAGAGCGCGGGGACCACCCGAGAGCGCACAATCTTTTCGATAAGCAGGGGAACCGCCAACATCAGGTCCGGCTTGACCGACTCCAGCGCCGCCATGAGAACCGTCGGAGCCGCCGGACGATCGAGATACGCCACCGTCGCTCCCCGGGAGAACGGTAGAAGCATACCGAGCGTACACTCGTAGGTGTGTGCCAGCGGCAGGATCGAGAGGAGTCGCTCACCGGGTTGGATATAAGCGCAGGTATCGGAAGCGTCGAGATTGCTCGTAATGTTGGCGTGGCTCAGCACAACACCCTTTGAATGGCCGGTGGTGCCGGAGGTATAGATGATCGCCGCCGTATCATCCGGGAGGGGGCCATCGTGCCGCGCCGGTTCATCGTCGGGTTCGGTCGAATCGGCACTGTCGACAAAGGTCGCGAAACTCGATTCGAGTTCAAGAATCGTGATGTCCGGCATGGCGGACTCCGGTGCGTCGTGGATACGCGCGATCTGCTTTTTTGTAGCCAGCAGAAGTTTTGCGTTGGAATGATCAAGGACAGAGGCCACATCGATAATCGGGAAATCCTGTAGGATCGGAACAACCACCGCCGGCCACGATACGATCGCGAGATAGGCCGCGGGCCAGGAGGGGTGACTCTCCCCGAGCAACGCAACGCGATCTCCCGCGGCGATACCGTGCTGCGAAAAAAGACGATGGAAACCCGCCACAGCGTGAGCGATATCGCGGTACCGAAACCGTGATCCATCGGTGATTTCGTAGGCGATCGATTCGTCGAATTCAGAGAACGACCGGAGCATCAGATCACGAATCGTGTAGGGAGATTTCATAGTTCCAAGCTACTCCCGTCGTCGCCGTTTTTCAAGAGACGATTTTGGACGTTCCGAGTTCATTCTGTGGGGACGTTTTCGGGTGAGAATTTTCGACACATGTCGTACAATGGTGACGGGACTGTTCGATGAGTGTACAAACCGATCTGCTAACAGCGCTCGATATCAAGGATATCTCCATCTACTTCCAGCCGATTACCGATCTCGGCTCGCTGGAGGTGGTTGGGGTAGAAGCGCTACTCAGACCCGTCTCGATCAGCGGTGAACTCATGTCACCGGGAGCGGTTTTTGAACGCGCCGAGGCAGCGGGCGTCCTGGCGGACCTCGATGAGATGGCGCGCACCGCGGCGATTCACGCCTTTGTCGCGACCGAACCTCCCGGAGCCACGGTCGTGCTGTTTCTCAACTACGCTGCCGAGACCTGGGCCAACCGACCGCTAAATCTTGCAGCGCTGGAACGCGATGTCCGATCGGCGGGGATCGATCCGAGCCAGATTGCGATCGAGTTTGTAGAATCGCGCCTTCCCGATCACGACGCATTGGAAGCCCTGGCAACGGTGTGTCGCGATGCGGGATTTCGAATCAGCCTCGACGACTTTGGGACACGACACAGCAATCTCGAGCGCGTCGTTGACGTTTCCCCGGACGTTCTCAAGATCGATCGCAGCGTCGTCAGTGCGGCCGGCCACGACGGGGACGCCTGCACGCTTCTTCAATCGATTACCTATCTTGCCCGGACGATGGGGGCTCTCAGTCTTGCCGAGGGTATAGAATCCTACGATGACCTGTTCATCTGCGCAGAAGTCGGAATATCCCTGGCGCAGGGGTTTCTCCTGGGACGACCGTCGGCACAGCGGGACGCCGCGATCGAACGCAGCACCAAGGCGGCGGAACAGCACCGACGGGCGCTGCAAACCGATCTGGAACACCGGATAAAAGAAAGCCAACTCCTCTCGGAGCGCCGGGAAGGCGAGATCGCGGCGCTTGTCGACCATCTCGCGGCGGTGCGCGATTCTGAATTGGCAACCGCGCTTGCGGTCGAAATCGGATCGATCCACGGAGTGGAGAGCGGCTGTATCGTCGATCTTCAGGGCGTCCAGATCACACCGGTAGTCGTCGCCGACGATAGTGTTCCACGACGGGTACTGCCCGGGGGAGGCATCGGCGGCAGTCTCATTCTCAAGGACTTCATCTACGGTCTCCTGGTCCTTGGGCAGCGCCGGTTTGTCTCCACCCGTTCGCTTTCGATCTATTCCGGCAAACCCTGTCATACGATCTCAACGCGGTTTAACACCGCCGACAAGTCCGAACTCATACTCTGTATCAATCTGCCGTTGGGAGGGACCTGATGTCCTACGATCTCCGTTCCGTACACGCTCCTCGGGTTTCCGGCTCGAGTCTGTTTATGCTCGTGGCGCTTCTCGAAAACAAACTGACCGGCGGTCTTTTGGCACCGGGTTTTCTCCAGCGTCTCGGGATATCGTCGTTTCGGCGATTTGCAAGCGCAGAGATTCCGGAGTTCTTTCCACGCAGGGATTCCGCTGAAGGACGGTGCGAGACCCCGGGAACGCTCCCGGAGGCACCGGCGCTGTCGCTGATAGACCGGATCGGCACGACCGTTCGACCGGAGGGAAGCTATGTTTTTCCGTCGGTCGCCGACTACGCCCGAGCCTACCGCGACCGCACGCTTGATCCGGAGACGGTGGCACGACGACTCGTGCAAGTCCTGGAGCATCAGGATCGGGGCAACCCTCCCCTGTACGCGTTTATCAGCTACAGCTCCGACGAGATTCGGCGCCAGGCAGCCGAATCGGCAGCGAGAATCGCCCAGGGCACGGCGCGTTCGATCTTTGAAGGCGTGCCGGTGGCGATCAAGGACGAGATGGACGTGGCGGGACTCCCTACGACAATGGGGACGAGTTTTCGTTCGACCGAGGTAGCCGAGCGCGATTCTTTCGTCGTGGCGCGACTCCGCGAGGCCGGCGCGATCATCGTGGGCAAGACCAACATGCACGAGGTGGGACTCGGCGTGACCGGTCTCAATCCGTTTCACGGTACGCCGGTCAATCCCTACGCACCCTGGCGCTACCCCGGCGGATCGAGTTCCGGCAGCGCCAGCGTTGTAGCGTCCGGCATCGTTCCGGTGGCGATGGGAGCGGACGGCGGCGGATCGGTGCGAATCCCTTCGGCGTACTGTGGCGTATTCGGCCTCAAACTCACCCTTGGACGGGTCAGCGATCGCGGGGAGTCACTCCTGGCTCCAACGGTGGCAAACCTGGGGCCGATCGCCGGCAACGCGCGTGATCTGGCGCTGGCGTATTTGACGGTAGCCGGTCCCGATCCTGAGGATCCACACAGCCTTCTCCAGCCGACCCCGACGATCGATGGCTTTCTCGACGGTGTGGAAGGATTGCGAATCGGAATCTACGATGACTGGTTTGATCACGCCTCGGAAGACGTGGTCAATACGACCCGTGGTATGATCTCGGCGCTTCGTGATCGCGGAGCGGAGATCGTTCCGATCGAAATACCAAAGCTCGACGAAACTCGTGTAGCTCACCTCATCACGATCAGTTCCGAGATGCGCTGGGCGCTCAACGAGATGTACCGGGAGCGTCGAAGCGATTTCGGGCACGAAGCACGACTCAGCCTTGCAATCGCCCGCTTTCTCACCAGCACCGACTATCTCAAAGCCCAGCAGGTTCGCGCCAACGCGATCCGTCGCTTCTCCGGTATTTTTGAGACGGTGGACCTTATCGCCACGCCCACTACGGGAAACCTGCCACCACAGCTTCATCGCGGCCGTCTGCTTTCCGGTGTATCGGATCTCGGGTCCCTGACTGAAACGATGCGTTTTGCGGTCCAGGCAAACCTCACGGGCATCCCGGCGATCTCCGTACCGGCGGGTTTTGTAACGGCCCACAGTCGCCACTTCTGGCAGACCGTGGAGGAACGCGACGTGGACGGCAACGTCTACTCCCAGGTGCCGGTGGGCTTGCAGTTTATGGCTCGCCACTGGAACGAGGCGCTGCTCCTGCGGATGGCCCGGGTCTGCGAGGAGATCGTGGTACGGCCGCGACCGCGGGTCTACCTCTCGCCCCATGAGTCGCGCAACCCCATCGAGGCGGGTCACGAGAAGCCCGTAAGCGATTGAGCCTCGGCCATCGGGATTGCACATGAAGTGGGGGATCGTCGGCGCCGGCGATATCGTACGCAAAAGGATAATCGACGCGATCCGATCGACCATTGAAGCAGAGCTCCTGGCGATTACGCGACGGAACCACGGGGCGCTCGCTGCGTTTGCCGACGAGTATTCGATACCGCGTCGGTATCCCGATCTCGAGTCGATGGTGAGCGATCCCGATATCGATGCGGTCTACATCGCCACGCCCGTGGCGTACCACGCGGAGCAGACGATCGTCGCCGCACGCGCCGGTAAACATGTCCTCTGCGAGAAGCCGATCGCGATGGATCTGGCCGAGGCGGACCGGATGATCCACGCCTGCCAATCCGCGGGGGTGACGCTCGGTATCGCCTACTACCGTCGGTTTTATCCGGTGGTCCAGCGCATGTCGGAGCTGATTTTGGAGGGCACGATCGGATCGATCGCCCAGGCTCGAATCGACGCGTTCGAGCCGTTCGATCCTCCTCCGGATCACCCGCGCAGCTGGCTCCTCGATCCTGCGACAAGCGGCGGCGGTCCCATGATCGATTTTGGCTGTCACCGGATCGAACTGCTGACGGCGCTTTTTCCTCGGGATGAGGAAGCGATGGGCCGACCCGACGCATCGACGGTACGAGCCTTTCTCGCAACGAGCGCACTCCGCCGTGAGGTAGAGGATAACGCCGTGGCGATCCTTCGCCTGGGCGGCAACGTACTCGGTACCGTGTCGGTGAGCCATTCCATAGGCACACCCCGCGATACCCTCACGATCTGGGGAAGCCGGGGATCGATCCATTGCCCGGCGCTCAACCAGGGCACCCTGGAGCTCACCGTGGTCGAGCCGGACGGGTCGCAGCAGCTCGAAACGGAACACCTCCCGCCGCACGAGAACCTCCATCAGCCGCTGATCGCAGACTTTGAAACCGCCGTGGCGGAAGGTCGGGAGCCGACGGTCGACGGCGCAACGGGACGGGAGGTCACGGCGATTCTCGACGCGATATATCGATCGTGACCACGTTGCCCGAGATGCGCTACACTGAGCCACCATGAGCGCTCTCAGCGAAAACAAGACCGTCCGGCAGCGACCGGAAGAGGGATTCCGGCGGTGGTTTCTCAACGAGTATTTCGACCTGATCGTCTGGTACGAGTCACGGGGCGGTGACCTCGTCGGGTTTCAGCTCTGCTACGATCGCCACCAGGACGAGCGGGCGTTTACCTGGGAGACCGGCAGACAGAGCAGCCACTACGTTTCTTCCGGAGCCGACGAGCGCGGACACCCCTGGATTGCCACTGCGATCCTCCACGGCGACGCCGGCCCCGTACCGGATTCGGTAGTCGATCGTCTCGTCGCCGAGCGGGGCGATCTCGACGGCGATCTCCTGGAGACGATCATCGAACGCGTGCGCGCGTTCAACGAGCGCCACAACGCAACGGAGTAAGCAAATGGAATGGCGTGCGAGTCACATCCTGGTAAAAGAAAAAGGACTGGCGGAGCAGCTCCTCAAGAGGATCAAGCAGGGCGCCCGGTTTGAGGCGATCGCCAAGGAATACTCAACCTGCCCGAGCAAATCAAAGGGCGGCGACCTCGGCTGGTTTGGCCCGGGCAAGATGGTCAAACAGTTCGAGACCGCCTGCGAGAAGCTACGCCCCGGCAAGATCTCCGGCGTAGTAAAGACGCAATTCGGGTATCACATCATCAAGCTGACGGGGAAGCGGTAGTCGCCCACCGACGCGTCCAGTAATTCGCGGACCCCGCGCTACCGGATCACCTCCATCGATGCTGATCGTCGGTTCTATTCCTTCTCTAGGGCGTGTCGCTTGATCTTTTTGGTGGTGGTCATCGCCAGCGGCTCCGCAAGCACCTCGAATCGGCTTATCTTTTTGTACATCGGGAGATCGTGATTGACCGCGGAGATGATCTCGTCGATCCGCTGCCGCACCTGATCATCCGCCTTGCCCTCGGCAAAGTCGGTAGCGGGATATACCAGCGCTTCCACCGCCTCCGCCCGGGTGGCCGCATCCTTGACGTACCCCCGTACGAGGATCTGTTCGATCTCGGTATAGAGCTGAAACTTGTCCTCGATCTCCTCGGGGAACACGTTCTTGCCGCCCTCGGTGACGATCAGGGACTTGGCGCGTCCCGACAGGTACAGGTAGCCCTCGTGATCGATGTGACCGATGTCGCCGGTCTTGAGCCAGCCGTCTGCGGTAAAGGCCTCCCGCGTCGCCTCCGGGTTGTTGTAGTAGCCCTGCATCACCATGGGCCCCTTGATCTGAATCTCGCCGTTGCCCTCCTCGTCGGGGTCGGCGATGCGCATCTCGCAACGCTCGATGATCTTCCCCACTGAGGCGATCTTGAAGTGGTGCGTGGGATTGAGCGCGACGATCGGCGAGGTCTCGGTGAGCCCGTACCCCTGGACAAAATCGATCCCGAGCTGGTTGAACTGCCGGAAGGTCGATTTGGGCAGGGGGCCGCCGCCGGAAATGCAGATCCGGTTGGTGTCGAGGGAGACTTTTTTAAGGATCGAACCAAAGAGCTTCTTCCCGGGATTGACGTTGAACAGCTTTTTGATACCGCCGCTCAGCGCCATGAGTCCTTTCATGAGGCCGTACACGAGGATGCCCTTCTCCCGGATTCCCTTGTTGATACCGGCGATCAGCTTGTTAAAGAGGAGCGGAACCCCGAGGAACATCGTCACGCCGCCCAGCTTGAGCTCCTTGAGGATCTGCGAGGTGATGAGCCGTTTCCCGAACACCGTCTCTGCTCCTACGCTGAGCGATTCGATAAAGACCGCCAGCATCGTGTAGGAGTGGTGGAGCGGCAAGAGCGCGTAGAACACATCGGTCTCGCTGATCGAAAGGTTTCCCTGCGAGAGGTAGCAGTCGCTCACGAGATTGGCGTGGGTGAGCATCACCCCTTTGGGATTGCCGGTGGTCCCGGAGGTGTAGAGGATCGCCGCCAGGCTCGTCTCGTCATCGGGCAGAGCGATCTCCGACGCATCGTCACGGGATGCGGCATCGTCACCGGACAACGGAAGGTCGAAGATGTAGTTCTCCCGGGTCTTCGCCAGCGACACACGGGTCACCATCCCGAGATCGGCCGGCGGATAGGCATCGTAGTGTTCGCCGTCTACCAGAATCGCCCGGGCACCGGAAAAGGTTGCAAGCCCCCGCGCATCCTCGATGGGAATTCCGTAATCGATGGGCACGACCACGGCGCCGGCGTAGAGTACACCGAGATACGCCACCGCCCACTCAGGGGAGTTCTTCCCGGTAACGACAACCCGATCTCCCGCGGCGATACCGGAACGCTGCAGATGCACCGCTACAGCCCGCACTCGGTCACGCGCTGCACGGTAGGTTAGCCGAAGGGGCTCCGGCTCGAACGCCCGAAAACACGGTCGATCGGGAAACCGGGATACGGTGATCTCGAACATTCGCGGGATCGTCGGCCATTCGCCGCTAAAGGATGTTCCCCGAAACTCGTCCAGGAACGCCCAGGGTGTCCGTACATTTTTCCTCATTGGGACAGAATACTCCCAACTGGAATAATTTGCACGTCTACGAGGGACGTTCCCGGAGTTTCGGTACGCGCTTTACGCGCTCAACCGCGGCTCGTACCCCGCCTCCCGGACCGCCGCGGCCACGGCCGCCACGGCTGCAGAGGAATCGCTCGCGTCGGTATCATCGGTATCAAAGGACAGCGTCCCCGACTCAAGATCGACCCGGGCAAACCGCACCGATGGTACGCTCTGTGCAGCCTTCTCGACGGAGGCTTTGCAGTGTTCGCACATCATTCCGTCGACCTGTATCGTATGGTTCATCACAATCTCCTTTCGGGGAAACCCGGTAAACTTCTTGATTCTCAGGGAATTGGTGACCACCGACACCGAGCTGAACGCCATGGCGGCACCGGCGAACATCGGGTTGAGAAGGCCCAGGGCGGCCACGGGAATCAGCACAACGTTGTAACCGAACGCCCAGAAGAGATTCTGACGGATCTTCTTCATGGTGAGTCGCGAAAGCTGAATCGCCGCCGCTACCTCACGCAGATCACCGCGCATGATCGTGACGTCGGCGGTCTCGATCGCGATGTCCGACCCCTCGCCCATGGCGATCCCGGAGTCCGCGGTTGCCAGCGCCGGCGCGTCGTTGACGCCGTCCCCTACCATCGCCACGGTACCACCGGAGGCCTGCAGATCACGAACGATATCGGCTTTGCGGTCAGGTAACACCTCCGCTTCGATATGGTCGATCCCGACCCCCTCGGCGATCGCCCGGGCGGTACGCCGATTGTCACCGGTGATCATGGCGACGTCGATTCCCATGTCCCGCAGGAGCGCCACACCCTCCCGGGAGGTGTCCTTTGTCGCATCGGCGATCGCGATCAGTCCCAGAACGGCCTGCGTATCCCTCCGCGCCAGGACCACCACGGTATGCCCGGTTCCCTGCAAGCGCTCGATCTCCGGCGCAAATCCGCCCAGGCCGGTGGGTTCCGACGATTCCACAAAGGCGGGCGTCCCGATCACATAGGGAACGCCGTCGATCGTCGCGGTCACGCCCTTTCCCGGTACCGCGCGAAAGTCGGTCGCCGGGGTCCCCGCCGCGTCGATACCCCGCTGCTCCGCGGCTCGCACGATCGCGCGACCCAGGGGGTGCTCAGAGGGTTCTTCCAGCAAACGGGCGATACGGAGGATGTCGTCCTCGGCTGCGCCGCTACCGACGGCGCCCGACCCCGCACGGATGGACCGAACCTCCGGCACGCCCCGCGTGATCGTCCCGGTTTTGTCCAGCGCCACGGTGCTCACCCGGCCGAGCTGCTCCAGAACCGCACCGTTGCGGATAAGGATCCCCCGCTCCGCACCGACGCCGGTCCCAACCATGACGGCCGTGGGGGTCGCAAGGCCCAGGGCGCAGGGACAGGCGATAACCAGCACCGCCACTGCGGCGATCGTCCCGCCCGCGACCGACCCCGCCAGGGCCCACCACAGCACAAAGGTCAGCGCCGCGATCCCCAGCACCGCCGGCACAAACACCGCCGCTACCCGGTCCGCCACCTGCTGGATCGGCGCCTTTGATCCCTGCGCTTCCTCAACATACGCCACAATTCGGGCAAGCATCGACTCCGAGCCGACCTTTTCGGCCTCGTACCGGATCGTCCCGTAGGAGTTCATCGTCCCGCCGATCACCTCATCGCCGGGAGCCTTCTCCACGGGCATGCTCTCACCGGTGACCATGCTTTCGTCGATCGCCGTAGAGCCCGATACAACACGACCGTCCACGGGCAACCGATCCCCGGGTCGCACCAGTACGATATCGCCGGGTACCACGTCGGCGATCGGGATCGTCTCGGTTGAGCCGTCGCGTTCCACCGTGGCGGTCTTGGGCTGCAACCCCATGAGTTTGCGGATCGCCTCGGAGGTACGGGATTTGGCTTTTGCCTCCATGTACCGCCCCAGCAGAACCAGAGTAATGATCACCGCGGACGCCTCAAAGTAGAGCCCGGAGCTCTCGTATCCCAACCGCTCGGCGATAAATCCGTTGAACACACTGAACGCAAAGGCCGCGCTGGTCCCCATCGCCACGAGAACGTCCATGCTGGGAGCGCCGGCCCGGAGCGTCCGGAAGGCAGCGACGTAAAAACGCCACCCGATGATA
>Ga0180436_10002189_pt1 | contig 18750 bp, 15 predicted proteins | sample SS_ome_2_FD_132434 | JGI IMG/M metagenome (GOLD analysis project Ga0180436, IMG submission 132434) | Hypersaline lake sediment archaeal communities from the Salton Sea, California, USA - SS_3_S_2 metaG | ecosystem: Environmental > Aquatic > Non-marine Saline and Alkaline > Hypersaline >...
GCGTAGCAGGTTTGCCAGGCCAGGCGATTGCGATATTGGCACTCCGGGCAGCGGACGGCGTTCGGCCCGGGATCGGCGGGCGGTTCAATCGGTTCGATTTCCTCGCCAAGCACGGGCTTCTCGGTCAGCGGCACGTCGTCACCCACCGGCTCCAGCATCACATCGTCGATCCACAGCCATCCGGGCGCGAACAGGCCGAACGACGGTCCCGCCTCGGTCTTCTCCGTCAGTTCGGCCACGTAGCTGAGCCGGGTCCAGCCGAAGGTGCCGTTCTTGTCGAGTTGCATGTACTTGTCGTTGAACATCAGCTCGGTCGTGGCGTTCCACTTGCCGCGTCCGATCTCCAGCCCGCGCAGATACGCGGTGATCCGATACCGCCCGGGCGGTAGCTCGCGTTTCTGGGCGATGCGGATTTTCGGCTGGGCGCTCTCCCCGACCAACAGACACGACGCCTCGCCCGACCGCGCCACGCGCCCGACCTGGAACGAGCATTCCCCTTCGTATTTCCACCCACCCCACCCGGGAAACACAAGCCCAAACCGGTCCGGTGCCTGCACCTGCTCGAACGAAGGATTAACAACCAACCCCTCCTGCCCCCCGGCGGCGAGGAGGGTGAGCGTGATGGCACTCGTCACAACCACAACGGCAGCTGAGACAAGCCCTAGCCCTTCTGATAGAGGTACTGAATCCCACACTTTGCCAAGTCGACTCTTGCTGACGTCACAATCGTAGTGTGGAATTTCTCTGTGTTGTGTCATCCGGAAGCCCAACTCTAGTTTTCAAGAGTCATTTGTTGCGCGTCCCTCATTTGAAGCTGTGAACCGTAGCAGTGCTCACTCAAAAACTCTCAACCGCGTCAGTCAAACGCCCCGGCCCGAGGCCGTCTACACTAATGACGGCTTGTCCGGGATGTCCAATCCTGGTTGCCCACTCAAAACACTTTTCAGCGTAAGGGAGAACGACCACCGGCACTTGGCAGCAGGAACCAAACACTGCGGCATGCATGCGTATCCCCAATAGCCATCTGCGTCGCATGTAGCGCAGCCCCAACCTGAGGGGGCAATGCAAGACGATTAAGGATGAAGGCGATTCGCATTTATGACGTCGCACGAAGTAAGAACCCCTAACAAAACGCAGTAGCATTGCTATCAGTTGTCGGTGGCATGGGCGATTTGTGCCTGTCTGGAACGCGGCTTGCAGTTGAATCGGGTTGGATCCTTTCCGTGTCTGAATCTCACCGATGCAGGAGGTCATATCATGGCTGCACCGCTGCTTCCCGACGAACTTTGGGAATTGATCAAGCCACACTTGCCCGGCCACATGGCCCCCACGTGGGGCGGACGCCCGCCGGTGTCGGATCGAAAAGCCCTGACGGGGATTATCTTCGTGCTCAAATCGAGCATCCCCTGGGAGATGCTGCCGCAGGAGATGGGCTGCGGCTCGGGGATGACCTGTTGGCGACGACTGCGCGATTGGCAACAGGCCGGCGTCTGGGAAACGGTGAAGCAAGTCCTGCTGGATCATCTTCGCGGGGTGGACAAGGTGGATTTCTCGCGCGCGGCGGTCGATAGTGCGTCGGTCCGAAGCTTCGGAGGTGGCGAAAAAACAGGGCCGAATCCCACCGATCGCCGTAAGCCCGGGACAAAGCATCATGTGATCACCGACGCCGGAGGTATCCCGCTGGCGACCGAAGTCACCGGAGCCAATCGACATGACTCGACCCAACTGCTCCGCCTGGTCGACGCGATTCCGCCGGTGGCGGGAAAACCCGGCCGCCCTCGAAAGCGACCTGACGAACTCTACGCCGATCGTGCCTATGACAGCGATCCCCATCGGCATGAACTCCGCGATCGTCATATCCAACCCCATCTGGCCCGGCGGAACGAAGACCATGGCAGCGGCCTCGGCGTCTATCGCTGGGTCTCGGAGCGGGCGCTGGCCTGGCTTCACGGCTTCCGCCGCCTTCGCACCCGTTACGACCGCCGTGCCGATATCCATCAAGCCTTCGTCACCCTGGCCGAGTGCCTCATCTACTACCGCCAACTGCCCCCGGCCCGCGCACGACCGTGATAGCACGTTTTGTTAGGGCCTCTAAGTACTGAGCCCATGAAATTTGCGCTATTCTGCGCCTCGGCACTCCTCATACACCTCCGCCACGCGTTTCATTCGTTGTTCGAAGCTGTAGGATTGTTCGATTGTGGTTCGGCCGGCTTGGGCTAGTTGGGTGGCTTCGGCCGGATTGTCGAGCAGCCGGGTGATGCCGGTGACCAGTTCGTCGACGCTGCCGCTGTCGACCAGAAGGCCGTTCTCACCGTCGCGGATCAGCGTCGGCACGCCCGCGGTACGCGTCGCCACGACCGGCACCTCCATCGCCATCGCCTCCAACACGACCATCGGCAGGCCCTCGCGCAGGCTGCTGAGCACGTAACCGTCGAGCGCGCCGAGCAGCCCGGTGACGTCGTCGAGGTGACCGACCAGCCGGATCCGCTCGCCGTGGCCCAGCCGGTCGATCTGCTCCCGCAGCTTGGCCCGTTGGGGACCTTCGCCGGCGATCCACAGCGACACGTCGCGCCCCTGGCCGATGAGCCGGTCGACCGCCGCGATGAGCAGATCGAACCCTTTCTCTGGGGAAAGACGCCCCAAGGCGCCTAATAGCATGCAGTCGCGCGGGACGCCGAGCCGGCGCTTCGCCTCGTTCCCTGGAAGGGTCCTCTGGAATATCTTGGTATCGACCCCGTTGTCAATTTGGTGGCACCGCGACGCATGTATCCCACACCGAAGACATTCTTCGTAAAGATCTTTCGACACGCATATGACGGCATCGAACTGACGAAGACTAAGCTTGTCGAGTCTATGGTAGAGCGGGGTCTTCCAGTTTTGCACCCCCCAACCATGCACGGTTGCAACAAGCTTGACAGGAACAAGCCGCCTCACCATCAAACCCAGCACATCAGTCTTGTAGTCGTGCGAATGCAAGATCGTTGCGTTGGTGCTTCGACAGATTGAGCCGATCTTCCTGGGGAGGCTGACATCCAAAGGGCCATGGTCCACCACCGAGATAAAATCTGCACCTGCAGCAGCAGCTCGTTCGCGCAGGAATTGGTCCCCATTTCGATGGTGTAGATAAACGCAAGTCGATGTATATCCCAGCGGCCCTAAATACCGGGGGGCATTGAGAATTGTCCGTTCAGGACCGCCCCCGTGACCAGTGGCACTCCGGATATGAAGGACGTGCGGTGACACCGCGTCATTGTCACTCTTCTCGCGCCGTCTGAGCATCTCTCTCATTGTGGTCCTTTGGGATGAAGCGAAAGGATCAAGCTAACCCAACCTTGCGGTACCTTGCGAGATAGTCACCCGCCAGTGGTGCAAACAGGTTGTTCCATCGTTCGGATTGCTCCAATCGACGTGCTAGCGCCAAATTCACCCGTGGAGCCATTCTACTTATGAACGGCCATGTGAAATCAAAATGCAGCGACCGTTCATATGCCAATCCAGCCTTCATGCAGAGACTGTTAAATTCACCCACCCCATACCGTCTTAAGGGAAAGCCTGGTGTGCTTTTCTCGGTCCGGCTGAAAAGCCCACGAGCCACAGTCCTGAGTGCCGGCCGCACAATGTTCTCATCGAAAGCCTTGAGAGATAATCTCTTCGAGAATTGTACGAGCACCACGCCGCCTGGCGTAATGATCTGCGTCAGATCATCGAGGAATTGGGCAATATCTGTGATATACGATATAACTCCAACACAAAGCGCCAAGTCGTACTCCGCAGCGCGGCATCCCAATTCATCGATTGTTCCGACTTTGAAAGTTAGGCGTCCTTCGGCCTCCGATGAAGCGAATCGCTCCCTAGCCTTAAGTATCATGTTAGGCGAGATATCGCACGCGCACACGCGACGCGAGCGTTCGAGCAGAGTGGGCAGAAAGATTCCTGGGCCACAGCCAATATCCAACGCATTGACTGCCTCACGCGGGAGAAGTTGCAGCACCTTATCTCGTCTAGCCAGATAAGAAAACTGATGGCAATCCTTGAAGTCAGAAGTGTAGCGATCTGCTTCATAGCGACCTGCGTCGCGATCGAAGTATTCTGCAACGAGAGTCTGGTAGCTGTTCATCAGGCAGTGCCCCCAAAGTCGTTCTACTTAATCCACTCTTCTGAGCACGCGCTAGGCATGTTCACGGTGCGCGGTGCCAGTGCACGTCTTTGCATTTCGCTATACGTGCATCTTGCGAGCAGGCACCCCTACGGCGGTCACATTCGCCTCAATGGGTCGGGCTACAACTGCACCTGCGCCGATCGTACAGTACGGACCAATTCTGGCCATTACAACCACGTGGGCTCCTATCCAAGAGTCATGCCCGATAACAACACCATTCTGCTCGTTCTCGTTGACACGTAGGATCCTATCGTCGTCTCTCATGTGCTGACGGCCTCCACTCAAGACTGAGACATGGTCGCTAATCAAGACACGTGGGCCAATATTGGCTTTACCAATAAGTGAATACTGACCGATCCACACGCGGTCGCCCACCTCAGCCCTGCGAGAGGTGAATAGACTTCCAAAGCCCACCACGAGGTCGCGGCCACAGCGACCCAATGTAAGACGGTAGTAGGCACGACGAAGATAAACGCCCAGCCCGCCTGGCAACATTGCAACTATCTGCGCAAAAAAGGTGAACAAGCCCTCACTACGAACAACAACAGAATAGAGAACAGAGGCAGCCCACAGTGGCACCGTGACCACGATGCATATAGTGTTTGCGACCGCTTTAAGTGATTGTCGCACTATCCTATCTATACTTCGCGACTAAAGTGGGGAACAGTCAACGCGACCATCTAACAGAGGCATGCTTCTCACGTGCGTGCATCGCGTCGTCGTACAAGCGAAAGTAGGAGTCGATCATTGTGCGATGAGTGAATAGCTGTTCGGCGCGTTGCCTTGCCGCTTTCCCCATGCTGCAGCGTAAGGTGGGGTTGTCCATCAAGTTCTTAATCGCTTGGGCGAATCCCGCGTCGTCGCGTGGAGCCACGAGTAAACCGGACACATCGGGAACGATTACTTCTGGGACACCTCCCACTTCTGACGCTATGCATGGTAAAGATGCTCCCATTGCTTCGATTACAGTTAAGGGAATCGCTTCGGTGACGCTAGTGAGAATGAAAGCATCAGCCGCAGACAACAAGCGCGGAACGTCATGGCGCGCGCCGAGAAGGATGACCTGCTCGGGCAGCCCTGCTTGCATTACTTGCCGTGAAAGTTCATCCTTCAGAGGACCGTCTCCGACTATGACGTGTCGAATTTGTGGCTGGGAATTCGTCACTCGTCGGATCGCGCGAATACAAGTTGAATGATCCTTTTCTTCGGACAGCCTCGCAACTTGCATTGTAACGAAGTCGTCATGCTTCAAGCCTAACTCGTGTCGTACAGTTGTCCGATCAGATGCCGCGCTCCTATATCTCATCAAATCCCGGCCATTATAGAGGATTTCAATTTGTTCTTGAGGGAAACCTTCGTGCTCGACAAGAGGGGAAACCAAGCATCTCCCGACGGCGACGATTTGATCACAGGTTCGAAGTAGCAGACGATTAGCAAATCGACGCCTCCAACTTGTCCCATCGTTCTGGGGCCGACCATGGTCCGTAAGAATAATGGGAATTCGGCGCCCAATCACTCTGGCGAGCGCCGCATATCGGTACGGCCCGCACTGGTGCGCGTGAATAACGTCAACGTTGTGACTATTGAGGAAGTGCCTCAGCCGAACCACGCATCTAAAATCAACTCCCGGCCGTCGGTTAAGAACTTCTACGGGGATTCGTGACTCAGAGAGCTCTTTTTCCAAGGCGCCGATCGAGTCGAGGCAGGCGAAAACGAATCTGAAGCGGCCGCGCCCTGCTTCAGCGATTTCCTTTGCCAACATCTCGGCGCCGCCCACTTCCATACTGAACAGAAGGTGGCATACTGTTGGCTTGCAATGCGAGGTCGATCGAATCATGGGAGCGCCTTATTGGCTCTCCAGCGTAATGCGGGCTGTCCGGAGCACCGCCGTGCCGCACGACAAACGCCCCCCGGGCTTTTGGGCCGTGCAATCACGCACCCGCAGGTGATTGTCGGTCGCGTCGCGCAAGGCATCGAGGCGAACGACCCACCGGCGGGAGAGGCGTGCAGGGCCCAAACCTCACCGTCGCCCGGCGGGTGCATATAAGCACACAGTGCCCTGTAGCCCAAGGCGTCGAGCACGAGTGGTTCGGCTCCACCGCCGGTGGCGTTCGAGCTGCGGACCTGCAAGACGACCGGTCGGTTGTCTGCAAAAGAGCAGATCATCGGGCAGTAGTTCCCAGGGCGGGGGTCAGTTCTTCGACTGGTGGGATGCGGCAGCCGGCCGCGCGGTAGGCATCCAACGTCATGCGGGCGATCCGGTCCCAGCTGTACACATCCTTGGCGGTAGCGGCGGCCCGGGCGCCCATGTCGCGACACAGGTCGGGGTCCTCGATCAGGTGACGGATAGCATCGGCCAGGGCGATCGGGTTCTCCGGCTCGACCAGCATCGCGCTGTAGCCGTCCTCGAGCAGTTCGGCGAAGAGCCCAAGCCGGCTGGCTATGATCGCCCGTCCGTAGGGCAGCGCGGTCATCAGCGCGCCGCTCGCGTCGATTTCCCGATAGGGGAAGACCGCCGCATCGGCGTCGTGGAACAGCCTGGGTACGTCGTCCTCCGGGATGAACCCCAGCCGCCACTCAATCATAGCATCGACCTGGAGTTGCTCGGCCAGCCGTTGCAGGGGCTCGGCCAGTTCGCCCGCGCTGCCGGCGATGGTCAGACGCACCCGATCGCGCATCGCCTCGGGCAACGCGGCGAGAGCGCGGATGACGACGTCGAGTCCCTTGTACGGCTTGATCGAGCCGAACGACAGCAACCGGAGGCGACCGTCGGGCTTGGGGGCCGGCTGCCTGGTATGGGCACGCTCGGGCAAGTCGAACACGCCGTGCGGGACGACCGATACCCGATCGGCGTCGATGCCCTTGGCAAGCAGCGCGTCGCGTCCGGACCGGGTGTGGACGATCAGGTGGTCGAACTGCCCGAGGATGGTCCGCCAGCCGGTCGACTGCAGCCGCGACGACGGGGCGAGGAAGGCGTTCGCGTCGTGGACGGTGAGCAGGCATGGGGCGACCCGCCGCAGCCGGTTGAGGAAACGGCGATCGACCGCGGGCAGGACCGACCATTGGAAGTGAATGGCCTGGGGACGCCATCGCCGCAAGCGCCGGCAAAGTCCGACCATGTTCCAGACGTGCTCGCCCGCCTTCAGGCCACCTTTCAAGCGGGGCCGTCCGGCCAGCCAATCACTCCGTTCGGTCATCCGGTAGAAGTGCTCGACGGTTTCATAGGCCCTCGGATGCCCGTTTCCGCCGCCGACGAAGTAGTCGACGCGCCGCGCGGGCCGCATCCAGAGCGAAACCCGCACGCCCGCCGCGTCCAACGCCCGACACAAATGGTCGTCGTATGGAACGGTAAACGCCGAAGGATCGAGAATGGCGATGTGGGGGCGGATATCAAAGTCGTCTAAGCAACGCATACCTGCGCGTATCATCCAGTCCTTCATAATCCAAGGCTTCGGAGCCGATGCACAATGCGAGTCTTGAACTGCTCTAAGCTGAACTTCCGTTCTGCGAGCCTTCGCGACTCACGTCCCATTTGCACCCTCTCTTCAGGATGCTCCATAAAGTGCAGAATTCGCTCAACCCAGTCCTTTTCCTGGCTAGTATATGGCATCAAGAAACCGTTCTCGCCATCCTGAATGGCCTCTGATACGCCACCTACGTCGCGAGAAATCAATGGCAAGCCTGAAGCGAGGGCCTCCAATTGAGCTAGACCAAAATGCTCCTCGTATAAAGAGTTCTCAGGCGCTTAGCGCGAAGATGCACGTGCATCTTTCTTCTTGCGCAAGCGCGCATATCAGTTGTCTTGTACTTCCGCGGGCTGAATGTTCTTCCGTGGGATTACGTCGCCGGGCGCGGAAGTGCGCGGGTTTGCTTGTTGGGCAAGTTTCAACGGGCCTTGGAGTCGCCCTGGTGCGTGCAGGGCGAACGTGGCCGGCGGCGGTCAAGCGGCGGGTCGGATTGGATCGAACTGGGCACTGGGGCACGATCACCGGAGGTCGTGCCACGTTCGCCACACAACCCGGCCATTGGGAGACCACGATATGCCGTTGAAAAAACCGTTGCCGATCCTCGTGCCGCAGCGCGTCCGTCGCGTCCCGCGGTCGTTCGCTTGGATCGATCATCGCTTGCGGAGCGAAGGGTTCCTCGAACGCTTGGGGCCGCAGGACTTGGGCTTGTATTTGTTCCTGGCCTTGGCGGCCGATCGCCATGGCCTGTCCTGCTGGCGGCTCGACCGCATCGAGCGCGCCATGCCGTGCTTCGATCGTCACGCCCTCTGGAATGCCCGAACACGGCTGGCCGAACTGGACTTGATCGCGTTCCGCCCGTGGCATCGCGACGAGCCTGACGGCTCCTACCAGGTGCTCTCGGTCGGGCGTGGCCGCGAGTCGATTCGGCCGCAGCTGCAGGGCATGATCGCCGGCCTCTTCCGAAGTCCGGACGGCGCGCCCGCTCGTGCTTCCAGTCAACCGTGAACCCTTACCGCCCAGCGCGGGACGCCACGCCATCCTCCTTGGAGCTTGTTTCGAATGAAAGAATGTGACCCGCGCGTTGTACCATGGATCGCCTGAACGCCATGAATGAGTCGGTTGGGACCGGCCCCGGGTCGGACGCCCCGCATCACCCACGAGGTTTTGGATCAGGTGTTTTATCCGCCCGTTTCCCTCGCCGTCGGGCCCGCTCCTTGAGCCCGCCCCGAAGTCCACTCGAACGAAAGGACCTCCATCATGAAAAAAACCGCTGCCGTGAAACGCATCAACCGCGGCCAGCCCGTGCTCGCCAAGGGCCGGGCGGTGGTCGGCATCGACATTGGCAAACGCAAACATGCCGCCACCGCCCTCTCGCCCCAGGGCGAAATCATCGCCCAACTCGCTTCCTTCCCCAATACACGCGAGGGCATCGACCGGCTCGAACGTGACGTGCTCCGCAAGGCCGGCGGGCCCGGCAAGGTCCTCGTGGCCATGGAAGCAACCGGCCACTACTGGATGTGCGTCTATCACGAATTGCGGCGACGCGGCTACGAGTGCGCTGTACTCAACCCGGTCCAAACGCATGCCCAAGGCCGGACCCGCATCCGCAAGACGTCTAATGATCGGATCTGCTCGGAAGATATCGCACGAGTGGCCCAAAGTGGCAAGGCCCACGCCACCCGCGTGCCCGACGCCGACACGGCCGAACTGCGAATGATCGCCCGCCATCGGCAGCGGTTGCTCCGCGCCGTCATGGCCACCGAACGTTACGCCCATACGCTGGTCGATCGCATCTTCCCGGAGTACGCCGACATCCTCTCGAAGCCATTCCTGCCCTCCGGGCAGAAGCTGATCGGCCAGCTCGGTCTGGCCCCGGACAACCTGGCCGCCCGGCCGAAGGAAGCCCGCCAGGTGCTCCATGCCGCCAGTCGCGGACGGATCGCCCCGGAGACCATCGACCGGCTGCTCGACGCCGCCCGCAATTCGATCGGCACCCGGCAGACCGAGCAGGTGGCCGAAGGGCAACTGGTGTCGATCTTCGAGCACCTCAAGCTGCTCCGCGGGCAGATCGCCGCGATCGAGGACGATCTGGCCGAGCGGATCGAGCGGATCAACTCGCCGCTGCTCTCGCTGGGCATCTCGACCACGCTGGCCGCAACGATCCATGCCGAGAGCGACCCGATCGCCGACTTCCGCACGCCCGACCAATACGTCGCGTACACGGGCCTCGACCCGAGCCTCCGCGAGTCGGGCGATACGATCCACCGCCAGGGCAAGATCAGCAAACGCGGCTCGCCGACGTTGCGCCATGCCTTGTACCTTGCTGCGTTCGTCGTCTGTCGAAAACATGCCTACTTCCAGCGTATCTACCGCAAGCACCGTGCCCGCGGCAAAACTCACCGCAACGCCCTGGTCATCGTCGCGCACCACACGGCTCGCGTCATCTGGCGACTACTGACCGACAACCGCCCCTTCACCAAACGCCCACCCATCAAATCCAACCCACGCCTAAAACAAAAACGCTCCCAAAGCCGACGCCGCAAGGCAGGTTGAAGCAACATGTTACAGTCCAATCACAACAAATCATTCACCGGGGGTTGACTATGGATAGTCGGTCTTGTATGTCGGAAATACGAACAGATCGCTCTCCTGATAATGCACCGGCATTTGCTCTCTAGGAATGCCCCTTCTGAGCTCAGTATTCGCGGGAAGCTCCACGCTGTCCAATAAGGGATCACTAGAGACAATCCTCAGCCTGACGGTCATCGGTAATGCCGCCATCACCTGCAACAGGAATTCTCCTCCCTTACGCCGGAAGTCGTTGCCAACAAAGAGCAACTGAAGGTCCTGCTCGGCAGTCCTTTCTCTTGGCCGCCATTCGTCTAGGTCAATGCCGACTGTAGCTGGACTAATCTTCTCCGATGGCACTCCGAAGTCGTTTACTAAGGATCTCCCGCACCATCCGGTGCGTGGAAAAAACCAGTCGATGTTGGAAAACATGCCGTGGAATATCTTGCGATAGACTTCCATCAAGATACGCGATCGCAGCCTTGCCACGCGCCCATAATGGGGGTGCTTCAGTATCATGCTATGGGTTGCGACTGGCGTCGAATCGTGAAACATGACACACGGAATGTCGCCGACCCTGTTGTTTACAGCCCAGCCACTCTCACACGCTTCAACAACCACAAGCCGATAATCGCCAAAATGCACGTGTTCTAGCTTCCTTCGAATGATGCCCAAAGATTGAACTGTTGACCCAAACATTCTTGGCCCGCTCGTCACATAGTGCCCTGAGTAGTCCTCCGGGGTAATCGCGATCGTGTGTAAAGGGGCGCAGCCGCAGTCCCGAAGAACAGTTCGCAGAAGTTCGGAAAACGTTGCATTGCCGAGAAGTTGGCTATAAATAAAGAGTGTACGAGTGGTGCTGTTGAGCATACTTCTGGTGCGAAGGGACAAGGCGTAAACTAGCGTGCGCTTTGCCCTCGGGTTTCGAATACTAAGAACCGGTGGTAGGGATTTTCCGGGACTCGATAAGTCTTTGTGAGTGTTGCAACTCCCGCTTGCTCGAAATCTTGCCTTACTCTAGTTTGACTGTAGCTTGCCATTGACACGATCTAAGTCCTTTGTTAGTAACCCTTTCCTTGGTTGTGGTTTCAAGGAAAGGAGGAGCCGATGGAACGGCGATTTGAAGTTCGCATGGAGGAGCTTTTGGAGGATGCGGTGCTGGACTCCCGGATACCGGAAGGGATGCTGGACCGCCTGGAACGATTTGTCGAGCCCTTCGCGGCTCGCTTGACAAGCGGCGAGCAGCGGCAACACGCCCGGGAGTACATCGCCGGGCTTTTTTCTGACGTGAAGCGGAAGAACTCGGAGGCGATCGCCTACTTGTACGATCAGGACCGTCAGGCGATGCAGAAGTTCATGGGCCAATCGGCGTGGGAAGATCGCCCGCTGATCGGGGAACTTGCGGAGCAGGTCGGCAGGGAGCTGGGCGAGCCCGATGGGGTGATCGTCTTCGACCCCTCGGCGTTCCCCAAGCAGGGGAAGAATTCGGTCGGCGTCGCGCGGCAATGGTGCGGACGTTTGGGAAAGGTCGACAACTGCCAGGTGGGCGTGTACTTGGGGTACGTTTCGCGAGAAGAGCACGCCTTGGTGGACGTGCGGCTGTATTTGAATCAAGAGTGGGCGAAGGACAAGAAGCGGCGGAAAAAATGCGGCGTTCCCGCAGGGGTTCGCTTCCGGACGCGACACGCCTTGGCCCTGGAGATGCTCGCCGAGCATGGGCAGGTGTTGCCCCACGCCTGGATTGCCGGCGACGACGAAATGGGGCGCAGTTCGGCATTTCGCCGGGATTTGCGGGGTCTGGGAGAACGGTACCTGCTGGCCGTGCCCTCGAATACTTTGGTGCGTGACATGGACGCCGACCCGCCGCCCTACATCGGCCGCGGCCGTCGTCCCCGGGTTCCCTTTACTCGAGTCGATCGTTGGTGCGCGGCGTTGCCCAAGAGAGCCTGGACGACGGTCGACGTTCGCGATGGCGCCCGAGGTCCGCTGATCGTTGAGGCGGTGAAGGTTCGGGTGCAGGCCAAGACCGACCGACGTCGCAACGGGCCCGAAGAAACGCTGGTAGTCCTTCGCGAAGAACAGGGGGACGGGACGACGAAGCACGACTATTACCTCTCCAACGCTTCGGCCGAAACGCCTTTGGCAGAGTTCGCCCGCGTGGCCAAGGCGGAACATCGCATCGAGGAGTGTTTGGAACGCGCCAAGGGCGAGGCCGGCCTTGCCCAGTATCAGGTTCGCAACTGGCGTGGATGGCATCATCGTCAAACGCTTTCCTTGTTGGCGGCGTGGTTCCTGACGCAAGAAGGTCGGCGGGGAAAAAAAATACACTCCGGCGTTAACGGTTCCAAGGGTTCGCACCATCATTGCGTCGTTGCTCTACCGCGCCCTCGACTGCGGTTCCCCGGCCCATATCGAGCGTCGAAACACACGAGTGATGCAGCGAAACGAGAGCGCCTATGCGTACCACTGGAAATCACGTAACCGATTGGCTCCCCGAAGGTTCAAGCAACGCAAGTAGTGGCTACAGTCAAACTAGTCAAGCGGTACCCGCTCTTGTTGAGTTCCCAGTAATGCTGGCCGTCGAATTTGTGGGGCCGTGGCCCGCACCAGGGGCGCAGTATGTAGAACTTCCAATCACCCTTGGTAGGGATGTGTAACGAATACACCCACGCCGGGCGAGCGTCCGGCATGCTGAGAACCACTGCGTGGGACGCAACTCTGGCCATTTCCGAAAACGCCGCAACCGCGCTAGGGTAAGGCACGTGCTCCAACACTTGAAAGGCACAAGCGACGTCGAAAGCATTTGCACGGAACGGGAGGGGTTGCATATCGCCAACCACGCCAGGATCGAGGCTAAGAACCGGACAAACAACCTCAAACGAGTTTGGCACGGAATTTGCGCCAGGAGGTACTAACTTCAGTTACAAGGAGGTTAGTATGTCGGAAGCGCAAATGCCACAAGAGTTTTACGATGTCGTGGTACATCACTTACCCCCGGTTGATCCGGTTGGACCTGCGGGAGGTCGTCCTCCAATTGACAACCACACGGTGCTTCGGGTGATCTGGTACGTACTCTCGACCAGTATCCGGTGGCGTGACGTGCCACCGGAAATGGGTTGCTCCGGTGAAACGGCAAGAACTCGACTTCGCGACTGGGAGGAGGCGGGGATCTGGGATCACATCCATCTGGAGTTCCTCCGACTTTTGCGTCGCGACGGAGAATTGGAACACGACACGGCGATCGTCGACAGCGCTCAGGTGAGGGCTTTTGGCGGCGGTGACGAGACGGGACCGAGTCCAGTCGATCGACGTAAGCAAGGTACGAAATATACGCTGATGGTAGACCGAAATGGCATTCCTTTGGCAATTCGACTTGCCGGCGCCAATCGAAGCGATCAACGCGAGATTCTTCCTATTATCCAAGAACAATTTCCAGCAGTTGGTGGCAAACCCGGGCGTCCCCTCACCAAGCCTGCGGAGGTCTATGCGGATGCTGGCTACGATAGCGAGGCGACTCGCGAGGTCCTTCGATGCTTGGGCATGAAGCCTTTCATCCGCAAGAGCGGTACGGAACACGGCAGCGGTCTCGGGCGAGTTCGCTGGGTCGTGGAAAGGTCGCTCGCGTGGCTGAAGGGACTCCGCCGCCTCCGGCTTCGGTATGACCGAAGTGCGGCCATAATACACGGCTGGGCAACGCTGGCAATGAGCGTCATCAATTTTCGCCTTTGGCACAACGAAATTCAGTTGGCAGAATAGATTTGTTGAAAGAAACCCGGCCCTGGCCGGACCGTCGCGGAAACAGGTTGTTTGTCCGATTCTAACGCTAGTATCGAGGGTTGTAACATGAATGCCGTACACGCCAAGACAAGCTTTAAGAAGCCCCCGGCCGGGCCCAAGTTCTAAGACCGACCTCCGGCCCAAGCAGATAATCTCATGAATGTGGCACCAGAGGCTCGCCCATCTTCGTTTCGTCACATATGTGCGAAAATCGTAATGCTCGGGCGAAACCTGCTGGCTTGCATTCTTAGTCAACGGTTTGGCGTGTTCCATTGTGTCTAGCAGAGGAACACCGGGGGAGCGGCATATCATACCTGGGCAAGTCGCAACAGTGCGACTAGAAATCGTCGCTCGTGCAGGAGCAGCCACGCCGAGTAATACGCCACGCCGGCCAGGACGATCATGGCGACGTAGGAGATCTGATCGATGGGGATCAGGCCGATCGCGGGCGCGAACAGGTACCGCAATCCGGTCAGCACCAGCAGCATCGTGATCGTGGCGGCAAAGGGGGCCTGGAGGTGCTCGAACAGCGCGCGAGGGGAAACGCCGACCCGGCGCATCGTCACGCCGGCGAAGACCACGTACGCCGGGGCATTCAGCAATAGCCAGGGGACGGCCAGGTAGCCCGGGTGACCCCAAGTGGCCGCGACGTAGAACGCCGGGACCATCGTCAGGGCATTGGCCAGGTTGAACCAGAATCCCCAGTGTGGCCGTCCCTGGGCGGTGTTGATCAGCTCGTTGGGACGGGCGAGCGTCGAGACGAGCATCGCCAGGCACAGAATCTGGAACGGCAACACGGTCTGCTCCCACTGCGGGCCGAGGACCAGCGGGATGACGTCGCCGGCGACGAAGAACGCCCCGCAGTAGATCGGCATGACAATGAACCCGACAAGCTGGCTCAGCCGCAGGTAGAATCGGCGGCATTCCCAGTCGTCGGACTGGATCTTCGAGAACACCGGATACGCCACACTGGTAATGACGGAGAGGATTTTGTCGTTGGGAATATGCGACAGTTGGATCGCCATCGAATAGTACCCGAGCCCGGTGGCAGAGAAGGCTCGACCACCGAAGAAATCCGGAGATCGTCTGTACAAGTAGTTGAGCGAGTTGGCTCCCGCCAGTGGCAGGCCGAAGCGGAGGTAGGGCTTGGTTTCCTGATGGCTGAAGTGCAGCCGAGGACGCCAACGGGTCACGGCGAGGGCCATCCCCAGTTCCACGGCCGTCCGAATGATGTGACCTCCCAGAAGGGTCCACACGCCCGCGCCCAGGTAGGCCATGAGGATCATCGACAGGCACGAAACCAGGACCGATGTGGAGGTGACCAGGCCGACGGCTTTGAACCGCATGTCTCGCTTGAGCAGCGTGCTGGGCACCACCACGGCGGTGCCGAGAATGAACAGGACGGAGACGGCCTGCGTCACATGGAAGAGTCCCGGTTCGTCGAAGATGGCGACCGTCGGATAGGCCAGTGCGAAGCAAAGGCTGCCGAGCGCCGTGCCCCAGAACAACAGGGCCCAGAAGACACTGGAGAGCTCGTCGTCGGTCACCTCGCGACGCTGGACGATGGCCGAGCCGATGCCCATGGTGTAGAACACCTGAACGTAACCGGTCAGAATCGTGGCCATGGCCATTAGCCCATAGTCCGCCGGAACGAGCAGCCGGGCGACGATCAGGGTGCTGACCCACGACACGGCCTGGCTGACCGTCGTGAAGGCGATCAGCCACATGCCGCCTCGAAATGCTGTCTTGAATACGGACAATCGTCTGAAGTTCGGAGGCGGGCGCGGGAGCCCGAATTCTCAAGCTAGGAACTCGCCGTCATCTGGCAGTCGGGGCGTCGGTCACCCATCTCCGCGCCGGCCGACGCAGCTTCGCCGAGGACCGACTCGATCAGCGCATCGAAATGCCTGGCATACTCTCGTTCCGAGTAGCGCTCGTGGACACGCTCGTATCCCTCATCGGCCAGTTTTCGAGCCAAACCACGATCGGACAAAACGCGGTGGAGTTGCCGGGCAAGATCATCGACGCTCTCGGATTCGAAGAGCAAGCCGTTTTCGCCGTCCTCGATGTAATGCGGTATGCCGTCGACCCGGGAGGCAATGATCGGCCTGCGCAGCGCCATTGCCTCAAGCAGCACCCGGCCCATGCCCTCCGTGCGAGAGGGAAGGACGAAGACCGTGCAGCGCGCCATGTGGTGCATGGCCTCCTCGTGCGGGACGCCCCGCATGAATTCGATCCGCAGGTCGCCGGCGCGGAGCTCGTCAAAAGGCGCTCGATCGTCACAGTGACCGATGACACGAAGGCGTTGCTCCGGGAATTCGTCGCGAATGAGTTTGAAAGCTTTGATCAGGACGTCCACCCCCTTCAGGTACCAGGGGCATCCGAGCAACAGGATTGTCTTCTCGTGGCGATCGGCGGGACTGAGGCTATCAATCGGAACCAAGTCGTGGAAGACGGACGTCGGGATCTCGGCCTTGGGGAGGAACCCATCGACCTGCTCGGGATAGAGCAGCTTAACTCCATCACTATGCCCAAGAACCCGGCGCAACATCCACCCGTTCAGGGCTGCCCGCAATCTCTTGGGCCATGTCCAATCGCGCGACTGGTATCGCTGCCCGGCCACCGGCACGCCCGGCGCTTCGACGATGAGCTTCGCTCCGGTTAGCCATTTGAGGATTACCGCAGCTATGCCAGTCGTGTTCCATCCGTAGCTGACGATGACGTCGAAGCCTTGCTCGTGGGATCGATGCAATTGCCAACCGGTCCAGAGGAAGAACAGGAGTGTCCGAACCTTCCGAAACGGTTGGTGCACCATGTGAGGGAACGTATAGTGGAGTCGGAACTGCCCGGCCTCCTGGCGCAGCCGATTTTGCCCAGGTCTGCCCCAAACGGCCTGCAAAACATGACCGAAGTGGTGTGCTGACAGATGGTTGACGAGCACCTTCCGGTCGTCATCACTGGGGGGCACCGGTCCGGGATGGATGAAAAGGATGTGCGCCACTGATTGGACTTCACTTGGAACTGATCAGGCCGGAGGAACGACCGCCGTTTTGCCTCGATCCAAAACTGTCAGCCCTACCCTACCGCGCAATCGCTGGGGCGTTTGGCGGGGGTAGGAACGGTGTCCCGGTAATTGGCGCTACCCCAACTCCGCGCGGCTCGCCCGCTGGCCCAGACCCAGAAGGCGGTCCAGGCGGCGGCGTTCAGCAAGACAAACGACGCGGCGGCAGCGGTCAGACGGTGGCGGCCTGCGAAGCCGGTGAGGATGCCCAGGGCGGTCAGCCCGTACAGGATTGTTTGCATGGCGAACACTACCCGATAGACCGGGTGGACAATCAGGGCGCTGGCGATCAGCGCGGCCAGCAGCGCCCAGGGCACGGCCAGCCGCAGGAGCTTGTGCGAGATCAACTGCCACCACAACCGGTTCCGCCATGGCAACAACAGCCCGGGCAGCAGCGCGACGAGCTGGAAATTGCCCGCAAGGGTGCGGACCTTGCGGTGGAACTCGTCGCGGGGGTGGTCGGGGAGCCGGTCGTGGGCGACGGCGCGGCGATCGTGCTCGACGCAATAGCCGGCCATCACCACCCGCATCGGCCAGTAGACGTCGTCGAGGATTGTGCCCGGCGGGGGAGCATGGAACAACTCGCGTCGGACGGTGCAGATGGCCCCGGTCAGCCCGACGACCGAATCGAACCGGGACTCGGCGGCGCGAAGCCATTTCTCGTATCGCCAGTACAGCCCGACGCCGGCGATCATTCCCCGGTTGTCCAGCAGAACAAGGTCGCCGCTGACGGCACCAACCCGGGGATCGCAAAATCGCTCGAGCAGCCGCTCAAGGGCGTCGTCCTGCCACGTTTGCCGCACATCGCACAGTGCGAGGATTTCACGCCGGGCGTGACGAGCCCCCTCGGCCAGCGCCGCCGCCTTACCCTGGGGCTGTGGTCGTTCGATAAGCTGGACGCGGGGTTCGTCGCGAAGCCATTGGAGTACGTCGCCGGGGAGCCCCGGGCCATCGAGGACGACGATCACCTCGCCATCCACGCCGGCGCGGTCAAGCTGCGCGGTCAATTCGACCGCCTTTTCGTAAACGCGCAAGCCTTCCTGGCGCGCGGCCATTACAAACGAAACCGAGCAAGGTATCGGGTGGGTCTCCCGACGGCGCCGCGGCCGCACCCGCGCCAGTAATCCGATCGCGGCCGGATAGAGGACATAGGCATAGGCGACCAGGGCCACACTCCCCCAGAAGATGATTAGGGCTAGGCTCACCGGGAACTCCCAGCGGGGGCGCCGGCGGATGACCGTCGGCTGTCGGTTGCCGCCACTGCGCTTGGTTGTTTCCAGCCGAGCAGCGCGCGGTACTCGGCATCGTAGCGGCGGGCCATTTGGTTGCGGCCGAATCGCTCGCGCACCAATTCGTAACCGGCGTGGCCCATTCGACGGCGTTGTTCCTCGTCCCGCAAGACCTCAGTCAGCGTTTGGGCGAATGCTCCGGGGTCACCCGGCGGGACGAGCCGGCCGGTTGTGCGGTGCTCGATCAACTCCGGCAGTCCACCGACGCGGGTGACGACGACCGGAAGGCCCGCGGCCCAGGCCTCGAGCAAGGCCAGCGGCGTGCCTTCCGAATCGCTCGACAGGACAAATACGTCGATGGCGGAAAGGTATCGTTGGCGATCGTCGCGATAGCCCAAAAAATATACGGCCCCGCGCAGCCCGAGTCCGGCGGCCAGATCGGCCAGTTCCTGCCGCTTCGGGCCGTCGCCGACAAGCAGCAACCGGGCC
>Ga0180436_10002190_pt1 | contig 18744 bp, 11 predicted proteins | sample SS_ome_2_FD_132434 | JGI IMG/M metagenome (GOLD analysis project Ga0180436, IMG submission 132434) | Hypersaline lake sediment archaeal communities from the Salton Sea, California, USA - SS_3_S_2 metaG | ecosystem: Environmental > Aquatic > Non-marine Saline and Alkaline > Hypersaline >...
CCGTCATACGGCCAAAAAAGAAGAACCCTGCTTTTCTCAGCTGACCGACTTTGAAAGCTTACCAACTCCCGATTATGGTGACTACTTCAATACCCTCAAGGAATTTCCGCAAGACCGGCGATTTTTTGCCACTTTGCCGGTGGAATCCTCACGGGGATGCTGGTGGCAGGGCATGGCAAAGCCAAATCAAGTCAAAGGCTGTGCTTTTTGCAATCTGAATATGCAATGGAATGGATACCGCAAAAAAGCACCTGAAAAAGTTGTCGATGAAATTGATGCTTTGACGAACCGCCATCAGACGCTTTCGGTGGCTTTCATGGATAATGTGCTACCGCCTGGTAATACCAGGACGTTTTTTTCGAAGCTGGCGCAGTTGGGTAAGGATTTGAAGATGTTCTCTGAAATCCGCGCAACCACAAAACCGGACGAACTGGCCAACATGCACGCCGCTGGCATGCATGAAGTTCAAGTGGGTATTGAAGCGTTGAGTACAGGCCTTTTAAAAAAGATGAACAAGGGAACCACTGCCATCCAGAATTTGGCCGTGATGAGGCATTGCGAAGCCTTGGGTTTACGAAATTTATCCAATCTGATGCTATATTTTCCAAGTAGCTCAGAGGACGAAGTGAATGAAACGCTGAGGACCATTCAATGGGCCCGAATTTTTAGACCATTAAAACCGGTTAGCTTCTGGCTGGGTCTGGGAAGCCCGATATGGCAGGATGCCAAGCGTTATGATATTCAATCGACTGGCAACCATCCGCATTATGGTGTTCTGTTTCCAAAACAGGTCACCCGAAACGTGCTTTTCCCAATTCAGGCTTACCGCGGTGATCGCATGGCCCAGCGCAGGCTCTGGAAACCCGTTGAAAATAGTTTGCGGGACTGGCAGCACTATTATGAGGATCTGCATCAATATCCGCAAACAGACCCCATTCTTTCTTTCCGGGATGGCAAAACGTTTTTAATCATCCGTCAACGTCGCAGAGGCAATGATCCGTGGCAGCATCGTTTGACCGGTACATCCAGAAAAATTTACCTGTTCTGTCAGGTTGTACGCCCGATAAAGAGATTGCTAAATGAATTCAAAGAATTGAACGAAGAGCAGTTGATGCCGTTTTTGAACATGATGGTGGATAAAAAGCTCATGTTCGGGGAAGACGGCAAGTACCTGAGCTTGGCGGTACCAACCAAGAACCAATTCTAAGAGGCTCTTTCTTGAAAGCAAGACCCGTAGAAGGTAATATGTGATAGAACATTCAACATCGATATAATAGGAGCCAGAAGACAGGAGCCAGGAGTCAGGGTGCCAAATCGAAATCAGCAATCGGAGGTCAGAGGTCGGAGATCGGAAGTCAGAGGTCGGAAGTCGGAGGTCGGAAATCAGAGGTCGGGACACAGCGGTCAGCAATAAGGTATCAGCCACAGCTGTTTAAAGCTTTTGGCTGAAAGCTTTTACTGGATGCCGCGTCAAGCACGGCATGACGGGAAGGGGCAAGTTAAGCTATAAGCTGTAAGGTATTAGCAGTCAGTTGCTTCAAGCTTAAGGCTGATAGCTGAAAGCTGCAGTATAGCGGTTGTCATCCCCTTGGAAAAGGGGATCCACAAAGCGTTTGGCTGATAGCTGATCGTTTTTTCTGGATAGCGCTAAAGCTTCACTTCGTGCCCCATTTCCAAGGGAATGACGGTGGAGCAACTGGCAGAATGGATTTTTTTACAATGATGATTAAATTCTTTTGTATTCTGTCTCCTGAATTCTGTCTCCTTTAAAATTCCACCCCACGTTGGATGCTCCTGAGTAGTAAAACACAAGGAGGCGGTGGCACTAAAACAGATCTTAAACCGGAAAATTCGTTGCTTAGACAGTGCCACAAGCAAAGAAAATGTGTTATGGTACGGGATGGAAATGCACATTTGAGGGCCGCCAATGAATACCCCACAACTCAATGGAACCCTGCAGGAAGAAATCGAAACGCTCAGAAGCAAGTTGCCGGTTTTAGTTGATTTGCTAAAGCTGCCTGTGGATATTACCGCTTGGGAGTCGAATGTCGATAAAAAAATCCTTCCCAAGCTGGCACAGGATTTTCCATTGGTTGCTGCTATTTGCGGGGGGGGATCATCTGGAAAATCATCGCTTTTCAATTCCCTTATCCAGGAGCATATCTCGCCCACCGGCGGGACAGCCGGAATTAATCGACGAATTTTAATTTGCGGCAATGAGCGACATGCCGACGGCAATAAAGCGTTTGGCGATTTGTTTGAAAGTTTTGGTTTTCGTCCGCAGCCATTCATGGATATGAACGATCTGACACGGCCGGGAGAAGCCCGCTATATTTTAAATGCCAGAACACCTGAGAATCTGGTTCTGCTCGATACACCGGATTTTGACACCGGGCTCAAAGGCAATTATCTAAATCGGGAGATTGCCAGGCAAGCTTTGGATGTTTCCGATATCCTCATTTATATTTTCACCAATGCCAACTATAACAACCGGGACAACACCGATTTTATCGCGGAAATACTCACCGGTATTGGATTGCGCAAATGCTTTCTTGTTTACCGCGTGTATGCCAGTTATGCGGATAAGGAAATTATTGCGCACGCGAATACAGTGGCCCAAAATCTGTACGGCCAAGCATGGACCCAACATGTGCTAGGGGTTTATCGTGCCGAAGAGGATAACCGCGTGGCCACAGATGAGATGTTTGTAAAAGTCAATCCCGTGGGATCAGAGAGCCGGCCGCTGATGGCATCACTGACTGCGCTGGAGCGTCACAAAATACGCTCGGAATTGATGCGGTCTGTGCTAAGCGATGTACTTCTTAGAGCCCATGAGGTTTATCAAAATGCAGACATATCTTTGGCAGAACTGGACCTATATCGCAACGCTTTGCAGACCTGGCAGAGCCGGTGTGTACAACAGGCTCTAAAAAGATTCCCTATGGATGCCGTCCTCACACGCTTTATGGAAATCTGGCATCAAACCGATCCCACGCATGTAAGATTCATGCGCAAAGCCGGTCACGTCATCGATTTACCTGTAAGAGCCGCTATTAAGACCGTGAAGTGGTTCCGAGGACAGGATGTTCAGGCAAACCGGGATTCCCAAAAAAATTCAGAGCAATATCTCGAAAAAGCAAAGGAGGATTTTTTTGAGGCCGCCAACGACCTTTGGCACAAATTGATGGATGACCATATTTCGGTTACAATGAGTTCAGGCGATCCAGTAGCCAAACAGATGAGTAGCGACTTAGAGAAAATTCGACGCTATCATGAAGGTCATGTAGATATTTGTCCACACCGGATACAGATTGCTTCAAACGCAAACTGGATTTTTGATGTTAAGGCGCATCAGGCCATCAGTGATGCAGATACAAAAGTAAATCCATCTGAATGGCGTGCATCCATTGAAGCTAAATTGTCGGATACCCAGATATTAATGGGGCCATCTGACGCCATTGACCGTGAACTCAGGGCGCTCGTGGAGACATTTCGAAGCCGCATGAACATATTTGCAAAACTGGGACAGACATTTTCAGCTTTTTTGAATGTACTACCAGCCACCCTTGCTGTCACCTATATACTATCGACCGGGGACCCTGTCGGTGCAGCCGGTATTAAAGTTAAGCTGTCGGGTCTTTTTGGTTTGAAGGATCTTTATGCCCTCGTGGCATTACCGGCTACCACGGGGCTACGCAAAGCGGACCGAGCACAGCTGGAAACACTCATGGGACCCATCGCCCAAACCTGGCTCAATCACAAGCTGAAAATGATTCAAACACTATTTGAAGACACCATCAGTGGCCGAACCCTGGACTCCGCGGAGAAAATTGGAACCCACGCCAAGGAGCGGTTGAATGAGGTTAGAAAAGCACTGATGGTGTGCCAGCAAAGTAGCCACAGCAAATAGGACGATTGGATTCCCTGTCGCGGCTCGACGTGTGGTTTGCGAGTGAGCGTCTGATTGTAAACGGATCATTCAGATAGCCGAACCCTTTGCTGAAAGTCTTGTTGCAGGGATAGAAAAATGGGTTAATCATAAAATCGTGGAACACGATTTTATTCCAAAAGGTGTTTATATGGCTCAGGTAAACAGCACGAAAACGATTCAGGCGATGGGGAAAATCGCATCTGCCCGGCATGAGGTCCAAACAGTTGTTGAATTACTGGAAACGATTCCGTTGTGGCGTCCGGCCGCGGGACTCATAAAAGAATGCCGCGAAGTTATCAATATTATTGATAATCAGGAGCGGCGCCTTGATCGAAAATTATGTGTTGTTGTCATCGGACCTGGCGGCGTGGGGAAGTCAACCCTGATCAACGCATTGACAGGCCAGGACGATCTGACGCGGGTAGGAATAAACCGCCCGACAACCCAGCGATCGGTTTTGGCATGTCAGGCACACGAAGATGCTGAGTTTATAACATCAGAATTTAGTTCGTCAGCAATAGATGTTGCGGTTGCGCCGAACGTCACCCAATTGGATGATTTAATTCTGGTAGACACCCCGGATATCGACAGTACGCATCAAAACTTTCATCAAAAAATTGTCCGTGACGTCATTGAAATGGCAGATGTGCTTGTTTGCATGTTCAATGCAGAGAATCCCAAGACCAGGGATCATGTGGATTTTTTTCGAAACTATGTTCAACGCTTTGACGGCGAATCACTCATTGGCGTATTGAATAAATGTGATCGGGTGGATGAAGCCGAACTTAGGGGGTACATAGTACCGGAATTTCAAGAATACATAGCCAAAGCCTGGAAGCGGCCTCTCACCACTTTATTCAGTATCTCGGCGCGCAGGCATTTGAGGCATCCTGGCTGGGATTCAAATGCCGAACCCAAGCATGAATTTGATCAGTATACGTCGCTTAAACATCTGCTGCTGGATATCTCCAGTCTCACGTACGCAACCATGGGACGCCGGCTCAAGAATGCACAACAAATGGCTGCCTTTATTTCCTCAGAAGTCCAGAGGGCCGTCCATAAACGGCGACCGCATATGGCGGAGGCGTTGGCAAAGATCGTAAAAATGCAAAAGCAGGGACTGATATCGTCATTGGATGTCATAAAAAACAATAATGCCGGACAAACCGTGGGACTGAATGTACAGCTTTATCAAAGAATTGCGCAACAGTGGTTTGGGCCTGTTGGGTGGTTGATTGCCTTGTGGGCACGAATACTGATTTTCGGGACTGGTTTGATGGCCCTTTTTCGGTTTGGAAATCCGATCCGCCAGGTTATGGGTGTCATTTCTTCGTTGCGGCATTTTAAAGAAGCCAAAGCATCTGTTGAATCTCTTGAGAAAACCGATCTAGTGGATGCTGCCATGCGAAAATTTCGTTTGACCTATCTTACTGTTTGGCCTGAAATTGCTGAGCAGCTGGTCCAAGGAGGTTGGGATCCGTCTGTCCGAGTGGTAGATGACCAAATGGCATCAGACAGTGCCCTGAACGAAACGCTATTCGCCCATTGGCAAGAGACCCTGGGAGCTACCATCGAAAGTGCATCCAGACGTTTCAGCAGCATGTGGCTTCAGGTGTTGCTGAATATCCCCAGCATTGCCTTGTTGGCGTATATTGCCTGGCTGACCGCAAAACATTTTTTTGCCACGGATTATCTACCAACAGATTTTTTCGTACATGCCTTTATCACGGCTGGAATCATCATGTTTTTAAGCTTTTTTCTTTTTCAAGCCGCCTTAAGCATCTTTTATAGCCCGCGACGCATTATCGCGAAATCATTGGCGCAGGTATATAAGCAGCTGGATTCAAACCAGACGGTCTTCTTGGGACCCATTACCGAACAACTTCAACGACTACTTGCCTTTTCCGATTCAAAACGCAAATAATATATCATTTCCAATATCTCACTCTAATCATAAGCCACCGACAAGGTCGGTGGTCGTTGATTCCCGCCTTTCTTCATAATCGGAACGCTATTCTGACAAATAGTATCTGTCAATTCTAATAAGCCGCTTTCGGGGCCTTTGGTCTTTGGGCAACACCCCCCTGACAGTTCTCCGCTCAACGTATCGATATCCATAATAGTTTTACAAAATATCATTAAAAAGTATGATAGAAAAATTATAATTAAATGTCTGTAAAGATCTATAAATAAATATTTTATGAAAAAACTAAATTAAAATTAAATATTGACTAATATAATTAAATGTGATTAATAAAAATATAAAAATCAATAAAGGAGGAATATAATGAGATTATTAAAAGTAAAAATTAATGATGATTATAATTATGGTCCATTTATTGATGAGTTCGATAGATTTGATGAATTTGATATTGAGGTTATAACTAAAGAATATGACTATAAGTATGAATCAAAAAATAGAATAAAAAATATTGAAGAAGTAAAGTAGTTGTGATAGCATAACAGTATTTAACATGATACGTAATAAAGCGTGATTTTCGAGATGCCTGTGTGTTGATTTCCTTGGAGGCGGATAAATCTATATGGGATTTACCCAGTAGAAATTGAAAAGAGAGATCTGAAAAACACGCTTTTTAAAACCATCATAAGTCCTCAAGGAAAGATTCCCTGTATTGTTTTATGGGGAATTTTCGATTTTAAAAGGGTGTTATGGCCATAAAAATATCTGATAAAGAGCTTTTAAAAGTAATCCATCAGTACATGGATGCCGATAAGATATGTGAAGTAACGGACTTAAAGCTAAAAACCCTTCAGGCGCGGATAGCCAAGTTAACCTATCAAAATGCCATCCGTAATCCTTCTCAAATTAAAGGTCTGTATAAACCCAAGCCAAAAATAGTAAAACTGAGTCAAAACGCCATCATAATCCCTAAGGCAAGAATAGAGGAAGCTGATTTTAAAACCGGAGATATGTTTAAGGTATCTTGTGAGGGAGATCGCATTATTCTCAGTCGATTATAATGCCGTAGCTCACTCGAATGAAGCCCCGCCACCACGATGAATAAGTAGCTAAACAATTAAGCATCGCTCTATTGTTTTTGTCACGGGTCGAGAGAGTCCGACTTTCCACCCGGTTCATATCGCTTCACCAATCCCACCGGCACCGTCAATGGTTTATGATCGGAGCCACTGCGTCTACAACCTACAACCCTTTCAGGTTAATTTTACAGGCAGAGCACCGGTTGAGAAATGGACAACCGCTCAGCAAGAAGCGGAGTTTATTGGTCTAACCTTGCCCAGATGTCCAGAGGTGGCGGAAAGTCAAAAATACCCATTAATAAGCCTCTATCTAATCTCGCCATGTAATTCTGATCGGTCAACAAGGACGGCTGTTGATGAGGCCACAGGGATGTGCTACTCTAACAGAATTAGGGTTCATATGCACAAATATTGTGGGGAAAAACATGACGCAATCAAGGCACGCAAAAGCAGCTGCAACTGTCCATACCAGTGAAGTGATCTACAAAGGCCGGCAGTTTTCATTTGTAAATGACCAAATTACCTTACCGCATGGGGTCAAGGCTGAAATGGCTTACATCAAACACCCGGGTTCAGCTGTCATTGTGCCTGTTTTTGAGGACCAGACGATCGGTTTAATCAAACAGTATCGTTATGTCGTGAATAGCTATATTTATGAAGTTCCGGCCGGCACCATGGATCCGCAGGAGCAGCCTGAAGAATGTGCCGCCCGGGAGTTGGAGGAGGAAACCGGATTTGCGGCCAGGGATCTAATTTCACTCGGAAAAACATTGCTGCTGCCAGCCTATTCAGATGAAATATCATACACCTTTCTGGCGAAAAATCTGATACCCACGGCACAACATCTCGATGCAGACGAGATTATTAGTGTGGAGCAATTTGCAATCACGGATGTCATGCACATGATCGATAGCGGAATAATCGTGGATGCGCTATCTATTTTGGCCATTTACCGTGCGGTAAAGTATCTTGAATAAAATCATTGCAAGCTTTTCTTGGGGGCGACATTGTTGCCTGAAAAATTTTATATCTATCCACTGAAGAAACCCCGTAACTTTATTCAATCCAATGAACGCTAATAATGGGAGCAAGACATGACAACGGATATGCAGGTATGGCTGAATGCTGAATTTGTGCCGAAATCCGCGGCCACGGTGTCACCACTATCACATTCTTTTTCGCGCGCGAGTGCCATATTCGAAATCTTTCGTGTTCATGCCGGTCCGCAGGGCCCGGCTGCATTCAGAATGACTGACCATCTTAACCGTTTGTTGGAAAGTGCTCGACATCTGCATATGGACCTGGCCTACACCATTGAAGATATCGCCAAAGCAGTTTCAGAGACCGTGTTAAAGAATAACATAAATGACGGTCTCGTAAAGATAATGGCTTATTGGAGCGAGGAAATGATGATCGGGCTTCTGCCCAGCACACCGGCAGACCTTGCAATTTTTACTGCACCGGAAAATGAGGACATGCAGCTGGACAGCAATGAAGCGGTCACTGCGTGCTTGAGCAAATGGCGCAAGATCGATCCAAGCACAGTTCCAGTAGAGGCTAAAGCGTGTTCCAATTATTTAAACGCATATTTGGCACGCAAAGAAGCTGCTCAACGTGGATTTGATGCTGGCATTATGCTGGATACGGAAGATTTTCTGGCTGAGGGATCGACCGAATCTGTATTTATTATCAAAGCGGAGGAGCTTCAGGTTCCACCCTTGGGTCGCGTTCTGGCCAGCATATCCCGGATGTCAATTTTAGAGATTGCCGATAATATGGGTATCAAGACGATCCAAAAACCTCTTACTGTTAATGATCTACAGCAAGCAGATGAAATGTTTCTTTCACACACAGGCAACAAGGTCGAATCTGTCTGCCAGTTTGAACAAAACCACATGGAAGCACCCGGACCGATCGCAAAAAAACTCAGGCACCAAATACAACGCATCCTTACCTTTCAAGATGATGCCTATAAACATTGGATGGAGGCTCTAGCAAGCTTTTGACTTTTTAGGCCATATTAATATATATATAAATATTTTACACGCGTGAACCTAACTCAGATGCATGGTATGAATTTGGAGAACATATGAACGGCAGTGTAGACTATTGGTTGGGGCAACTGTTGAGTCTTGTGTTTTATATCATGACCATCCTCGTCTACAACCGCGCCAAAAAAGAGTATGTCGGGGGCAAGATCGCCGCCGCCATCAACTTGATCATCGTCTGTCTGGCGATATTGTTGCTCACTGACTTCGTCGATTATTTCTTGCTTAAGTTGGTTTCAATTCAAAAGGATATCGTTACAATTTCTAAAATTTTGCTGAAACTGACGGCTATTTGTGTCCTTTTCTTTGGCGGGCTTCGATTTTTCACCACGCGATCAGATGCCATCGAGGTGGGTGAAGATACAGATTTTCTGGTAGATGCGGGCACAGATTTACCGGCAGGGGATGGTCAATCCGGTGCGCCTAATGCTGGTGAAACTGCTGTCTTGGAAGAATTGACGCCCCAAAAAAATCCGAGACTTGGTCGTTATGAAATTATCGAACAAATTGGCAAAGGTGCCATGGGGATTGTTTATAAAGGCCGGGATCCCAAGTTAAATCGCTTAACAGCCATCAAAACCATACGCTTTGTGGATGAATTTGATGAAGATAAAGTGGACCAGATTAAAGCCCAATTTTATCGTGAAGCGGAAGTTGTGGCCAGGCTTTCACATAAAAACATTGTGAGATTGTATGATGTGGGTGAAGATCTGGATCTTTCATACTTGGCCATGGAATATCTTGAGGGCCAAAGTCTGGAGCAGCACACCAACAGCAAAAACTTGCTTTCCTTGAACCAATGTATTGAGTACCTAATTCAGGTTTGTGATGCACTTCACTATGCCCATCTTCAAGGTGTTATTCACCGGGATATCAAGCCCGGCAACATTATGATTCTAAAAGATGGTCTGGCCAAGGTCATGGATTTCGGAATTGCCAGGGCTGCCGGTGGTACCAAAACGCGTACAGGCGTGATAAAGGGCACGCCGTTTTATATGTCGCCTGAACAGGCCAGGGGTGGTGAGATCACGGGGGCATCGGATATTTTCGCTCTCGGCGTTCTCTTTTATCAATTGTTGACCGGCAAATTGCCATTTACCGGTGAAAATTTGGCAACTATCATGTACCAGGCTGCCAATGAGGCCCCCGAACCGGTGGCAACGTATAAACCCGAATTGGACCCGAGAATTGTTGCAATTGTAAACAAGGCGATAGAGAAAGATCCCGAGATGCGCTTTGCAAGCGCTGCGGATATGGCCAACGCTCTGAGAGACTACTTAGACAGTCCGCTTTCCGCTCAAACCCAATCAGAAGAGGACAAGCTGCTGACCAAACCTTCTGAGGCATTGGCGTTCCAATCCGACTCAATAGAGCAGCCCCAAGAAACCATAAACCTGTCGGATTTAGAGGAAGTATTAGCGGCTGATTCAGACGCACCGGTGGACAAACCCACGGCTGCCGAACGCTCTGATGATGCGTCGCGCTTAACTACTCCTTCCGAGGCTGAAGCAACCCTTGAGGATGACGCCGGGAAAAAAGGTTTTAATTTGACTGAACTTCGGGAGATCATGGCAGCCGGCAAAAAAAGGGAAAAGGAATCACAGGCTGAACCGGATGATTTAGAGGACCCTCAGGCATTTGATCGGGTAAAGGGTGTTCAATCCGATCAAAGCCGGGATTTAATCGCAACTGATTCTTTTCTTGAGGAACGGGGACAACCGACTCTGGATCGAGGGACGCCTTTCCAGATGCAAACGGAAAGAAAAGCATTGCCGGGATTTGTATTTACGCTGGCATATTCTGTTCTAACTCTGATCCTGCTTGTGTGGGGGTACTACTTTTTTTGGCACAGTCCCAATGCCGATAACCGGTTGTTCAAGCTAATTTATTACCGGTATTTCGAAACCAAGGATCTTACTCGGGACGATATTGCTGAAGCCCAAAAAAAATTAGTCCAGCAAATCATGCAGCAAAAGTTAGCCGAAAAACAGGCGCGTGAGCAGGACCAGGCTCAGAAAGAAGCCGAGCAAAAAGAGCAAGCCCGAATTATGGAAGAAAAGAAAAAGGAGCAGATGGCGTTGGCGTTGCAGGAAATAGAAGCCCAGAAAAAACTGGAAGCCGAACGTCAAGCCAAGCTTGCACTGGAAAAACAGCAAGAGGCCGAAAGACTACGCCGCATCGAAGAAGAGAAAATTAGAACAGCTGAACGCTTGGCCAAGGAGGCCGAAGAAAAACGACGCGCATTAGAGAAGCAATTGCAACTCGAACGGGAGAGGCAACAAGCCGCGCTTCAGAAAAATATAGATAAGATTGCATCATTGGTGGCATCAGCCGATGCCTTACGTCAAAATGGAAAATACAGTGCAGCTAAAAATGCATACACGGCTGCGCTTGAAGCCATAGATCAAAGCACATATAAGGATAATACCGTTTTGATGCAGAAAAAGATAGACATTCAGGCAATATTGCTTCAGGACGATATGGTGTATGGCCCCCAAGGCTATATCGAATATAAAGGCCAATGGCTGCCCCCTGAGGTCTATGAGAGTGCACGGTACCAGGAGGGATACGTTAAGTACAAAGGTAAATTAATTGACCATCGCAAGCTCAGGAAGCTAATCCGCTCGAAAACCGAGCCTTTGGTGGATGCGCATCTGATGTCAAAATTTGGGGGCGAGACCATTCATAAAAAGGATATTAAATACCAGCGAATGAAGCTGCAAGAGAGTAACGGCAGCCTTTCCAGGTATCGTGTCGATTATACCTGGGAGATATGGCTTTTTAAAGGTATCTCAGAAGGGAGTTGTTCCGTTGAAATGGTCTACGAGGTGGCTCCGGATGCATGGAAGATAATTAAAAAGTGTGAATGATCAGAGAGCAGAATACAGGCGACAGACTCCAACATCGAACACTGAACAAAGAAACATAACAGAATATGGTTGCTTGCTCGTGCATCCTCCTAACGCGGACAAGCCGCAACAATTGAAATCGCTATCGGGATCGGGATCGGGATCGGGATCGAAAAAACCAGAAGTCAAAAGTCGGAGGTCGGAAGTCAGCCCAGCCGCCGGCCCAAAAAACGGCCAGTTTGATCGAGAATGAAACTCATGAAGTTTCATAAGAGAAGACAGGCTATTAGGCTAAAAACTGTCAGGCTGTTAGGTAACTCATAGCTTACAGCTGAATGCTGACACTTGAATCCTTGGCTCCTTGAATCCTTGGACCCTTTGGGATTTAGAGGTTGTTGGTCGGAAGTCGAGCATCCAGAATCAAGCATCACGTATCCAGCATCTCAGAAAGGCATTAGATGTCCATTCAGGGAGACATTCAAACCTTTTCCTTGTCCGCCATTGGACGGCTGATTCATGAGGAGCGCAAGACCGGTATTCTGAAAGTCAGCAGCGGCCAATTTGAGACGCGGATTTATTTCAAGGATGGCGGGATCATTTTTATCAGTGGTGATCTGGCTGAAGATCTCTCCTTGGGCGCACTGCTGAAAGCTGACAAACTAGTGGATGAAAAAGATATTCAGCAGGCTTTGGCAATTGCAAATCAGACCAAGAGGCGTCTGGGTGTCGTCCTGATTGAAAACGGTGTCGTGTCCCAGGAAAATTTAATCAAAATATTGAATTTGCAGTTCAAAGAAGCGATATCAAAGGTTCTGACATGGAAGCACGGATCCTTTATCTACCATGAAGGCCTGGACGGGTATGTCGAGGATATTCATCTGGACATGGATCCCATCCGTCTGGTCGCAGAAGCTCAGCGGTGGAAAGAATACCGCATCCTGATACCCAATGACCAGGTGGTATTCCAAATCAAGGATATGGATTTGCGTCCCAGCAGCCTATCGGCTGAAGGCATATATGATATTATGCTGCTGATCGATGGCAGACGAACCGTTGCACAAATTATTCAATCTACGGGCCGAACACGCATTGCGGTCTACCGTGCCCTAACCAGTCTTTTTGTACAAGGAATCATCGAGCGCAAAATAAATCCGGAGGATCTCAAAAAAAGACAAATCAGTGTCGATGCCATTGTGGATTTTTTTATTCCCCTACTTGAAGAGATCATTTCCGAGTTGTCAACTGAAATGGGGTTTAAAAAGGCGGCATCCATTGTAATGCATGCTTTTGATTACTCGCCTCAGCATGAATATTTTAAGGCAATTAAACCTGAAGATACGGCCGCTACCATGGCTCTGAAGTTACGTGACCGTATTTCACATTCCTCACAGCCATTAAAATCAACCGAACTGGCAGCCGGATTGAAGAACACCATTATCCAGGTTATCAAAGAAGAGCATCGGCTTTTGGGGCTCAAAGCAGTTGAAGGCACGCTAAGGCGTATTGTTTCTGTAACTGAAACCATGCCGGCTGAACAAAAACTTATTGCCAAGTCGTTCTTGCCGGTATTGAACAAACAGTTTTTAAGTGTAAACAGCCCCCAAGCAACGGAAGGTATTTTTGCGCGTACGACTTCGGAAGGGACAAGGACAGATAATGGCATAGGGGTCGGCAAACCAAACCTTGGCGGCGTTGGTGGGGCCATGATTATTGCGTTTTATAGCCGAATTGCACAATTGTTAATCGCTGATTTGGAAGCCGAAATTGGCGTTAAAGCCCAGCTTATTTTTAAAAGAATCGTTGCAAACTCAGAATATCATGGGAAATTTTTAGGCCAGTTTCAAACTGCCAAGGACGTATCGACTAATGTAGAAAACATCCGGAGGCATATTGCCAATGAGGGGCACCGGCTTAGCAAAATGAGTTTTATCAAAGGCTTTCAAGAGGTCATTTTCGAATTGCTGCTGGAGCAAATGCAATTGCTGGGGGCTAAACCGACACGTGCCAGCCTGGCAAAGGTTCGTAAATTCATGTCAGATCCTAAACAAAAAGATTTGATTCCGGTCGCCCAATATTTTTTAAGCACACTCGGGAATGTAGCTCCTGATTTAACCTCATAAGTTAACGACGAGGTTAATCCAAGACTAAGGAAATGGGATGGAAAATCAATTAAACTTTTGGATGGCACAAGTCCTGATTCTGGTTTTCTACATTATGACATTGTTAATTTACAATCGTGCCAGAAATGAGTATATCGGCGGGAAAATTGGCGCCGCCATCAACCTGATAATGGGATTTTTGCTGATCCTTTTTCTATCTGATCTGGTCGATTATTTTATGGTTCTCGTTCTTTCGAGCCAAGATGATACCATTCAAATAATTAAAATTCTTTTGAGATTAACGGCAATCTGTATTCTATTTTTTGGTGGCTTGCGTTTTTTTATCGGAAAATCTCGAACGATCGGTGTAAGGCAACAAACTGTCGATTTGGGCCGGCCGGATCAGCAGGCGATGGATATTCAATCCGAGGTTCAAGCGCCGGTTCAAAAAGAGGCCGCAATTCCAAAAGAAAAGCGTACGATGCCCAAACTTGGACGCTATGAAATTCTGGAACAAATCGGTCGCGGCGCAATGGGGATCGTCTACAAAGGTCGGGATCCGGTATTAAACCGACTGACCGCCATAAAAACCATACGCTTTTCAGATGAATTTGATAACGACAAGGTCGATACCATCAAAGGACATTTCTATCGTGAAGCCGAGCTCGTCGCTAAACTGTCGCACCCCAACATCGTGACTATTTATGATGTAGGTGAGGATTTGGATTTGACGTTCTTGGCCATGGAGTATCTCCAGGGGGAAAGCCTGGAGAAGTATGTCCATAGGGGCAAGTTACTTTCCGTAAAACAATGTCTTGCTATAATTGGTCAGGCTTGTGATGCTCTGGAGTACGCTCATCAGCATGATATTATTCATCGAGATATCAAGCCGGCCAATATTATGCTCTTAGGGGACGGGTCCATCAAGGTGACCGATTTTGGAATCGCCCGGGCGACCACCAGTACAAAAACACGAACAGGTATAATTAAAGGGACGCCCTATTACATGTCTCCCGAGCAGACCAAAGGCAACGAACTTTCAGGTGGATCGGATGTATTTTCATTGGGTATTGTTTTCTATCAACTTTTAACTGGTAGACTTCCATTCGATGGCGAAAACATGGCTGCGATCATGTACCAGATCACTTCGGTTAACCCCACGCCGCCGACAGAGTACAATCCCAACATCAGCAAGCCGATTCTGACAGTATTGGGTCGGGCATTGGAAAAAGACATCGCCAAGCGTTATGCCCGTGCCAAAGAGATGGGCAAGCATATACGTATGATTCTCGACAAGATGGCCGAAATAGAAGCGAAAAAAGGTTCCAAGGGCTAAACTAGGTATCATTGCACTATTCTACGAAGTAGTATTTCTACGCGCCGGTTCAGCTGTCTGCCCTCAGGCGTATCATTCGAGGCGATCGGGTTGGCGGGCCCCAGCCCGGCAACCACCAGATTCCCGGTGCCAACGCCATTTCCGACCAGATAACTTTTGACAACATTTGCTCGAAATCTAGATAATTGACGGTTGTAATCAAGATCACCTGACGAGTCCGTATATCCGTTCACGCGAATTTCCAACTGGGTATGCTTGAGTGCCGTTTCAATAATGCGGTCGAGCAATGCATAGCCTTCGCTGGAAAACTCATTGGAATCCGGAGGAAATTGGATAATTAATTTTTTCTCTTTGAACGGAAGAGGGGTTCGGGACTCTTTTGGGGGGGATTCGGTCGCCTTGTTTTGCGTCACGGTTTGTGAGGGACCAGGTGATTGCTTGGCAATCGCGGCAGACTTTTCTGCGGGTTGCGGGACTTGGAAATCGCTTGACATCCGCTTTTCCGATTCCGTTTTGGTAAGGGTCGATCGAACTAAATGGTAAGATAATCGCTTGGACATCCAGTCGGGGGCTAATCCGCTAGACAACAGCACCAAAAGAAGTACAACGGCCAAGACGGCAACGAGACCGGTATAGATGAGAAGACCCGGTAAAGGGTATTGCAGCGGATGTCGGAGGGCATCTAATACGCGATCGGAAAAACGTATACCCGATTGGCTGCTTTTGGGGATTTCCACATTAATATGAAGGTCCTTGGCGCAATCTTTGACCATGCTGCCGTCTACCCGATGTTTTCCCTTGACATAAGCCGTCAGCAGCGCGTGATCACAAATGATATTGATCAAGCGCGGATATCCATTTGAGAATGCGATGATTTGACGTATGGCGCTGCCCGAAAAAATTTTGCTCTCGGTGCCGGCAATTTTAAGTCTGAAAGCGATATATTCACCGACATCCTCATTCTTTAAAGGGCCGATTAAATATTTCATGGTTATGCGTTGCAGTAAGGCCCTGTTGCGGGTTTCATTGAGCGCATCAATCAGTTCATGTTGGCCGATAAGGAAAATATTTAGTAGTTTGGATTCTTTTTTCTCAATGTTGGAAAGTTGACGGATTTCCTCAAGCAGTTCGTATTGAAGTCGCTGGGCTTCATCGATGATTATGAGAACTTTTTTGCCGTCTTCATTGGCTTTATGCAGAAAGTGGATGAAATGAACCAGAAAGTCGCCTTTGGTTTGGAAAGTCTTGTTCATTTCAAATTCGTGCGCCAGAAAATTGTAGAAGTCCAGCTTTTCGAGATCCGGATCTGAGATCATGGCCATTAGGGTATGATCGTCCAAGTTTTCTACCAGACTGTTGATGAGAGTCGTTTTCCCCGTACCGATATCACCGGAAAGCAATAGAAAACCGCGATTGTCTTGGATGCCATACTGTAACATGGCCAAAGCTTCTTTGTGGGTTTCGCCGAGCCATAAAAATTTCGGATCAGGGCTGATTCTGAAGGGTTTGATTTTAAGATTGAAATGTGTGAGATACATTGTTGTCCTTTTAACACCCTGCGACAAGCTGAATGATCTGCCTGAAGACTTCTTCAACCTTTCAGGTTCAGACCAGCGTATTCGTGCAAAACTAAATTAAGCTAAACCCGACAAACTGTCAATATAACAATCAGCGAAAGCGCGCCACAAGTATCTGTCTGATAAACTTGAAAAGGCTTGACATTGTAAAGGGCCAGAACTTATTCTGCCCATGACTCCCTTCATAAGCCACCGGCTTTGACGGTGAGAAACGAAATTAAATCAAACAAAATTCTTGACTCAAATCAGCGACCACCAGCTCAGCTGGTGGTCGCTGATTTGGAATCGGGAGGATAGGAATAATGCTATCAGTTAAAAAGGTTATCCTGCAGGTTGGTTTGCTAAGTTGTCTTGCATGTCTATTTTCGGTGATCGGACCAACAGCTTGGATATCAGCTCAGGAAAATAATGATGCCGTGAAACCTTCGGACATGCAGCCCCCAAACGAACTGAAGGTTGATGTCATCTTCGTGCTTGATAATTCCGGTAGCATGATCAAGAACGATCCTCAGTTTATTACACGTGAGGTTGTAACCAACTTCCTCATGAATCTACAAGCGCAATTCCGGGTTGGTATGGTTATATTTGATAGCGGCGCCTCACTCATTGAGCCTCTGAGCAGTATGGATGCCGTCTCGGATACTGAACGATTTCTTGAAAGCCTCGAAAGAATTAATTATAAAGGTCAGTTCACGAATACACCCGTCGGTGTTGAGCGAGCTATTTATGAACTCAAATCCAATGGCCGTGAGGAAGCCGAAAAAATAATTATCCTTCTAACAGATGGTATCGTAGATACAGGAGACACGGCCCAGGATGCTGCCGATGAAGAATGGCTAAAAGATCAACTAGCCCTGGAGTGCAAGCAGGCCGGCATTCGCGTTTTTGGGATAGCCTTTACCGAAGCGGCCGATTTCCGATTAATCCAGACGCTGGCGCTTAAAACCGAGGGGGAGTATTTTCGAACCTTCTCAAGCCAGGAAATACCCATTGTATTTGAGAAAATCGAAAAAATTATCTCCAAACCCAGAATAGCAATAGAGGATACCAAGCCGGCCCCCAAACCTAAAACGGTTCCTATCATTATTCAACAACCAGTACCAACCCCACCCCAGGCCAGTGCTGAACAGCAGGCATCGAGTCCCGTGCCTTTATTAATGACGGGCCTTATCGTCATTGTGTTGGTCGTGGTTGTTTTGGTGTACTTAAATAAAAAGCGGGAATTTCCAGGCGCGAAAGCGCAACCGAGCCAACTAAATTCCCTCCCTATTCAGGGCCAGGATCCGCCTAAGGGCCAGGCCGAACTCATCGATGCCGATAATGTCATCTCTGAAACACGCTTGTCCCTGCCCATTGAAATGCAGGTGGTCAAAATCGGCCGCGATAACAGCAATGATATTGTGATACCAAAGGATTCCATATCAAGCCTACATGCCACCATCGAGTATCGCAACGGTTATTATTATCTTGAAGACCACCGTAGCACAAACGGTACCCGGCTGAATGATACAAGGGTGAAAGAAAATACCCCCATGCGCCTCAAGAGTGGTGACAAAATCCAGTTTGCCGTTTTTGAGTTCAGATTTCTCATGCCGGAAATGGCGCCCTATGGCGAAACCGTAATCGTGCAAAGCGATACCGAGCCTGATTTACCTAAGTCATGAAGTGAGGCGGTTCGGAATAAGCAGTCAGAATGTCCTAGCGGCTTTCAGGACCCCGAATACCTTCAAACCTGCCCAACTCAGTCTATCATTGTGTATCCACTCCACCCATTGCTGCTAAAGCGGTTGTCAGAATAACTATCCGTATTGTATCAAATGCTAACATTCGGGCTGGCTCTTTCGGAACACGTTTTTGAAATGGGTTTGATCACACCCCAAGAATCGGATTGAAGTATTAGTTGA
>Ga0180436_10002193_pt1 | contig 18727 bp, 20 predicted proteins | sample SS_ome_2_FD_132434 | JGI IMG/M metagenome (GOLD analysis project Ga0180436, IMG submission 132434) | Hypersaline lake sediment archaeal communities from the Salton Sea, California, USA - SS_3_S_2 metaG | ecosystem: Environmental > Aquatic > Non-marine Saline and Alkaline > Hypersaline >...
GAATAAGGAAATGAGGCTGGCTGTGGCCGCTGTACGGCTAGGCATAGCGACGCGTGGGGAAAGTGTCGTTTGACTAGTGCCTGTGGAAGCTCTGGATCACGATAGCCGACATCCCCATCCACCGGGGTAGCCACGATGCCGGTCCATATCACAAGAGACTAAAGCACAAGAGGAGAGCAAGATAGATGTCAGCAATCGTAATCTTGGGAATGCATCGCTCGGGAACCTCCCTAATCGCCGGGGCACTCCACAAGATGGGGGTGTACATGGGTTCCTCATTCCGGGAACCCGACGAATCCGCACCCCACGGCTACTGGGAGGACCTCGACTGGCGAGACTTGAACAAGTCCATCATCAACGCCGCGGGAGGCACGTGGTATGAGCCTCCCGATCCTGACAGTCTTGCCGATCGGGTTCTAGCCCACCGTGACGAGATCCAGAGCCTGGTTGCTCATCGAGAGGCGATTCACAATCTCTGGGGTATGAAAGACCCCCGTACCTCCCTTCTCATCTCCCACCTCCATCCCCTCCTTCCCTCTCCCCACTACATCGTGGTACGCCGCAATATGTATGATGTCATCGATTCTTTGTCACGTCGGGCGTATCGCCGCGGTTACCGTAAATCCTTACGTCATTGGCGTGGGCTACACGACGTCTACATCTCTCGCATTCACGACTTCATCAAGCAAACCCATCCCGACGCCATCACCGTGGACTTTCGGGACTTTGTCCATCCCCACAAGTCCATCCAGGCCATCCAGGTCCTGGCTGAATGGGTTGGAGTAAGCTCTGAGCATGCCATCGATGCTGCGACGGCTTTTGTGGTCCTACGGGAGGAGATGTGAAGAAAGTGAGAAATGTAATGGAAGAGAAACCGATATTGTGCCTGGATTTTGACGGTGTCTTGCATTCTTATACAAGTGGCTGGAAAGGTGCTCACATAGTTTGGGACCCTCCTGTTCCTGGAGCACAGCAATTTGTCATGATGGCAAAGGAACATTTTAGAGTGGTGGTGTTTAGCTCTCGCAGCCTTCGAGCAGGTGGCATTCTTGCTATGACATCATGGATGCAAGAACATGGTTTTCCGCCTGTTGAATTTGCAGTGGAAAAGCCACCCGCGATGATAACAATAGATGATAGGGCGATAATGTTTACTGGTACGTGGCCTGCTATCGATGCGTTACTGGAGTTTAAGCCTTGGAACAAGAAGGACGTTTGACGTTGAAGAAGGACACAATGGCCTCCGAGATTTCCTGCGCCAAGAAGGCTGGCATTCAAGTCTTCTCACCTGGCTTGGACTACTACGTCCAGGAGATTCTCTCTGGCATTCCCTTCACCCTGGTTCGCTATGGTGAAGGCGAGTGGCGCACCGTCGTGCCATCCGTTCCCCACAAGACGTTCCACGGCCCGCTGCAACGCCAGGTCTTCCAAAAGATATGGAACGACCCCAAGACCGGCGCGGAGGAGATGCTTCGCGCTGCCATTCTGAACCATCACGACCACGAACGCTACTGGGCCGCCATGTGGCACTTCAAGCACCTCAAGCAGTATCACTGGCTGCCTACGATCAAGAGGTGGCAGGATAAGAAACTGGGCAAGGACATTGTGTGGCACGATGGGTCTATATGGCGGGTGGCAATAGAAAAAGGCGTCTTTTATCCTGTTATTGCTGCATTGAGAGAACAAAGGCTGCCCATCGTGGTCGTTGGCCCTGGGCAACTCACCGGACTCGGAAATCGTCTCCCCATCCACGACCACATCCTCATCGATCGTTGGGGCGCGTTCTACGAGATGGACATGATGGAGGAGGAAATGCTAAAGCAACCCCCATGCCTATTCATCCTCTGTGGTGCGGGTCCGGCCAAGATCGTCGCCAACAAACTCTTCCCAGAGATAGGCGAGCAGAGCACTATGATAGACTTTGGCGCGAGTTGGGAGGGATTGTTGGGCCATCCAGCACGGCGATACTTCCGAGAGATGTCAAAGGAAAAGTTGGAGCAGAACTGGTCAGAGGTGGAGGAGGAAGAAATAGAGGCGGAGGATGATTAAGACATTCTCTCCTGGCATCGCCTGGTACGCAGAACAGGTCCGTTCTGGCACACCTTTTTCAATCGTGCGCATGAGCGACCTTCTCCGCAACGCCTGTCCCTACGTGCCGAGCAAGTACGTGCCGGGCCACAAAAACCTAGGCGCTGAGATATTCCGCATCTGGGCGCAACCAGAAGGGGTGAACATGTGCCGGGAGGTGGTATTGGGGACACACGAACATCCAAGATACTGGCCCGCGATCTGGCATCAAGACAATCTGCGAAGGAGAGGGGAGCTGGGAAGGATCGAGAAGTGGCTGGAGGAGAACAAGCTGTTGGGCTTAACGTGGCACGATGGTGGGGTGTGGAAAGAAGCAGTCGAGAGGGGCGAGTTCTATATAATGATCAAGACGTTGAAGGAACAGAAGTTACCCGTCATCTTGTTCGGCCCTGAACGCATCCAACCAGCGGCTGATAAATTGGACGCAAAGCTTGTCTCTGTCCCATTCCCAGCACCTCCATCCCGCGCCTCGATTGGGTGGAGTGCCCATCTCCGCGACCCCTGTATCGCCCTCTTCTCCATCTCCATCCTCGGCAAGGCTGCCATCCAACATCTCTTCCCCATCATCGGTCATCATTCCTTTCTCATTGACTGCGGCTCGATCTGGGATGCACTATGTGGTCACAAGGAGCGTCCATATCAAAAAACTCTGACACCTGAGCTTATCGAGCGTAATTGGGGGAATGATGTCTAAGTTCGACTCGGCCCGCATCCCGACTTTTTCACCTGGCATAGAGTGGTATGCCACCCAGGTCCGTTCCGGCACGCCGTTGTCTCTAGTCCGCTACGGCGAGGGCGACCTCCGCACTGCTGTCCCTCCACTCCCTCTCAAGGCCAAGAAGGGGGCATATGGATTCTGGTACGATCACCCCGAAGCTGTGGAGGACTTTACTCTCTCCCTCCTCAACACGCCGAATCACCTTGACTACTTCCCCGCCATCTGGCATCAAGGCAATATCATCAAATGGCATTGGATGCCCAAGCTCAAGCGGTGGCTGCGTGATAACAACCTAGACTGGATAAAATGGCACCGAGGCAGGGTGTGGCGGCTGGCGATGGACAAGGATAAGTTGTATGTCTTCATCAACGCGATGAAGGAGCAGCCCTTGCCTATCGTCATGGTCGGCCCCGAGCGCATCCGACCCGCTGCCGACAGGATGAACGCCGAGTTACTCGTCACTCATCCAACCGAGGCTTACTTCCAGAAGGACGGCATCAAGAACCTCCTCCTCTCCCTCCCTCCCTCCTTCATCACATTCTCCGCAGGCGGCACGGCCAAGATGCTAATCTCCGAGCTGTTCCCCCTCATCGGCCACCAATCTTTCCTCATCGACTTTGGTGCCTACTGGGACTATCTGTGCGGCAACAAGATCAGAAAGCAACAAAAGTTATTGCCCCCTGAACGTCTAGCCCGCAATTGGGGGGAGCAATGACCAAGACTGGTTATCTCTCCTCCGAGTACGCCCACGCCCTGTCCCACGTCGGCGTGCCTATAGAGCTCGTCAACTCAGGGGCATGGCTCCTCGACCGGCCTATCCCCAATACCTCCCACCACGACCTCACATCCCCCTATCCGTTCCTTTGCTGCCAGCGTTGGTCGAGCCTAGCAGACGACATCCCAAAGTTCCAGCACGACTTTGTCTCTCTAGTTGTCGTGACAAGCCCTTTTCACGGTCCATCTCTCTCCGACCTCTCCACCTTCGACTTCTCACGGCCCTACAAAGACCACTTTGTCACCTATCTGGACCGCCCCTGCGTCTCCTCTCACCATACCCGTGACGCCACGAAAGCACTGAAGCAAGTAGAGGTAGAGGTATGCGCCAAGCCCACCGCCTGGACGAGGGACTGGACCAACCTCTACGACAACTTGATCGCCCGGCACAATATCCAGGGCGTAACCAAGTTTTCGTATGCTTCATTGGAGAGACAGCTTGCAGTCCCCGGCGCGGTGCTGATCCGCACGTCAAAGGAAAACCGCACGACCTGTATGCTGCTGTGGTATGTACAGGATAATGTAGCATACTACCACCTGGGTGCATCTAGTGACGAGGGCTACCAGCTCCAGTCCTCCTACGCTGCGTTCTGGGCGTCGATCGCGTTCTTTCGAGGGCAGGTGGAGGCGCTGTCTCTAGGGGCAGGAGCCGGGGCAGAGTGCGATGGAAGTGACGGGTTGAGCCGATTTAAGAAAGGTTGGTCGAACGGCACGTTGAAGACCTATCTATGCGGCAAGGTGTTGAACCAAGAGAGATATGAGGAGCTGTCCGCGGGAAGAGACACCGACTTCTTCCCCGCCTACAGGGAGTGGGTCGCATGAAAAAGAGCATTGTAATCTTCGGCAACGGACAGGTCGCGGAGGTGGCATTCTGGTATCTACGACAGACGCTGCCCCGACTCGTCGCCGCCTTTACAGTTGACGCCGCCTACATCGAGAAAGACACATTCCACGGCAAGCCGGTTGTACCCTTCGAGACCGTGGAGGAGTTGTTTCCACCTGACAGATACCAGATGTCGGTGATGGCGAGTTATCAACAGGTCAATAGATTGAGACAAAAGAAGTATGAGGAGGCGAAAGCGAAAGGGTACGAGTTTTTGACCTACGTCCACCCCAACACCAGGAACTATGGCACTGTAGGTGAGAACTGCTTTATCTTTGAGGACAACGTGATCCAGCCGTTTGTGACCATTGGCAACAACTGCATCTTGTGGAGTGGGAATCACATCGGGCACCACACGACTGTAGGAGACCATTGTTTTATCGCGTCCCACGTCGTCGTATCGGGGGCATGTGACATCGGCAACAATACATTCATCGGCGTGAATGCAACACTAAGGGACAACATCTCCATCGGTCCGGCGTGTGTCATCGGGGCCGGGGCGCTGGTGCTACGCGATACACCGAAGGATACCGTGCTGCTGGGTCACGAGGCCATCGTAGGCCGCAAGAAGAGTTATCAGCTAAGGAGGATATGATGTGGCGTAGGACAGGAGTGGTGTACGATCCGGGTGGTTACACCCAGATGCCGGTCGTATTAGATAGAGGCGAGGTGTTTAGGGTCTATTACTCTGCCAGGGATAGGGGCAATCGATCCTATGGCGCGTTCGTGGACCTGGACGCCGAGACGCTGAAAGTGGTGGGAGAGCATAGAGAGCCAGTGATCCAGCCGGGGCCACCTGGCAGTTTCGACGACGCGGGAGCCATGCCGTCGTGTATCGTAGACCTGGGTCGTGTGATCTATCTCTACTACGTCGGTTGGAACCGATGCATCGACGTTCCCTACCGGCAGGCCATCGGGATCGCGCAGAGCCTGGACGGTGGCGAGACGTTCAGCAAGACAAAAGGCCCCGTCCTCGACCGCTCGTGGGTGGACCCCATCTCCGTGACCATGCCGTTTGTCCTGGTGGACAACACGCGGTGGCGTATGTGGTATTGTTCCTACAGACCGTGGGAGGACGGGGAGGCGCGGTATGAGATCAAGTACGCCGAGGCTACAGAGCCTTTCTCGTGGACGCGGAGGGACACTCGGTGTATGGCAGAGGGTTGGGCATCGGGTCGCCCCTGCGTGATCAAGGATGGTTCAGACTACTTGATGTGGTTCTGCCACAGGGACAAGGGCGATTTCCGCACCAATCCTGACACCGCCTATCGCATTGGTTACGCCTTGTCGTCAAACGGTCTATCCTGGAACGTCATCTCTCTCGACGAGTTCGAAGGACAACCCTGCGACGACTGGGAGTCCATCATGCAGTGTTATCCTTACGTCTACGAGAAGGCTGGAAAGACCCACATGCTCTACAACGGCAACGGCTTCGGGCAGACCGGTATCGGTCACGCGGTATGGGAGGATTAGCATGTCCCTACCACAAAAGTTCGCACGGTTATACGAGGAACGCTACGAGGAACACGGCGACTCACATAAGGCTTTAGGCTGGCCCGATCAGGAGAGTACGAACAAGCGGTTCGGGGTGATGATGGACATTGTGCGATTCTACAGCCTGGACGGCACCAGCATTCTCGACTTTGGCTGTGGCCTCGCCCATCTCTACGACTACATCTGGAACGGTTTATCCCTTTCCGACTGTATAGACTACTACGGCCTGGATGTCTCTGAGGTCTTTGTGGATTACTGCCGTGAGAAACATCCCACCATTCCGTTCTACTGTCTGGACATCCTGGACAGCGATCAACTCGCCCGACTTCCTGACTTTGACTACATCATTGTCAACGGGGTGTTCACCGAGAAGGTGGATGTAGGCTGGGATGACATGTGGACCTACTGCCAGGAGATTCTGACCCGGCTGTGGTCCCACACCAAGGTGGGGCTCGCCGTCAACACCATGTCCGACCACGTCGACTGGAAACGGGACGACCTTTTCCACCTGCCTTTCCACACCCTAGCCTCCTTTATCCGCGAGAATCTATCCAACCACTTTCTATTCCGACAGGACTATGGATTGTATGAGTACACAGCCTACATCTACAGAGACCCGTCCTAGACAGGACAAACTGGTCATCAACCTGGCACCTACAGGGATGATACCTACAAAAGCAATGACGTCTTTTGTGCCCATCACCCCAGAGGAGATCGCAGGATCGGTGAAGAAATGTATGGTGTTCGGTGTGAGTATGGTACACATCCACGCCAGGGATGACAGTGGTGCACCGACACATTCCAAAGACATCTACGCCGACATCATATCCAGGATCAGAGACATCAACGCCGACCTGATCATCTGTGTGTCCACATCAGGCCGCAGTTGGTCAGAGTTTGACAAGAGATCGGAGGTCCTCGAGCTTTCTGGTGACGTCAAGCCTGACATGGCGTCCCTCACGCTTTCCTCCTTGAACTTTAACAAACAGACCAGCGTGAACGAACCCGTCACGATTCGAGATCTGGCTAAGAAGATGCTGGATTATGGTATCAAGCCCGAGCTAGAGGTCTTTGATACCGGGATGCTCAACTACGCGAAATACCTCATCACTAAAGATCTCCTGCGCCCTCCCTACTACTTCAACCTCATCCTCGGCAACATCGCCTGTGCTCAGGCTACACCGTCCTCCCTGGGACACCATTTATGTCAACTTCCCCCTCACTCCATCTGGTCTGTGGGTGGTGTGGGGGATTACCAGTTGACGGCAAATGTACTGGGCATGGTGTCGGGCGGAGGGGTGCGGGTGGGGTTAGAGGATAACATCTGGTATACACGCGCCCGACGTAAACTAGCCAAGAACTGGGAACTGGTGGCGAGGCTGTGGCGGATTGCGGGAGATATGGAGTTGGAGATCGCTGCTCCAGAGGAGGTGCGATGGATGTTACAACTGTAACGAGGCGGGATGTAGAGGTGGCGTGGGGTTGCCTGGGTGGCACGATTATATTTGGCATCGGTGGCCTGGCGCAGGTGGTCGCGTGGTATATGGACAACGTGGTCGCCTTCACGGTGGATAAAGAGTACATCAAAGAGGATGAATTGATGGATATGCCGATTGTCCCATTTGAGGAAGTGGAGAAACTTCGCCCGCCCTCCATCTATGACATGTTCGTCGCCGTGACTCAACAGAACCGTCATCGACACCTGCTGGAACAGAAATGCGAGGAAGCGATAGAGAAAGGTTACAACCTGACGTGGTGGATCAGCGCGGGAGCTATCGCGCCCAGAGAGATTACTCCTGGTGCTAACATTCTCATCTCCCCCGGCGCCATCGTAGAACGCAACGCTCGAGTCTCCCGTGGCGTATTCGTTCGCTCGGGGGCCTACATCGGACACGATACCACGCTATCTGAATATGCTTATATCGCACCCAGGGCCTGTATCGGGGGCAACGTCTACATAGGCAAGGGGGCGTTTGTAGGGTACAACGCTACTATCAGGGATGGTGTTATGGTAGGGGATGGTGCAATTATCGGCGCAGGAGCGGTGGTGCTCAAAGACGTGGACCCCGACACTGTCATCAAAGCCTCTTCCTCCATCCTGCTCCCTATCTCTGCGGAGGACGTCAGTATATGAAGACCCTACACGTCGGGCGGCCCAATCTACCCAACGAGGAGCTCTTTCTCTCCTTGGTCGATGAGATCTGGGAGTCCGTGTGGCTCACCAATGATGGACCATTGGTGCAGCTATTCGAGGAGCGATTGGCAGAGTTCCTGGGGGTGCGGCACGTTATTGCTGTAGCCAACGCAACCCTGGGCCTCGAGATCCTGGTTCACGCCTTGGATATGACCAAAGACGTGATTATGCCTGCGTTCACCTTCGTCGCCACGCCCCACGCAGTATCCTGGTGTGGGGGCAGGCCGGTGTTTGCCGACATCGCGCCGGGTACGTTCTCCATCGATCCCGACCACGTCGAGAGCCTCATCACCAATAGAACATCCGGCATCATCGGGGTGCATACCTTTGGACATCCATGTGACGTCGCTCCTCTCCAGGACATCGCAGATAGATATAAAGTTCCTCTCATCTTCGACGCTGCCCATGCATTCGGTTGTACCTACAAAGGCACGACAATCGGCAGTTTTGGCGATGCAGAAGTCTTCTCCTTTCACGCCACCAAAGTCATCAACTCCTTCGAGGGCGGCGCGATCACCACCAACGACTCCAATCTAGCTCTTACCTGCCGCCAGATGAGGAACTTTGGGATCGCCCGCGGTCAGGTGGAGAACCTGGGGATCAACGCCAAGATGAGCGAGATCCACGCGGCGATGGGATTAGCATCACTAGAAGCCTATCCATCCTTTGCAGGTGGCGGCAGGGCGTTGTGGAAAATATATCAAAGACGGCTAGAGAGCATGCCTGGTATCCATCTCCACCGCCCATCAGACAACGGTCACTACGTCGTGGTGACAGTAGACGAAGGCCGAGACGTTCTCTGGCAATACCTCCGCGACCACGACATCCTTGCTCGACGCTACTTCAATCCTGGCTGTCACCATCTCCCTCCCTACGCCAACACCTTCCCCACCCCTCTTCTCTCTGAAACCAATCAGCTCTGCAACCACATTCTCTGTCTGCCCACTGGTCAGCAGATGACGCTTGGAGATGTGGACAGAGTATGCAAGGTGATAAAGGAGGGACTATGCCAAGGATAGCGATCTGTGCAGGAGGAGTATTGTGGTGAAAGTCTTAATGAAGCCCCATGTCGACGACGTTAGGGGTAAACCAAGCGGCGTTGCGGTAGTGGTTGAGAAATATTTTGAATATCTCCCTCAGTTCGGCGTGGAGATGGTGTCAAAAAAGTCTTCATCTTATGATCTCGTGGCGTCACACGCTGGGGCATCGGGTAGTGATTGTTCAGTCTCGCACCTGCACGGGGCATACTGGAGCGCAAATTACCCTGCCTCCAACGCCGAGTTCCAGACCAATCGCCGGGTCATCGACTCTATCCGCCACGCCAAGATCACCACTGTCCCCTCTCCCTGGGTAGCCCACAACATTGCCCGTGACATGCACTTCCTCCCTCGCGTCATCCCCCACGGTATCGAGCACAGCGAGTGGCGTCATCACGAAAAGACCGAAGATTACGTACTCTGGAACAAGAACCGGATTGCAGACGTGTGCGACCCCGGCGCGGTGACAGAACTCGCCAAGCGACTGCCCAAGCAACGTTTCTTCACCACTTTTGCGTGGGGTGACCGGCCTAGCAATATGCACGTGATCGGACGCTTGCCCCGAGGCGAGATGAAGTTAGCCGTACAGAGAGCAGCGGTCTATCTCGCCAGTGTGAAGGAGACGTTCGGGATCGGCATTCTGGAGGCGCTGGCAGCAGGCACTCCTGTCCTGGCTTTCGCCCACGGTGGAGCACTGGACCTGATCAAGCATAAAGAAACAGGCTATCTTGCTATCCCTGGTAACTACGACGACCTGGAGCGCGGCCTGCGGTACTGCCTCTCCCACAGGCAAGAGCTATCTGAGAACGCGGTGGAAAGCACGAAACCTTGGACGTGGTATCGGGCTGTAGAGATGGTGGCGCAGGCGTATCGAGATGCACTAGTCACTGAACCCGCAGAAGCCTCGGTCATCATCCCCTCCTACAACTACGGTAGAAAAGTAGGTCGCGCCATCAGGTCCGCCTTGGACCAATCTCTCCCCCCCAAGGAGGTCATCGTAGTAGATGACGCTTCGTCCGATGATGGCCTCACAGAGCGAGTTGTGAATGAGTTCACCGATGCAGATCACCCTGTCCGTTACATCCGGCAGGCCTCCAACTATGGGGTTGCCTATGCCCGCAACAGAGGTATATACGAGTCCACCGCAAAGTACGTCTGCTGCCTCGACGCCGACGACTTCATAGACCAGAGTTTCTTGCAAGTCTGTGTAGAGGCTTTGGAGAATGACCGTGCCCTTGGAGTCGCCTACACCGGGTTGCTCACAGTATCCCCTGATCTCAGGCTTGCCGAAAAATCCGACTGGCCCCCACAGTGCGACTTCGATATGCAGATTCGAGGCCGCAACCAAGTCCCCACTTGCTGCGTATTCCGCAAAGAGATGTGGAAACGACTGGGAGGCTACCGCCAACGTTACGCCCCCAAGGGCTGTGGCACCGAGGATGCCGAGTTCTGGATGCGGGCAGGTGCAAACGGCTGGGGTATCAAGAAGGTCACAGCAGAACCGCTCTTCCACTATACTGCCGGGGGGTATACGACCGGCGACCCAGCGTACATAGAGGTCAACTGGCTGGCGTGGCATCCCTGGTGCGCCGATCACCAGCATCCCTTTGCGTCCATCGCCACGCCAGAGAAGTACTCTCATCCGGTACGACAGTACGACGAACCGTTAGTCTCCATCATTATCCCTGTCGGCCCAGGCCACGTCCCGCTTCTCGTTGATGCCCTGGACTCCTGCGAGGCCCAGACGTTTCGTAACTGGGAGGTCATCGTCGTCAATGACTCGGGGGGCATCATGGACCTCACGCCCTGGCCCTATGCGACACTGATAGACACGGGTGGCAGGAAAGGAGCTGGGTTCGCCCGTAACAAAGGTGTCGAGGCATCCAAGGGCACGTTTTTGATCTTCCTCGACGCCGATGACTTTCTCCAGCCCCGCTTTATCGAGTACACGCTCGAGACCTACGGCAACTTCCCCTACCACTGGATCTACTCCAACATCTTCGTCTACCGCGACGATGGCTCCGTCGAGGAGTACGCTTGTCCAGATTGGAACATTGATATACTATGGAGGCGTGGGCTGGCGCCAGTCACCTGCCTGTACACCCGAGGTATGTGGGAGGAGGTAAGGGGTTTCAGCGAGTCGAGTATGCGAGAGGACTGGGACTTCCACCTGCGACTGGCAAAGGCGGGGTACTGCGGGGTCAAAGTCCCGGAACCGCTGATGACGTATCGACATGCAACCGGCACACGGCGGATAGACGGCTCACATAAAAAGGAGATCAACGTCCTACACAGGACATACAGCGTAGAGGAGTTAAAAATGGCATGTTCAGGATGTGGTAAGCGCAGGACGCCCCAGAGGAAGACGGCAGCGGATCCACCCCCTCGCAATTGGCAGACGAAGGAGGAGTTGGGTTGGCCAACGTTCGAGTTCGTTGGAGGGAACACGAATAGCTTGACATTCAAAGGGCCAAGTGGACGGCGGTATTTCGCTGGCAACAACAAGTATCATCGCCGCGTTAGAGTGCATCCCGACGACGCGAATCACTTTGAGAGGCTGAGGTATTTCAGGAAGTTTACTCCACTCCAACCGGAGGACACCTTGGTGGCGCAGACGACGCCGAAAGCACCCATACCGCCCAAGACAGTTGGTAGAGCAGAATTGGAGAGAGCCAAAGAACCCGAGCGCAACCCCAAAGAACTAGGGGGCCGATCTCTCTCCGATCTCACCGTGTCCACCATCCAAGGACTGGATCTAATAAACGAGGACATCAACCTTCTCCTTGAGGAAGAGCGTGGAGGAAAGGATCGCAAGACGATAATCCGTATCCTCGAACGCTGGCAGCGCAAGCAAGACCGATTGAAGGAGAAGACCGGCTAAAGGAGAAAGCAAATGGCTAGAGCAAACCCTTTTACGTTGTTGTCCCTGGCGGAGTTCGCACGCCAGATGAAGTTGGACCCGCTGCATTTCTGTCAGGCTGTGTCTGAGCTCCGCCCCAACCCGCACTGTCCCGACATCTGGTTTCAGTACGACTGGCAGGATAAGGATAAAGTCAGCCGGGAAGCGATCGGGCAGTTGATCATGGAGGCCGAACGAGACATCGCCGATGCGATAGGCTACTGGCCCGCACCAGTGTGGGTCACGGAGGAGCACCGGGACTACCCACGGCCCCGGCAGGCAGAGTGGTTCTCCATCGGGGCGGACGCGAGGACCAGGTTAGTGGGCATGAATCTGCATCGAGGGTACGTGATAGAAGGTGGACAACGAGCCACCACCGCCCTCAACAGCGGCAACGAGGTCGTCTGGACGGCTGTGGACGCCGATGGGGATACTTTTACAGAGCTGGCTCAATTCCAGTTCACGGTGCCCTCCACCCTCGACCCCTGCGAGGTGAGGGCTTACTTCAAGGAATACACCGCGGGTGATGCCGCCAACAGCCGCACCGACCCGGCCTCCGAGGGTGCGGACTTTGCGTGGGAGGTTAGACCTCTACGTTGCACCAAGTTTGACACGACGCTCACCTGCTATACAGAAGTCTGGAACCTGATTCGTCCTCAGTTGCAAGAGGAGTTAGCTCCCGACCAGGGCGGCTTGGACGGCGACGACTTTGGTGCGGGCGCACCCGACCTGGGCATCTATGTGGATGCCTTGGTGTTCTACCGAGAGTACAATGACCCAGAAAGTCAGGTAGAGTTCCACTGGGACTCCGATCTCTCCTGTGATGCAGGAGTATGTGTCCCCGACACACAATCCGGCTGTTTCTCGATCCAGAAACCGCGTACATCCCTTGTCATTCCACGCCCTAGCACGTATAATAGTTCCACTGGTTCATTTACGTCAAGTTCGTGGGACAACTGTGTTGCCCCTGACGCGGTTCGATTCTGGTATCGGGCCGGGTGGACGCCCGAGAGCCACAGGACAGCCTGCGTGGAGCTAGACGACTACTGGGCCAGGATAATCACGATGCTCGCCGTGGCTAGGTTGGAGTGGCCCTTGTGCGAGTGCACGAACGTCAAACAGGTCTCGGACTACTGGCGGCAGGACGCGGCCAAGATGACGAAGGAGCGTAGTTTTAACCTGAGAGCAGAAGAATTGTCCAATCCTTTTGGGCAGCGTATAGGTGAGGTACTTGCTTGGCGCAGGTGTGCAGCACGGGCGCGGAAGCGAGGCCAAGCCGTCAATGTTTAGTTCTGTCCCACGTTTGCGGGACTCCTTGCAAGGGAGCTAAACATCACCCAAGCCTCTTTTGAGGTATAGGAGGACACCAATGTCAGAATTTATCGAAGGACTGGATGGGGATCTCTTCGTCCAGGCCGACATAGCGCTGCCGTTCGAGTGGTTGAGTTGCGTCAACCTGGCCGACCTGCCGCTACCACTGGGGGATTTCACCTCCGTCTACTGCCCCGACCCGGCCAGGAAGGGTAAGACCAAGGTGGCAGGCAAGATCCAGGGCGACCCCGCCACCCCGACGACCACCATCACGCGGCCTTTCTCGACCGTAGCCAACTGGCTGCTGGAGAACGACTGTCCTTTCAACGCCCTGGCGACATGGGCGTGCGCGGGCAGCCGCGTCATCCCCGACAACTACGAGATCGCCGCCATCCTGTTCAACTGCCAGCCGACCAACTCTACCCTCTTGGCGTCCATCGTCAGGAACAGAGGCGACAACACCCGGCTGGACACCAACGCCGAGATCGCCTACGACGACCGGGTGCTGATCTACCACCTGATCGCCTCCGCGATCACCATGACCAACACCGCCGACGCCAACAACATCATCTTCTTGCCAGAGCAATGCGCGTCCAAGTGCGCTGATGCCAGGGATCTATGCGACGATGGGTACATGTCCCTGGACGGCACCCTCTACGACTCGGAGATCAAGAAAACCCACGACGGCGTGAACTGGACCCAAACGCCTACCGATGCGTTCGAGGAGGGTGGTGACGCCGGGCCGATGGCGATCTTTGAGAAGTACTATGCCCACCGTATGATCGTGGGCCGCATCTCCGCGTCCACCCACCTGCCCGCAGAGATCGCCTGGACCGAGGACCGGGGGGTCACCTGGACAAACGTGGACGTAGGCGACGTCGTGGGCCAGTTCTTCGGGCGTCACGGCCTGTGGCCACAGGACAGCTATCTGTACGGCTGCTGCTCCGGTGGGGACATCTACAGGTCCCTCAACCTGGGCACGACCTGGACGCGGATCAGCACGGGCGTGACCGCGCAAGACCTCAACGCGATCTGCATGTATACCTCCAAGCAGGGCTTCTGCGTCGGGAACGCCAATGCGTTCTTGTACACCGAGAACGGAAGCGACTGGTACGCGGGAACAGGCCCGGCGGTGGGTGTCAACCTGCTGTCCGTGGCCTGCAACGCCGATGGCCACATCTTCGTCGGTGCAGCCGATGGCACTCTCTACGTATCTCAAGACGACGGCGTGACCTGGGAGACCAGGTATGCGTTCGGCGTAGGCAGCGTGGACTGGATCGCGTTCGACGTCGACAACCGCTACATAGGCGGCGTGGTGTACAATACCGCGGCTCCAGTGGGCACGTTCTACCGCAGCATCGACGGTGGGGCGAGCTGGACGGAAGCTCCCGGTCAGACCGACACGTGGAACAGCGGGATCAACGCAGGCTTTATCTGCGATCCGAACCACTTCTATCTCGTTGGACCGGCGCACGACGGCAACACGTTCGCGGCGATCGTACAGCCAAGCGGCGCGTAGGTTCGCACGTAGGCTCAAAAGAGTCTACCTATCACATTACCAGGTTTGTCCTGGTAGAAAGGAATACCCATGCAGGAGATCACGCTCAGGGATGGAACGGTCATTCCGACCACCAGAGTGGAATTAGACGACGGCGCGGTCGGGACGGAGCTCACGCTTCCAGATGGCAGCGCCGTCGTGACGTTACGGTCTGTCAGCCCGTTTGTGCAGGCCGACATCATCGCGGCGAACCCGGAGCTGGCGAAGCCGAGGATGCCTTACGTAGAGGCGAAAGGGGTGGCGGGAACTCAGATGCTACCCGCCCGGCCCGGTCAGCCTGAGTACGCCGAGTGGGAACAGAAAGTACAAGAGGTTGAGTTAGCCCGAGGTCAGATCCGAGAGGACTTTACCTGGGACTTTGGCGTGGTACGATGGAAAGTACCGCCAAACGCCGACGAATACGCCGACATGCCTCCGAAGGACTGGAAGTTTCCAGCCATCCTGAAGGAGTACGGGCGAAAGCCACGCTCTGGCAAAAGAGGTCGGCGGGTGGACTACATCCACATCACGCTGCTGGCTGCGAGCAGGAACCTTGAAGCGGCTCAGATGGTGGTGTACGGGCTGAAGACAAGCCCGCTGACCACCGAGGAGGTAGAAGCCGCGGCGGAGTTATTTCCGGGCGACGAGGAATGATCGACCGCTGCCGGGGATGCCAGGCAGCCACATCTCGTACTCCATACTCTTTGAGGAGGTGGAGGCGGCTAAGGAGTGGCACCTGGCCCCGGACGAGTGGTTCGAGAAACCGCGGTGGAGCAGAGCGGTGATGGTGGCGCAGAGGAGAACTCGAGCAGCGGTGGATTTCTGGTTGATGGAGGACAATAAGCCGAGATCGGGGTAAAGCACCAGGGTAAAAGTATGGCGGTAGAGACAAAAGCTAGGGTTGTAGATGTAACATGGAAGGTTGACATCCGTGAGCTCAAAGAGGCGGATAACCTTGCACGTTTGCACATCACGACCATCAAAAAGCTGAACCAAGTCCACGGCCAGTTAGCCAAACAGACTGACATCCTGGCGCAGAGTTATCAACATGCAGTGCAGGCAAGTCAAGCACAATTGTCTGCTACTCAGCAACTCATCGCCTCGAACGAGCAGTCGAACGAGGTGTTGGTGCGGCAGAACATGGCGATGATGCAGATGATAGCCACCATCGTGGAAAACACCTCCAAACAGAGACAGAACACTCAGGTCACCAACGAGAACACCATGGCTAAGGAGGAGAACAACAAAGTTCTCAACCTCAACAACACCGCTTGGCTCAAGAATGCCAGAACACTTGTCTTCTGGACGATTGGAGCTGCCAGTACGTACCGCCTGGTCATCAAGATCCGCCGCGAGATCATCAACACTGTCAAGGCGCTGACGGAAAACACAGAGGAATACGAACGTCTAGTCAAGTCCACAAACCTACTCAAAGCAGCACTGCTCAACATCGTCGGTCCGCAGGAGACATGGCTCAAGTCGCTAGACACAGTCGCCACATCTATCAGAGCTGTGGGAGCGGCTTACGCATGGTTCATCTCTGCGTCCGCAGGGTTACTGGCTGGGCTAGTGGAAGCATACGAGGACGTCGAGCGGGCAGTAGATCGGGTGAATCTACGAATCGCCGAATGGCAAGGGAATGAACAGGCTATCAAAGCCATCAACGAACACCTAAAAGAGATGGGGCCTAATCTGACCATTATAGAGGCTATGTCCCAGGGTTTTGAGGAGATGTGGAAGAACATCTTTGAAACCGAGAGGATTCTCACGGGCAAGCCTGAGATAGACGCAGGCAAGAAAGGCACAGCCTGGGAGCAACGCCGAGAACAAGCCGAACGCTACAACGACTACATGGAAGCCCTGGTCGACGCGGAGCAACAGCGCATCGAAGAACTCGTCGATCTATGGCGCGACTACCAAGACAAGCTAAAAGACATCGGCACCGACGTCCAACGCGCCATGGACGATATGACCCTCAAGGGTGCGAGGAAGCGTCAGGACATCGAGACCGACTACCAGCGCAGACTGCAAGACATCGAGCGTCAGGCTCAGGATAACCGCGCCAAAGCTGAGGAGCAATATCGCATTCGGTTGATCAGAATAGAGATGCAGTATCGAGAGAAGTTGATCCGCATTGAAGAGAACTTCCAGGATGCGATGTATGATGCGATTGCGAAGAGGGATGCGACTGCTGCATTGAGGGCCATGAGGGTCCGAGAGCGCGATACGTCTAGAGCAGAGCGAGAGAGGAACGATGCCAGGGAGCTAGCGCGGCTCAACTACGAGGCTCAGGTGAACGACCAGCAAAGGGCGCTGGAGAGAATGCGGGAGGACGCGAGGATTGCGCGGCAGCGAGCTCTCGAGGACTTGAGGATTGACCAGGAGCGAGAGCGGCAGGATATACTGCTGGATCAGGCACGGAAAGAGGCAGACTTGCAGTTGTACTGGGATCGCCGCAGGGCAGATATAGAGTCCGAGTACAACCAAGAAATCCAGAAGGCCCGAGCGCAGTATCTACTGGACGAGAGCGAGTACAGGAACCATCTAAAGAGAAAACTGGGTGAGTTACAGTCATACTACCAGCAGGTGGTGAAGTTGTACAACACGTACTCTGGATTCCTGGCGACACCGATGGCACCTGGGCTGGGGTCACCAAAGCTAACAGGCAAGACTACGACAAAGACGGGAGAGACAGCTTCCCTGGCCGAGGGTGGTGCGATCGTCGCGTCCGGTCCCACCAACATCTCTGTCGCCGAGAGGAGCCCTGAGTTGATTGTCGCCCAACCCCTCATGCCCTCCTCCCACACCTTCTCCGGTTCGATGCGCCACTCCGTCTACGGGCAGGTGGAGGGAGCTTTCGCAGGCATGGAGGGGAGGATCAGCGCCGCGGTGACGAGCCAGGTGATGCAGGTGTTCCAGGACATATTACAGTAGCAGGAGCAGTAGAAAAAGTCATGTTCATAACCATCGACGACATCGGCCTCGACATCCAGCCCACCGGCGTGAACTGGGGGGATCCACCCCTCCTCGGTCACGACGGCGCGGGGGTCCCCATCACCGGCCCATATCGCACCTGCTCCCTCTCATTCGACCGGCTCTCCACCGTACTCTTTCAACAACTATTCGCAGCCAGCATAGACGGCGAATCCCACACAGTCCGCCTGCCCCACCCCGAGAACGGGCTGATGACAGAGTTCACCTGTTACGTGCGCCAGTTCTCGCCCCGGATGAACGTACGCGACCCCTGTGAGGCGGCGGCGGCTGGGGTAGACGTGGTGCTGAACCGCGTTGAGGTGACGTAATGCCTGCCCTCACCGCTGCCGAACTGGCGACCCTCCGCAGCCAGTCCCCCATCACCGCGAAGATCGACTGGTACCTGGCCCTGGCGCCCTACGGCGACCCCTGCTTCACCGCCCAGGTCAACGACGCAGGGATCGCCCGGGGTGAGCGCGACATCGTATACGACAACGACGTAGGCGAGGCGAACGTCGAGGCCGGGATGACCTTGTGGGTGGGATCGAGCGCAGGAGCCCGCGACCTCGGGAAAGTCAGGATCAAGTCCATCGACGCCGGGTTGAACACCATCACGATCGCCGAGAACGACGACATCGCGTGGGAGGACGACCTCTATCTCACCTGCCCCGGGAGTTACGGCTTCCGGGAGCTATGGGGGGTGATACCCAGGATCGTAGACGCCGGTGGCCCCGCGTTGGCCTTTGGAGGGAGGACATCGTCCAGGGGATCGGTGTACGCGATGTCGTAGTCCTCGTAGAAGGTGACGACGCCACCGGC
>Ga0180436_10002194_pt1 | contig 18718 bp, 22 predicted proteins | sample SS_ome_2_FD_132434 | JGI IMG/M metagenome (GOLD analysis project Ga0180436, IMG submission 132434) | Hypersaline lake sediment archaeal communities from the Salton Sea, California, USA - SS_3_S_2 metaG | ecosystem: Environmental > Aquatic > Non-marine Saline and Alkaline > Hypersaline >...
GACCAGTCCCAGCGTTGTTCGGCCTTGAGCCCCCGAAACAGCGCTTCATTGCCTTCGAAGAGTTCGGCGAGCGTGTCGAGAAAGAGCGACTTGCCGAAGCGCCGCGGGCGGGAGAGGAAGTAAGCTTTGCCCTCCTCGATCAGTCGCAGCGCGAAGCCGGTCTTGTCGACGTAGTAGTAGTCGTCGCCGCGGATCTCACTGAAGGTCTGGATGCTAATGGGCAGGCGACGTCGGGGCATGAGGGGGAGTCCGTTTTTGAGCACTACCTGGAGGCGTTACGCAAATTCCAGACAATGGCCTCAGTCGTTGGCAACCTCGTTAACCGCATCCAACAGCTGCGCCGGCGTCAGATCATCGAGGCGATCGAGGAGCTGGTCCATGCGGTTACTGACGCGTCCGACATCACAACGCCGGACGACCTCCTTGACCTCCAACAATGAGGCCGGCTGCATGCTCATCTCGCGCAGGCCAAGCCCGAGCAGGACCGCGGTGTAGCGCGGATCACCGGCCATCTCGCCGCACATGCTGACGCGGGTGCGCGACTCGGCGGCACGGCTGAGCGTGATCCGGATCAGCCGGAGCACCGCTGGATGCAAGGGCTCGTAGAGATAGTTGACGCTGTCGTCGACGCGATCGATGGCCAGCGTGTATTGGATCAGGTCGTTAGTGCCGATCGAGAGGAAGTCGACGCGCTTGGCGATGCCGCCGGCACAGAGGGCGGCTGCCGGTACCTCGATCATCGCGCCAACCGGCATCAGCGGATCGAAGGCCAGCCCCTGTCGGCGCAAGGTGCGCCGAGTCTCGGCAATCATGCCGAGCACGGTCTCGACCTCGGCGATGGCGGAGATCATCGGCAGCATCAGCCGCACGGGTCCCTGCGCCGAGGCGCGCAAGATCGCGCGCAGTTGCGGCACGAACAAGCCAGGCTCGCGCAGGCAGAGTCGAATCGCGCGCAGTCCGAGCGCCGGATTGGTCAGGCTTGCGGAGCTACCGGCCAGCCCGTCGACTTGCTTGTCCATGCCAAGATCAAGCGTGCGAATGGTGAGCGGAATGCCATCCAGCCCGCGCATCACATCCAGGTAGGTTGCCAGGTGCTCCTCTTCATCCGGCAACCCGATGCGATTCATGAACAGGAACTCGGTGCGGTAGAGACCGACGCCAGAGGCACCGCTAGAGCGCACGGCCTCAACATCCTCCGGCAGCTCTAGATTGGCCAACAGCACCACGGGCACGCCATCACGGCTGGTCGACGGCTCGCGCACCAGCTCGCGCAGCCGGTGCCGGCGCTGGTCGGCGCTCAGCAGGCGCTTGCGATAATGCGCGAGGATGCTCTCATCGGCGCCGGCGAGCACGGTCCCACTCTCGGCATTCACCACCAGGAGTTCATCCTGGCGCAGCAGATGGGTGGCATTGTGCACACCCAGCACGGCCGGGATATCGAGACTGCGGGCCAAGATCGCGGTATGCGACATCGGACCACCGTGCTCGATGACGAAGGCACCGATACCGCGATGTCGCAGCAGGATGGTGTCAGCCGGGGTCAGATCATCGGCAATGATGACCCGGTCTTTCAGGTCGCTCGCCGAGATCAATTGCGCCGAGGGCTCACCGCTGAGAAAGACCTGAATCTGACGCACGACATGGTCGACATCATCACGCCGGGTGCGCAGGTAGGCGTCACCCATGGCGTCGAAGACCTCGATGAGGGTATCGCGCTGAATCTGCAACGCCCAGCCGGCGTTGATGCTGCGCTCGCGGATCAGATCGCGGGTGGCGTCGACCAGCGTCGAATCCGTCAGCATCAGCAGGTGCGCGTCGATGAATTCGGCAATGTGCAGCGGTGTTGTGTCTGGGATCTGAGCACGCACCGACTCGAGGTGACGACGCGCGTTCTCGAGCGCGGCATCGAGCCGGGCAATCTCGGCACCGATCTGCTCAGGATCGATCTCTTCGGTGACCACGGTGGGCTCACGCGCAAACAGCTGGGCACGGCCAATCGCAACCGGCCGCGAGCCGCTGACGCCGACCCCAAGTAGCGCGGTCGTCACTCAGCCTCTCCGAAGCGATCGGCCACCAATGCCTCGAGCGCATCGGCCGCCTGCTCGGCATCGACCCCTTCGATCTCAATCGTGATCCGTGTACCGCAAGCCGCGGCCAGCATCATCACCCCCATGATGCTCTTGCCATTAACCCGGCGCCCCTGACGCTCGACCTGAACCTGGCTTTCGAAGCCACTGGCACAGGTGACGAACTTGGCCGCGGCACGCGCATGCAGCCCCAGACGATTGATGATGTCGAGTTCTCTGTGAACCATGACAGTCTCCCTAATTACAAGCCGAGCACGCCATCACGACCGCCGCTCAGCGCCTTCTCCGCGAGCGCCGCCAGCTCGAGCTGGCAATAATTGAGCACGCGCACCAACATCGGCAGATTCACCCCACTCAGGACTCGGACATCACCACGGCGGCCTAGGGCATCGGTGATATTGGCCGGTGTCGAGCCATAGAGATCGGTCAATACTAACAGGCCGGCCCCCTCATTGAGACGCGCGGCAGACTCCAGGATCTGCTGGCGCAGCTGGTCTGGATCATCCTGTTCATGGACATCAATCGCCATCGCCGCCAGCGGGCAGCAGCCTAGCATCCGGGTGGCGGTTTCTAATAGCTCCGCGCCAATCCGGTTGTGTGTGATCAGCAAGATACCAACGCTCATCCCAATTCTCGATGCCGAACCAAGACTTGGCGGCCCTGCGCCTCGAAGTGACGATGCAAGGCCTCGACCATGTAGACCGACCGATGACGGCCGCCGGTACAGCCAATGCCGATCGTCAAGTAGCTACGTCCATCGGTCTCGAAACGCGGCAGCCAACGATCAAGAAAGGTGATCAGATCGCCGCGCATCTGCATCGCCTCGGGGGATGCCTCGAGAAAATCAACAACCTCCTGATCCATCCCGGTGAGCGGACGCAGCGCTGGCTGCCAGTGCGGATTTGGCAGGCAGCGTAGATCAAAGACGAAATCGGCAGCGGTTGGGATGCCATTCTTGAAGCCAAAGGACTGTAGCAGGATCGGCGCCTGGCCGCGTCCCTTGCGGTTGAGACTCTCGCGCACCAGCTCCTTGAGTTCATGGACATTGGTACAGGAGGTATCGATCTGGGTCGCGGCAACCGCGCGCAGCGGCCCAAGCAAGCGTCGCTCAAGCTCGATCGCCTCGGCCAAGGGGCGATCGGCGCTGGTCAGCGGATGTTTACGGCGGGTCTCACTAAAGCGGGTCACCAAGGTGGGGGTATCGGCCTCCAGGAAGATGACCCGGATCGCGATGCCCTGTGTCGCAAGCGTCTCGATCACCCCCGGCACCTGATCGAGCAGATCAGGTCCACTGCGTGCATCGATACCGATGGCGGTGCCACCACGGCCATCCCCACCCGCCGGACGCGTCTGCTTGAGCCCGAGCGCGAGATCATGCAGCAGAAACAAGGGCAGGTTATCGATACAGACATAACCGATATCTTCGAGCGTGCGCAGCGCGACACTCTTACCGGCGCCAGACAGGCCGCTGATGATAATCAGCTCCATAGCGCTCTCCAAGCGATCTGCTGAACAGGCCTATCGTGCCGAGCTAGGCAACGATCCATCAGCGGCTTCCTGATGTGAGCCACTAAACGGGCGAGGTTGGGGCCATACATGGAATGTTCTCGTCGATACAGCGGGCTTGTCGATCCGTCAGATCAACGCCGGCATCATAGCCGCGCAGACGCAGGATTTGGTTACGGACAGCCGTCTCCAAGAGCACCGCGAGATTGCGGCCGGGGGCCACGGGTAAGGTGACCTCGGGAACCGAGACACCCAGGATGGTGCGCGCTGAGAGACTGCCCCGAAGACGATCCATCTGGGCCAGCGCCTCGCCATCAAACGACCGCATGTTGACGATCAAGTTCAGCTGCTCGCGACGTTGGACCGCACCCTCGCCAAACATCGCACGTACATTCAGCACGCCGAGTCCGCGTACCTCTAGAAAGTCTCGCAACAACGCTGGACAGCTGCCTTCCAGGGTTTCTGGACCAAGGCGTGCCAGCTCCGGTGCGTCGTCGGCAATCAACCGATGGCCACGCACCAGCATCTCAAGCGCAAGCTCACTCTTGCCGATCCCGGGGTCGCCAACCAAGAGCACGCCCATCCCGAGCACATCAAGAAAGACGCCATGCAAGGTGGTGCGCTCCGCTAGCGCGTAGGTAAGAAAGTACTGCAGCCGATCAACGATCTCCTCTTCCTCATTTGGCGATGCCAGCAGGGGGACCCCGGACTGTGCGGCGCGCGCAAGAAAACCAGCAGGCGGATCAATGTTCTGGGCAAAAATCACCGCGGCAGGCTGGGCAGCGAATAGGTGTTCGATAATGTCGTGGCCGGCAACCGGGCCTAAATCGTCAAGATGGCGGATCTCAGCGCGCCCAAGCACCTGCAGGCGGTTAGGGTGGATGCAGTTGAGCGAGCCGACCAGACTCTGCGCCGCGCCCGCCGCTGAATCAGCGCTGACCAATGGCAGCGGCTGCGCTGGCACTGGCGTGAGCCAACGTAGCCCGAGCCTAGGACCCAAGTGCTCAACCAAACCTTGGAGGGTATCTACGGGTAGCATCTGCGTGGCGCAGCCTTCGCTTAGCTCGGGCTCCGCAACAACTGAAGCAAGGTGCTAGCGTCATCCGCGGTCCGCAAAGCCGCGCGTAGCGGCGGATGACTGAAGCGCTCGGCAAGGCTCGCCAACAGACTCAGATGGGCGTCGGTGGCTTCCTGTGGCACCAGTAAGCCAAACGCAAGATCAACCGGCCGATCATCCGGCGCATCAAAACTCACCCCTTGGCTGAGCTGAACAAAGGCGCCCACGGCTTGACCGATACCCTGGATACGCGCATGTGGCAGCGCGATGCCCTCACCTAGGCCGGTGCTCCCCAATCGCTCACGCTCATTGAGAAGATCAAACACGGCAGCGGGCGAGCAGTCCGGTCCTGCTGTTGCTAAAAGCTCGGCTAGTGATTCCAGCAAGCGCTTTTTGCTCGTGACCTCGACACGACAGCGAATTCGTGGCTCGGTAATTAGACTAGGGGGAAGCATCGACCGTCGCTCCGGTAAAATAGGTCTTGACCTGTGCGGCACAGCTCGGCCGGGTCGGATACACAAAAGATGCCGGAGCGAACAGCGTCGGACTCCGGCAGGCTCTTTGGCTCAAAGCTTAGCGCTTTTAGCCCCGTGAGCATCGCTCAGTGCAGCGCCTCTTCATCCGGCCCATCACTAACCGGCTCACCACTGACCGTCTCACCCTCGGCAACCGTCTTCGTTGGGGTGCCCCGATGGCTCTGGCGTTTCTCCTTGTATTTGAGAACCTGGCGGTCGAGCTTGTCGATCAGCCCATCGATGGCCGCATACATATCCTCGTGCACGGCATCGGCGAACACATCAGCGCCATTCATGTGGATGCGGGCCTCAGCCTTCTGCCGTAGCTTCTCGACGCTCAGGATCACATGCACCTTGATCACATGATCAAAGTGGCGCTCTAGGCGCTCGAATTTATTCTCGACGTAGCCCTTCAGAGGCTCGGTAATATCGACATGATGGCCCGTCAGGTTAATTTGCATAGCGTCACTCCAGGGTTTGCAAGCAGATCCTCAACCGCTGTCAGATAGAAGCCGGCTAAAGACGCTTGCGCTCGTTCGAGGGTGGGATACCCATTGCCTCGCGGTACTTGGCGACAGTACGTCGCGCGACATTGATGCCCTGTTCGGACAGAATGCCAGCGATCTTGCTGTCGCTCAGCGGTTTGCTCGCCGTCTCGGCGGCGACTAGCTTGCGGATAAAGGCGCGAATGGCGGTCGAAGAGCATTCGCCGCCGGACGCCGTGCCCACATGGCTGGAAAAGAAATATTTGAACTCGAGCGTGCCGCGCGGCGTATGCATGTACTTTTGCGTGGTCACGCGGGAGACCGTCGATTCGTGGAGTTCGAGCGAGTCCGCAACATCCCTGAGGATCAGCGGGCGCATCGCCTCCTCGCCGTAATCGAAGAAATCGCGCTGGAGTTCGACGATCTTCGCCGCCACCCTCAACACGGTATCGTTGCGGCTGAGCAGACTTTTGATAAACCAACGGGCCTCCTGCAGATGCGTTTTCAAGCAAAGATTCTCGGCGCCATCATCGGCGCGCCGGATCAGCTTTGCATAGTCTTCGTTCACCCTCAGTTTAGGCTGAGTTTCGGGATTTAGCTCGACTTGCCACACACCAGCACGTTTGCGGACGAGCACATCAGGGATCAGGTAGTCCGGACGGTGGTCGCTAATCAGCGAGCCGGGGCGTGGCTGGAGCGAGCGAATCAGCGCCAAGGCGCCGCCAAGTTCATGGTCCGAGCGCTTGGTATGACGACGCAGCTCATCGAGGTCATTCCGTGCCAGCGCATCGAACAGGCTATCGCAAATCTTCAGTGCGTTGGCACGATGCGGCGTCTCGGCTGGTAGCTGCCGCAACTGCAGCAGCAGGCATTCACGCGGATCGCGGGCGCCAACCCCAGGCGGGTCAAGGGCCTGGATAGCATGGAGTACGGCCATGACCTCATCGAGTTCAAGATCCTCCAGATTCAATGTCTCGATCAGCTCGGCGGGATCGAGCCGGAGATAGCCATCGGCATCGATCGCATCGATCAGCGCCTCGGCGATCAAGTGGTCGCGTGGGCCAAGATGTCCTAGATTGAGCTGCCACTCGAGGTGATCCCGCAGGGTCCGTGGTCGCGACTGCTGAGCATACAGGTCTATATCGCCCGATGCACCGGTGCCTGGCGAGGCGGAGGGGCCAGCATACTGCTCAGCCGGCTCGCTCTCGTAGGTATCGCTCCACTCGCTATCAACGGCTAGATCCTCCGGCAAGGCGCTTGCTTCAGCCGGAATCTCGGCATCGACGGCGGCATCGGCCTGCGCTTGCTGCCGCTCCGGGAGTTCATGATCACTCAGCTCGTTTGCGGTCTCGGCTGCATGCTCGCGGCCAGTTCCATCGCGACCAGCCCCATCGCGATCCGCATCATCCTCTTCCGCTGTCTCTAGCATCAGATTGGACTCGAGCGCCTCTTGGATCTCGCGCTGAAGATCGAGCGTGGAGAGCTGTAACAGCTTGATTGCTTGCTGGAGCTGCGGCGTCATGGTCAACTGCTGACCAAGACGGAGCTGGATGCTTTGCTTCATTCTGACTTGTCGCTCATACCGATCCTTGCCTCCGCGGTCAAAGCCGAAAGTGCTCGCCGAGGTAGACCGCGCGCACCTGGGGATCTTGCAGCAATGCCGCGGGCTCCCCGGTGGCAATCACCCTGCCGGCGTTGATAATGTAAGCCCGGTCACAGATATCGAGCGTCTCCCGAACGTTGTGATCGGTGATCAATACACCGATCTGGCGATCGCGCAGATGGCCGATGATCCCCTTGATATCGCCCACCGCGATCGGATCGACCCCAGCAAAGGGCTCATCGAGCAACATCACCTTGGGCTCAACCGCGAGCGCACGGGCGATCTCGAGCCGCCGACGCTCGCCACCGGAGAGGCTGAGCGCGAGTGAATCGGCCACATGGCCGATGCCCAACTCGTCCAACAGCTCATCACAACGCTGGCGGCGGTCTTCAGCGTTGGCACCGTTGCGCATCTCGAGCACGGCCATCAGATTATCCCGCGCGCTGAGCTTGCGGAAGACCGAGGGCTCCTGCGCCAAATAACTGAGGCCGCGGCGCGCGCGCGCGTGCATCGGCCGATGGGTGATGTCCTCGCCGTCCAGAAAGATCTTACCGGCGTTCGCGCTCACCAGTCCGACGATCATATAGAAACTCGTGGTCTTACCGGCCCCGTTCGGCCCGAGCAGTCCCACGACCTCGCCCGCATTGACGGCCAGATCGACACCGTCGACCACGCGCCGCCGGCGATAGGTCTTGGCCAACGCCCGCGCTTCGAGGGTCGACATCATTGCGTTGCGGCTGGCTGCGACCCGGACGCCGGATTCGGCTCCGATTCTGGCTCAATCCGGATCTTCACCCGCTCGCGGCCCTGGGCACTGCTGCCCGCCGTGACGCGATCAGTGATCCGATTGTAGACGATGCGATCACTAGCAAAGCGGTCCTCCCCCTGGATCAGTACTGCCTCGTCGATCAAGGTGAGTTCCTCGCGGTCAGCCTCATATTCCATCCGCAAGGCATAACCTTTGACCTCCTCTGGATCATCATCGAGCTGCTGCCGATAACGCACGGGCTGACCGATGGCGATGATCTTCTCGGCGCGGCGGTCGGGCTTATGATGCACCAGCACCTCGTCGGCCTGAATGAACAGGCTGCCCTGAGTCACCTCGACATGACCGATATAGAGGCTGGTCATTTGCTTTTCGTCAAGCTCGGCGGCATCGGCCTCGATATACATCGGCTGGTACTGATCCGACTCGAGCGCCAGCGTGACCGGTATCACCGTCACCGTCAACATCAGCATCAGCCCCAACAACGCGGTTAGTTCCCAACCTCGGTCGCGCCTTGGGATCGGAAATCCTCTCTTCATCATGTCGTTATCCAGCATCAGTGTCGACGTCAGGAGTCAGGAGTCAGGAGTCAGGAGTCAGGAGTCAGGGCCGCTCGCGCGCGGCCAAAGAGCTGGATGCGAGTCGTCTCGCCGAGCCAGGCGCGCATCCCTTCAGTACTGGTGATCCTATCCCGCTCGCGCTCGATCTCGACGAAGCGCGCGGTCTCGGCATAATCGACCTCTGGCAACACTAAAAGCTCGCTGGTGCGCAATTCGATCGGCGCTGACTCCGAGGTTGCCGCACGCTGCAGCCAGACATCCTCCTCAAGCAGGATCTCGTCGCCGCGTTTGTTGATCCAGGCCCGCGCTGAACGCGCCCGCAAATCCGGCGCCTCCTCACCATGGACGAGGAGCACTGGATCATCCAGCTCACTGCTGCCATCGTCCGGATAATGCCGCAGTCGACTTGCGTCAAGGCGACGCTCGGGCAGACCGGCTGCGTCGAGGGTGATGGCGCGCAGCCCTTCCACCACATAATCAGGGCGCCGCTCAGCAGTCGTCCGCGGTCCCGGATCGATATCAGGCGTTGGCAGCAGCCACCAGGCCATCAGACCGATGACGACCAATAGCACGGCCAGCCACAGCTCGCGCCCTGTCACCGGCATGACTCAGCTGATGCTTGCACGATCATCCGCCCAGGCAGCGGTCGGCTTTAAGGCATCGCCAGGTCAGCAGCCGAAGGCGGCCATCGAGCGGCCGATACAGGCTTGACTCCGCTCGTCTCATGAACTGCTGGCATAACCCGCGAAGAGGGCATCGAGTTTCCCCTGCGCCGCGAGCAGACCCTCGCAGACCTCGCGCGCGGCGCCAGCGCCACCGGGCAAGCGCGTCTGCCAATGACAATATTGCTTCACCAACGGATGCGCATCAGCGACTGCAATCGCCAAGCCAACCTGACGCATCACTGGCAGGTCGACGACATCATCCCCCATGTAGGCGATCTGCGCGTGCTCGAGGCCACAGGCCTGGCGCAGCTCGGCATAGGCCGGACGCTTGTCGCGGCGCCCTTGATAGATGTACTCGACACCCAAGCTTTCCATCCGAATGCGCACCACCTCTGATTGACGCCCGGTGATCACCGCCATGGTGATACCCGACTGACGCAGCATCGCCATGCCATGGCCATCACGGGAATTGAATGCCTTGTATTCCTGGCCATCGTCGCCGAGAAACAGGCTGCCGTCGGTCAGAACCCCATCGACATCGAAGACCACCATCTTGATCGCTTTCGCGCGCGTTATATAATCGGTCATTTGCTGTTCGCTCCCCACCCACTGGCTCGTCACCCAAGTGCACCCACAGGGCTCTAGGCCCTATGATACCCGGATGACTGAGACAACGATGGTAACCTCCCGCGGCTGGTGGGATCTGGCTGATCACGACCAATTCTATCCGGATGATTTGCCGGAGGATTGGCGGCTCGGCTATTTCGCCAACCAGTTTCGCGCCACCCTGCTGCCCGCGGAGATCTGGACAAATACCAAGCCAACGACGATCACGCAATGGCGGGACGAGGTGCCCGCGGGCTTTCGCTTCGTCGCCGAGCAGTCGACCGCATCGCCAGCCGCCGACACTCGCCAAGGGTTACAGCCGCGGGACCTGGTGCAAGGGCTGGGGTCGTTGCTAGATGGCTGGCTCGAGCCGATCGATGCGCCAACATCCAGGTCGAAAGCCACGGCCCTGATGGGCTTCAAGCCAAGCCGCTGCCTAGGCTATCAACGCCTGCGCCCCTTGCAAAATAAGGCTGCATGCCCCCATGGATACGCTGTCATCGTTCCAACCGAGCTGTATCGCGATCTCCGCCATGCCAAGGATTGGTTGCGAAAGATGACCGAGCATCAAGGCCAAGCACCAGGCTTGATCATCCTAGCGCGACCAAGCAGCAACGACCTGATGAGCTGGCAAACACTCCTCGAGCTGCTCGGCATGGGATAGTCCCAGTTCGCGCGGGGCATGACAATGAGCGCCGTCTGATCCTTGACGCTGCGAGGGGAGGCCGCGAGAATGCCAGGCTTTGGATTGCAGCCCACCCAAGGACTCTTAAATCCCATGGCATCAGCGCAATCAGAGCATACAGCCGCGTCGCAAACCGCTTTGGACCCTCTCCCCATTGCCGATGATCAAGCGCTGGTGCGCGTGCGTGGCTTGCGCTTTTGTCACGGCCAACGTTGCATCTTTGATGGCATCGATCTGGACATCCAACGAGGGCGAGTGACGGCCATCATGGGGCCAAGCGGAACCGGCAAGACGACGCTGCTCAAGCTCATCAGCGGCCAGTTGCTCGCCGATGCTGGAAGCATCGAGGTCGATGGGCATGAGATTCAATCACTGAGCCGCGCGGCGCTCTATCAGCTACGCACCCGCATGGGCATGCTCTTTCAGAGTGGCGCCCTACTGACCGATTTGAGCGTGTTTGAGAATGTCGCCTTCCCGCTTCGAGAGCATGCCAAGCTGCCAGACTCGATCCTGCGCAAGCTGGTCTTGATCAAGCTTGAGGCGGTTGGTCTGCGCGGCGCCGCGGCACTGATGCCGAGCCAGCTTTCGGGCGGCATGGCGCGGCGGGTCGCCCTAGCGCGGGCGATTGCGCTTGACCCGATGATGATCATGTATGACGAGCCATTTACTGGCCAGGACCCGATCTCGATGGGAGTCCTCGTCTCATTGATCCGACAACTGAACGATGCCAGCGGCCTGACCAGCATCGTTGTTAGCCACGACGTGAGGGAGACCGCGAGTATCGCCGACTATCTCTATATCATCGCCAACGGCCAGATCATGGCGCAAGGTACACCACGGCAGGTTGCCGCCAACGACTCGGCCTGGGTTCGGCAGTTTATGGACGGCGAGCCAGATGGTCCCGTTCATTATCATTATCCCGCACCGGCGCTGGAGCAGGATCTGCTTCAAGGCCCGCGGCGCTGAGAGCGTTGTTCTTGCTCGACTCAGTCGCGAATCTAGGGCGCTTGGGACTCGCCATCTTGGCGAGCCTTGGCCGCGCCCACCTGCTGCTGCTTGGCATCCTCAGTGGCCTGCCGGCAATGTTGGCGCGTCCGCGCTTGCTGCTGGCGCAGATCTATAACCTCGGCGTGCTCTCGCTCTTGATCATCCTCGTCTCAGGCCTCTTCGTCGGCATGGTGCTGAGTCTCCAGGGGCACTATGTGCTCTCGCAATTCGGCGCCGCGGAGAGCCTCGGCGTGATGGTCGCGGCCTCGCTGGTGCGCGAACTCGGACCGGTGGTCACGGCCCTCTTGTTCGCCGGCCGGGCCGGTTCCGCGCTGACCGCCGAGATCGGCCTGATGAAGGCAACCGAGCAGCTCTCGGGTCTCGAGATGATGGCCGTCGACCCGGTCAAACGGGTGCTCACGCCACGTTTCTTCGCCGGCCTGATCTCGATGCCGCTGTTGGCCGCCATGTTCAGTGCCGTTGGCGTGATCGGTGGCTGGTTTGTGGGTGTTGGGCTACTGGGTGTTGATGATGGCGCCTTCTGGGGCCAGATGCAGAGCAAGATCGACTTTCATGAAGACCTGGTCAACGGGGTCATCAAGAGTCTGGTGTTCGGTCTGGTCGTGACCTGGATCGCACTCTATGAAGGCTATGATGCAACGCCAACCTCAGCCGGTGTCAGTCGCGCGACCACCCGCACCGTGGTGCAATCGGCACTTGCGATCCTGGGGCTAGATTTCATACTCACCGCATTGATGTTTGGAGCCTGAAGCCATGGCACCTATTCGCCTCAGCGAGATCCTAGTCGGCGCCTTCATGGCGCTCGGCTTCGTCGCGCTGTTCTTCCTCGCCATGCGAGTCAGTAACCTAAGCATGGCCGGCGTTGACGAGGGATATACCCTAACCGCCAAGTTCGACAACATTGGCAGCTTGCGGGTACGGTCGCCGGTCAGCATGGCGGGCGTGCGGCTAGGTCGGGTCGAGGCCATCGATTTTGACCAGGAAACCTTTCAGGCCCTGGTGACCTTACGCATCGAGGACCGCTACGATCAGATACCCAACGATACCTTCGCGAATATCTACACCGCGGGTCTGTTGGGCGAGCAATATATCGGCCTGGACCCAGGTGGCAGTCCGGACCCCTTGCGCGATGGTGATCGCATCGAATTCACACAATCGGCCTTGGTACTGGAACAGATGATCGGACAATTTCTCTTAAGCAAAGCAGAAGAGGGTGGCGAATGAAAGCGCTCCTAATCGCTGGCATCCTGCTGCTAGCATCTCCCTTGGGCGCCATGGGCGCCGACCCCTCGGCGACCCAGCTGGTCGAGCGCACCGCCGACAAGATGCTCAGTACGCTGGAGAATCGGCGCGCCGAGGTCGAGCGCAAGCCGCAGCTGATCAACGAGCTGGTGGACAGCATCTTGGCGCCGCATTTCGATTTCGAGCAGATGACCCGGCTTGCGGTTGGCCGTGACTGGCGCGATGCGAGCCCGACGCAGCAGCAAGAACTCATCGACAGCTTTCGCAACCTCTTGGTGCGTACCTATGCCAAGTCGATCATGAAATACTCGGGTCAAGACATCGTTTATAAAGCGGCCCGCCCCGGCACACGCTCCGGCACGGTGGTGGTGCCGACCGAGGTACGCGCCCCTGGTGCCTCACCGATCCCGATCGATTATCACCTCATCGAGCGCGGTAGCAGTTGGAAGGTCTATGACGTGGTCATCGATGGCGTTAGCATGGTCTCTAACTATCGCGGTCAGTTCCGCACTACGATTGCAACCTCAGGGATCAATGGCCTGATCGAGCAGCTGCGCGCGAAGACGGCCCGCGGTGCCTAAGCAGTTGTCCGATCCTAAGGCGCGGCAAGCCACGACCGAGCCTGGGCCGACCGAGCGGGAGTCAAGGCTCAGAGAGGTTGGCCCTGGCCGATTGGCACTCGAAGGACCACTCACGCTGAGTACGGTTCCGACCCTTGGGCGGCAGGGTACGCGCTTGCTGAAGGCGATGCAGCCCAAGGCGGGTGCCGCGCCCATCAGGGTCGAGATTGACCTCGGTGGTATCAATCGCAGCAGCAGTGCTGGCATTGCCCTGTTGCTCGACTGGGTGGATCAGGCCCGCCGTGATGGGATCAACCTCCGCTTCCAGCACTGGCCCGAGGCCTTGGTGCGTATCGCCATCTTCTCTAACGTCGAGGGGCTCCTCGGCATCGAGGCCGCCGCGCATGGATAAGCTCCTGATCAGCGGTGGCGCGCGTCTCGATGGCGAGGTCCGTGCCTCAGGCGCCAAGAACGCGGCCTTGCCGATCATGGCCGCCACCCTGCTCGCCGATGGCATCTGCTCGCTCTCCAACGTCCCGCATCTGCGCGACATCACCACCACCATGGAGCTGCTCGGGCGGCTTGGGGTGCGGCTCACGGTCGATGAGCGCATGGGCATTCAAGCCGATGCCCGCCAGGTAACCAGCGTCGAGGCACCCTATGAGCTGGTGAAGACGATGCGCGCGTCGATCCTAGTGCTCGGCCCGCTGTTGGCGCGGTTCGGCGCGGCCGATGTCTCGCTGCCCGGTGGCTGTGCGATCGGTGCCCGCCCGGTGAATATCCATCTCGAGGGGCTGCGCGCGATGGGCGCCGAGATCCGCGTCGAGAACGGCTTTGTCCATGCGCGCGCTCAGCGCTTGCGGGGCGCCCGTTTTGTGATGGACATGGTCACCGTGACCGGCACCGAAAACCTGATGATGGCGGCCGCGCTCGCCGACGGCGAGACCCTGCTCGAGAACGCCGCGCGCGAGCCCGAGGTGGTGGATCTGGCCCTCTTTCTGAACCAAATGGGGGCGCGGATCAGCGGCGCTGGCTCCGACACCATTCGCATCCAGGGGGTTGAGCGACTGGGCGGCACCGATTACGCGGTGATGCCGGATCGGATCGAGACCGGCACCTACCTGGTTGCCGCGGCAATGACCGGCGGGCGCGTGCGCGTGCTCGACACGCGCGCTGATCTGCTGGACGCGGTGCTGATGAAGCTACGCGAGGCTGGCGCGCAAGTCCGCGCCGGCGAGGGCTGGATCGAGGTTGCCATGCAAGGCAAACGACCGCGCGCGGTCGACATTCATACCGCGCCCCATCCAGCCTTCCCGACCGACATGCAGGCGCAATTCTGCGCGCTGAACAGCATCGCCGAGGGCACCGCGATGGTGAAGGAGACGGTGTTCGAGAACCGCTTCATGCATGCGCTGGAGATGCAGCGCATGGGCGCCGATATCCGCATCGAAGGCAATGTCGCCATCTGCCGCGGGGTCGAGCGCCTAACCGCCGCGCCGGTGATGGCGACCGATCTGCGCGCCTCGGCGAGCCTGGTGCTCGCTGGCTTGGTCGCCGAGGGCGATACACTGATCGATCGCATCTACCATATCGACCGCGGCTACGACAATATCGAAGAGAAGCTCGCCGCGCTGGGCGCCGTCATCCGCCGCGTGCATTGATCTGCCCTGTCCGCTACGCATCCGCCTTCGATCTGCTAACCAGACCTGACCAGACCAGACCTGACCCATGCTGATCGCCCCTGTCCCGCCCCGTTGCCGAGAGTGACCCTCGCTATGTCCGATGATCCAAGGCTCACCATCGCGCTCTCCAAGGGGCGTATCTTCGAGCAGACCCTGCCCTTTCTCGAGGCTGCCGGACTGCGCGCGACCGAAGACCCGGAGACCAGCCGCAAGCTGATCTTGGATACCAATGACCCGCGCGTGAAGCTGGTCATCATCCGCGCCAGTGACGTGCCAACCTATGTGCAATACGGTGCCGCCGATCTCGGCGTGGCCGGCAAGGATGTGCTGCTCGAGCATGGCGGTGAAGGACTCTACGAGCCGCTCGACCTGCGCATCGCGCGCTGTCGGCTGATGGTCGCGGGCCGACCCGAGGCCGCGCTGGTGCCGCCGCCGGCGCGCGGTCGGCTGCGGATCGCGACCAAGTACGTCCACGGTGCCGAGCGCCACTTCGCCGCCAAGGGCCAGCAGGTCGAGATCATCAAGCTCTATGGCTCGATGGAGCTGGCGCCACTGGTTGGACTCTCCGACCTGATCGTCGATCTGGTCGAGAGTGGCGGCACGCTCAAGGCCAACGGGCTGGTGCCGATCGAGCACATCAGCGACATCAGCTCGCGCTTGATCGTCAATAAGGCCTCCTGGAAGATGAAGCACGCGCGTGTGACGGCCCTTGTCGAGTCCCTACGCAAAGCGGTCGACGCCCAGGCTGCAGCCGGCCGCTGATGACAAACGATCGACAGCCAAGCATCGGTGGACGACAAGACCAACAAGACCGTCCTTGAGTGACATCGACATCGACCTCGCCTCTCTCACGGAATTGCAGCATGACCAAGATCGCGCCCCCTCCTATCGCCCGCTTCAGCACCGAGGATACGGATTTCGACGCCCGCCTTGACGCCCTCCTGGCCTGGGAGTCGGTCTCGGATGCCGGCGTCAAGCAGACCGTCGAGACCATCATTGCCGATATTCGTCAGCGCGGTGATGCGGCGCTGGTCGACTACACCGCGCGCTTCGACCACTGGCAACCGGAGAATGCCGCCGCCCTCGAATTGGATCAGGGCCGGCTACAGGAGGCGCTAGAGCAGATCCCAGTCGCGCAGCGCCAGGCCCTGGAGACCGCCGCCGAGCGCATCCGCGCCTATGCCGAGCATCAACGCCTGCAGAGCTGGGAGATCACCGATGCCGAGGGCAATCTGCTTGGCCAAAAAGTCACCCCGCTTGATCGCGTCGGACTCTATGTGCCCGGCGGCAAGGCGGCTTATCCCTCATCGGTGCTGATGAATGCGCTGCCGGCCAAGGTCGCTGGCGTGCCCGAGCTGGTGATGGTGGTACCGACCCCGGGCGGTGAACTCAACGCGCTGGTCTTGGCCGCGGCTGCCATCGTCGGCGTTGATCGCGCCTTCGCCGTTGGTGGCGCGCAAGCCGTCGCCGCCCTCGCCTACGGCACGGAGAGGGTTCCGGCCTGCGACAAGATTGTCGGCCCCGGCAACATCTATGTCGCCACCGCCAAGCGCGCGGTATTTGGTCAGGTCGGCATCGACATGGTCGCTGGCCCCTCCGAGATCCTGATCCTCTGCGACGGCGCGACCGATCCGGATTGGATTGCGATGGACCTGTTCTCGCAGGCCGAGCATGACGAGGATGCGCAGTCGATTCTCATCGCCTGGGATGCCGAGTATCTGGACCAGGTCGAAGCCAGTATCGAGCGGCTGCTGCCGCAGATGGAGCGCAGCGAGATCATCGCCCAAGCCCTGAGCGCGCGCGGTGCGCTCATCCTCGCCCGCGATCAAGACCAGGCCGCGGAGGTCGCCAATCGCATCGCGCCCGAGCACCTGGAGCTATCGGTCGCCGAGCCGCGGGCGCTGGCCGAGAAGATCCGCCATGCCGGCGCCATCTTCATGGGCCGCTACACCGCCGAGGCCCTTGGCGACTACTGCGCCGGACCCAATCATGTGCTGCCGACCTCGCGCACCGCCCGCTTCTCATCGCCACTCGGCGTCTACGACTTCCAGAAGCGCTCGAGCCTGATCATGGCCTCAGCGGCCGGCGCCGCGGCGCTCGCCGACACCGCCTCAGCGCTGGCGCGTGGCGAGGGGCTGACCGCCCATGCCCGTTCCGCCGAGTATCGCGGCGCCGGTCAAGCCTGATCTTCCCACTCATGTCCGCTAGACCCATGCCGCTCAGTGCGCTAGCCGTTCCACCTGATTGGCGGATAAAAAACGCTAAACATATCAGGATGTCCAGGCTCGGCCCCTGCGGAAGTGAGGTTGCATGGCGATAGGAATCACCCGCTCATGAATCACCTGATCGAGCAGCTCGTCCGCCCCGAGATTCGGGCACTCAAGGCCTATCAGGTGCCGGACGCCACCGGCATGATCAAGCTCGACGCGATGGAGAATCCGCATCCCTGGCCGGAATCTCTCTGCGACGACTGGCTCGAGGCATTGCGCGAGGCCGAGCTGAACCGTTATCCGGACCCGCGCGCGCGCGCGCTGCAGGCGAGGCTGCGTGAGACGATGCAGGTGCCCGACGGCATGGACCTGCTGCTCGGCAATGGCTCTGACGAGCTGATCCAGATGCTAGCACTTGCCGTGGCCGCACCGGGCACGGGTCGAGACGCAGGCGACGATGCTGTCCCCAGACGCCCGGCCTTGCTCTCACTCGATCCCGGCTTCGTGATGTACCGGATGATCGGCCTCTTCGCTGGGCTTGAGTATGTCGGCGTCAACCTCAACGCCAGCGATTTCTCACTCGATCTGAATGCGACCCTAGCCGCCATCGAGCGCCACCAGCCGCTGCTGACCTTCATCGCCTATCCGAACAACCCGACCGGCAACCTCTTCGACGCGGCAGCCATCGAGCAGATCATCGCCGCCAGTCCGGGACTGGTCATCGTCGATGAGGCCTATGCGCCCTTCACCGATGCCAGCTTCCTGCCACGGCTCGGCGAGTGGCCAAATCTGCTGGTGATGCGCACGGTCTCAAAGATGGGGCTCGCCGGATTGCGACTCGGTTATCTCGCCGGCCCCGCCGACTGGATCGAGCAGATCGATAAAGTGAGGCTGCCCTACAACATCAACGTCCTCAGCCAAGCCAGTGCTACCTTCGCGCTTGAGCATCGCCCTGTCTTGGATGCACAGACCGAGGCGATCCGCAGCGAACGCACGCAGCTTGCGAACGCCCTCACCGCGCTCGACGGCGGCCAAGGCCGACTTCACCCGTTCCCCAGCGATGCCAACTTCATCCTGGTTCGCACCCAGCCAGGCCATGCAAGCGCGCTCTTCAACGGCCTGCGCCAGCGCAATATCCTGATCAAGAACCTCCACGGCGCCCATCCAATGCTTGCCGACTGCCTGCGCATTACCGTCGGCACAGCGGACGAGAACAGCGTCCTCATCGAGGCCCTTGCTGCGCTGCTCGATGACGACTGAAGCCGTCAGGGGATGACTTGACCGGTGACTTCGGCTGCATCCTTTATGGCGATGGCTGACCAGAGCGCTTACCAGCCGCCTTGGCTCGGCGCGCTGTTGCCGTCTTTGACCGCGGCTGTGACCTCTTCGCCCGTGCCTTGACCGGCTCACCATCCGAGATCGCGAGCACCAGGCCGAGGCTGGCAAAGACCGTCAGCAGGCTGCTGCCGCCATGGCTGATC
>Ga0180436_10002195_pt1 | contig 18716 bp, 21 predicted proteins | sample SS_ome_2_FD_132434 | JGI IMG/M metagenome (GOLD analysis project Ga0180436, IMG submission 132434) | Hypersaline lake sediment archaeal communities from the Salton Sea, California, USA - SS_3_S_2 metaG | ecosystem: Environmental > Aquatic > Non-marine Saline and Alkaline > Hypersaline >...
CTTATCACACCGATCGCAATCGAAGAAGGACTTCGTTTCGCGATACGTGAAGGCGGAAGAACAGTTGGATCCGGAGTTGTTACAAGCGTTGTAGAATAATAAAACCGATAAACAAACAAAAATCAAGACGGTCGGGAGTCCCCGGTCGTCTTTTTTATGGTACAATATATATTATTTATATGAGGAGGATTCTTTATGAAAACATGTGTGTTAGTAGTAATAATTATATTGTTGGCATGTTCATTAGTTGCTTGCGAAACAAAAACCAATCAAAAAGAAGCTGTTGAAACAAAACTGGAAGAAACTGAAACTGTTAAATCAAAAGCAGAAGATACTGAATCTGTTGTTGCACATGCCGAAGACAATGAAAATGATGAAACAGAATTGGAAAGAAAAATTACTGCCATACTTAAATCAGCTGATGAAATCCACGAAGGTGATTTGATTATTAGCGGCAACGAGGAAAAAGTAATTGAGAATATAATATTCAATCAAAGAGGAAACGTTTATATAAATGACTCATCGACTTTAATACTACGAGATGCTACTTTTATTCATAGCAGAGGCGATTTACCTACTACACATGCCAATTTCTTTGTAGCTCCGAATGCAAAATTGATTATTGAAGACTGCACTGTTTATAACGATGTGACCGAAGTAATGTGTCATTCTGTAATTTTAAACGAAGGCCATGTCAACATAAATAAATCAAATACAAAAATACACTTAATCGAAAATATGGGAAATGCAAAGTTAGAAATAACGAATTCAAAGATTGTTAACCCAGCCGGCGGATTTTTACAAATTTTTGGCGGCAAAACTATTTTAAAAAATACGACCATCGGTGCACTTGCACTAAATGTGCCGAATGATTCTGAACTCAATATAGATAATCTGGAACCAGGAAAAGTTTTTGAAGAATGGGATGTTCGTGACTGGATTCCAAAAGTTAGTTATGATATAAGCTTTGAAAATGTCACAGTATTAGAAGACGATTTTGGCCCGGGGCCTTTTGATAGAGGATTTATATTTTTTGCAGAACCTGACACAAAATTGAATGTTACAGATGCAAAAGTGCGTAAATTGTTTATTATTATTCGGGATGAAGAGGATGTTTTGATAGAGAATCTATTTATTGGCAAACCGTCCAGCTTGAATTATAAGAATATTAATTTGAAAAATATCACTATGACCGGACAATGGCCATTTGAAATTTTTAATTCTGATGTTACTTTTATGAACACAGAAGGATTATTTTTAATGCCGTCAGGTGAATCGCATATAATAATAGAAAATTCACATATCGGAGAACTTATACCCAGAGAGTTTACCGGAACCTTGCATTTTATAAATAGTAAGTGGGAAGGAATCGGGGAGATTATCGGCGAAGAAGAACACCACAGCTTATATAATGATTTTACTATTACAGGCAATTTAGAAATTGCACCATGGCTTAGAGATGTCTTGCAATGGCGAAGTGCATATGTTCATCGCATTTATTCTGCATTTGTCGAAGAAAAAAACGGAGCTATTAAACAAAACATATCAATGCATTTGGATGGAGATGAATACATATCCAATGAACATGGATTTATTGACTTTACAATCGACTTTGATGAAAATAATTATATGAAGCAAAGAACTTTAGAAGCATTTGAAAATGGCAATAAAATCGGGGAGATGCAAATAGATTTCTTTACCACTACTCCTATTATATTTATTGCAGACTAGAACTTAAAAATAACAAAAAGGCGATAGGAATTAAATCTTATCGTCTTTTTTAATATGCGTGAATTTTATTTCAGCATAGATAAAGCTTTATTCAAATAAACTTCTTTAATATGTGCTTTTACCAAAGTATGATCATCCTTATATTCTAAAATTGGGTTTTCACAATTGTTCTGTATATATGCCAAAACATCACCTTTATTATAAGGGACTTTTATTTCAGCATCGATTAAAGTGGGCTTCAGACGCTTTTCGATGGTTTCGAGTAGGTGTTCAATGCCTTTTCCGTCCAGAGCAGAGATGTAGATTCTGCTGTTTTTGGTTGCACTGTCCAGCTCCAATAAATCCGCTTTATTGAATACTTCGAGTATGTTTTCGTCTGAAACACCGAGCGAGTATAATACATCCCGCACAACATGCCTTTGTTCCATAAAGTTCGGGTCGGAAGCATCTATTACATTAAGAACCAAATCAGCAAGTGCAGTCTCCTCCAAGGTCGCTTCAAAAGCAGCGATAAGATCGTGGGGCAGCTTGTCGATAAAACCGACAGTATCAGAAAACAGAACGGTTTTTGATGACGGCATTATAACTTTCCTGGTGACAGGGTCAAGCGTTGCAAACAGCTTATCCTCGGCGAGTACATCCGAATTTGAGAGCAGATTTAAAAGAGTTGATTTGCCGGCATTGGTATATCCTGCAAGCGCAACAACAGGCAGACCGCTTTTTTCTCTTGTTTGTCTTCGAACCTTTCGCCAAGATTTGAGTTTCTTAATCTCCTGTTCAAGCTCATATATCTTCCTGTTCATTCTACGCCTGTCGGATTCGAGCTTAGTTTCTCCGGGTCCTCTTGTACCGATTCCGCCGCCGAGTCTTGAAAGGTTTATTCCCTGTCCTGATAATCTTGAAAGCCCGTATTTCAGTTGCGCCAGTTCGACTTGTAATCTTCCTTCTTTGGTCGAAGCATGTGAAGCAAAAATATCCAAAATCAATGTGGTTCTATCGACAATCTTTACACACAGAACCTCTTCCAAAGTAGCCTGTTCGAGAGGAGAAAGCTCATCATTGGTGATAACGATATCAGCGTTGCTGGCGGATATCGTAAGATTAAGCTCCAAAAGATTGCCTTTTCCGATATAGAACTTCTTGTCTCTTGAGGGTCTGGTCTTTTGTACTGTCCCTATAACTTTTGCACCCGCAGTACTTGCAAGACGCTTAAGCTCATTCATGCTCTCTTCGCTTGTGTTAAGCCCAACGAGAACAGCATTCTCCGTAGAACCTTTGGTCTCGGTCATAGCGATTGCTTTTCGTACTCTTTCTGTTGCAGCTTCAATCTCTGACATCAGACCATGGATTGGAATTTCCTTTACTCTGAATGGACCCAAAAGTTTTGGAGTGTTTAAATCCTTTCCGATTACAGCAGCCCCGAGCCCGGAAACTCTTCCGTTTTTGTCTATCCCGATCGCTGCCATAGCATCCAAGCGAGAGGACAAAAGTGTTCCGATATCCACAGAAGACGGCATTGGACTGCCGCCCGGATGGGTGTGTATACAGCGTACTCCGGAAAGCCCGGAAAGGCCGCGTCTCAAGCGAAGAAAGGGGAGAGCAACATCCCTGTCGCTGCCAATAGAAACATCGAAAACTCGTCCGGTTCTCGAAAGATAAACGGATATTTCGCGGTTTATTTCAGCTGAATACTCAGCGAGAAGAAACATGAGCTCATAGGTGATGAATTCGCTGTTATCGACTCTCAAATCATATACAGCTTCGATTTTTTCGAGCAAAGCGGTTTTTATCCCGCGGGTATTTCCGTTTACTTTCATCTATCCTTCTTCCTTCAAATCCCTAATATCGATATAGTCGCTGTCGTCGACATTCCCTTGCTCGAAAGTCACCATACCCCTTACAATTCTCTGTGAAGCTTCTAGTGCATAGAACATAAAAGGACATCCCGATCCTTCACCTAAGCGCATTTCGAGCTCAAATGCGGGAATTAGACCAATCTCTTCACATACGCTCATATATCCACGTTCGGTGCTCTTATGTGAAGCGAATATATATTCTTTGACTAAGGGATTTAGTTTATACGCGGTTAATGCTGCAACCATGGAAATATACCCGTCGATAACCACAGGTATTTTATGGTATGCTCCTCCGAGAAACAATCCTGCCATACCTGCAATATCCAATCCGCCGACCTTGCTGAGAACATCTATAGCATCATCAGGATTCGGATTGTTGATTTTTAACGCTTTTTCGATTGTTGAGACTTTTTTCTCATAATGTTCTTGGTCGATACCTGCACCCATACCTGCAATTTCTTCGGGTGATTTACCAGAGAAGGCGCAGAGCATTGCTGAAGATGTCGCTGTATTGCAAATTCCCATCTCTCCGGCACCAAGAAGCTTATAGCCTTCGGCTTTCAGCTTTCCAGCCATATCAAAGCCATAACTGATAGCTTTTTCTGCTGTTTCTTTGCTCATCGCAGGACCTAAAGCCATATTATCAGTGCCGTTCATAAGCACAGCGTTTATTATACCATCAAACTGTAATTCGTTTTTAACGCCGATATTAATAACGATAGTATCGACATCCGCTTGTTTTGCAAGAACACTTACGCCTGCAACGCCTTTGACCATGTTGATCATCTGTGTAGCGGTCACCGACTGGGGAACAGGGGTGATACCCTCGTCCCAAACTCCGTTATCAGCACCGAAAACTACGATAGCCTTTTTGCCCAGCTCGTTGACAAGCTTACCCGTTATACCCGAAAGCTTGACAGCATACTCTTCCAATCGCCCCAAACTGCCGATTGGTTTTACTAAACTATCCAAATAAACCTTTGTTTTTTTCTTTTGATCTTTGTCGGTTTTTTCAATCTCGCTTATAAATTTCATATTGATTATACCCTTAATTCTTTTGTCCGAAAAAAAAGTGCCGTTATGGCACTTTTTCTAAGCTGACATTTAATCATAGTCCATATAGTCTTGATATTCTTCTTTTCTCGCCATAGCTTTGACTCGAACGTCTTTCATCAGTTCCTGAATAGTATCGGCCTCCTCTTCGGCGAGTATCTCTTCCTCTTCCATCGTGGCTAAAGTGGTTTTGATAAGTTCATATAATCTTTTATACTCATCAGTGCTCCTGCCGTTTGTTTTTCTCTCTAAGTTTGCCAGAGTCACAGCAGTATCATAAGCCGCTTTCGCTTCATCATACTTGACGAACTTACCGCTCTTTTCCTCCTCATAATCCACATATTGCTTTTGCAGCTCCAAAAATTCCGTACGGATTTCTAAGCCTGTCTTATAAGCTCTTGTGCTGGATTCAATCCTGCTGGGCACAGTGATAACTGCGATGCGCTCTTCGAGAAGTTTGTTAGACTCCAAAGCTTTATCCGTTGTACCTTGGCTGATATGACTTAATATAACATCATTCTTAGATTTTTCGACTACCGGATACGGCAGATCCAAGCATTTTCTTTGCACTTTGTTGCTCTCATCTATTATAGAACGAAGCTCCATAATGTTTTGGTAGAACGAAAGAGCTTCATTAGACATGATTACATTACCGACATAGCTTAAATCCTTTTTACCGATAATTACGGCATAATCTGTGCTGTTGTTTGCTTTGGTGATAAGTTTTTCGGTATCTACGATATCCGAAAGTTCCTTCTTATATTCATCCACCTTGCCGTCAAGGGTGCTTGAGCGAGGTCTTAACCCTTCAGCGGAAGCCACGGTAGCATTTGCTTCGCTCAACGTTTCCCTGATTACAATGAGTTCATCCAAATATGAGATCATCGTGTTATAGTATTCTTTATTTGATGCAATTTTCTTCGAAAAGGCTTCTTTATGCTCTTCCAGTCCGTTTGGAAGCGGGATGGAATCGAACTCGTTCGCAATTGATTCAATTTTTGTTTCATACGGGATCAGAGATTCTTTTAGATCCAAAAGAGATAAATCAGAATTATAGGCACTGTCTAAATCTTCACTGAAACCAAGATTATCTTCAACAACCTTGTTTATTCTATTTATGATTTTCTGTAATTCTTCGGCTTTTACTTTAACCGCATCCATACCTAAGGACGCAGGCGATTCCTTCTGCAAAGTCCAAAAATATGTTGTGTTCAGCTTATCAAGCTGCTCTTCCATAACGGGAGAATTGCTCAAAATCTGGTTATACACGGAAAGACCGGATTCCAAATCGCCGACTCCGACAGCCATATCGCCGTCAAGCTTTATGTCATAATCTGAAATACCGATTTTCAGCTCGTCGATTTTTTCGGTGTAATAGCCCATATCAAGATATATATTCGTTCCGCAAAAAGCCAAAACTGCGACCACGAGCATCGATATGAAAAGGAATCTAACAAATCCTTTAACAGGAAGAATATCAGATTTTGATACATCGTGCTGTTTGTTCAACGCTGCATCTCTTTTTGCTATCGCTGCATCGATTCTTTTCTTAGCATTCTTCTGGAACAAATATTCCGATTTTTCCTGTGGTGTCATAGCTAGGATTGCGAGTTTTTCGTGCATTCTATACTCGGCATCGTATGCCTTTTGTGCTCTTTTCTTTTCAGCATCGAGAACTTTTTGCTCTTTTTCCGCCTGCTTAGCTGCGTACTCCTGTTCTTTTTGCCGGAATGCTTCTTCGGCTTTCTTTTGACGATATATAGCTTTCTTTTGAGGAGAAAGTGCGCTATAGGCTCTCTTCTCCGCTTTAGCACGCTGCTTATTCCTTTTGATATTCGCTTTATTTCTATTAGCGACAATTTTTTTCTTTCTATTTATTTTTGCGCTTTCTCTTTTTGCCTCGGTTTCAATCTTCTTTATGATAAGATTAAGCTCATGGCGATTGTTTATCTCGCCATATTCTGTCATAACGTCTTCCCAGAAATCTATATCGGATTCAAAAATATCAGCAGAGTTATCTGATATTTGAGTATCTTCGATTCCATTGACGTTTGTTTTATCGTCGATTTTTTTTGCCATTATTCTGTCTCCAAAGAATTTAATTTTATTATGAAAGCCTAGGCTTTCAACAAATTCTAAAATATTTTAACACTAATCGTTGTTTTTTTCAATTGTATGACGGAATTTGATGTGAACGAATGGAAAACAATGTATAAAAAAGTAAACTATAAATTTCCTTATAATCAGATTAAATCATCCAATCAGGACGCATATGGATATCAAGGTACAAAAGTTTTTCTGTATATTCCGGCTTTTCACTTTTAAACTCATCCAAAATTCCCTTTGTTCCGCAAATATATTCAATATCCAATTTTTTGACTTCGGATATTCTTTCCGCAATATCAAGGCCATTGATTAAATCCTGAAGTGTTGTGTCGTCTGCAACGTTCGAGTTTAAAATGAGCTTGGTTATTTTCAGTTTGGATGTATGTTCAATACTGTCCATCATCTGTATCGTTGCCTCTGTTGTTTCTTGCAAAGGTCTGCATGTATTAATCACAAAAAAAACATCTATTTCGTCCCTGATCTTATCCATATCCCGAGCCAAAAAGCCCATCGCTTTTGCACCGGCAGGATCACCGCCGCAATCCATCACGACATGCTTTTTTGTTGAAAGCACCGAATAGACTCGAGGGGACAAGGTCGGAAGATCCACACCGGTATTCGCAAAAGTGGGGCTTATGACTTCGATACCGAGTTCTTCAAGTGTTTTTGTATGCTCTGAAGACCGAAAATAAGGATTTACGATATCCATATCTATAAGAAGGACTTCCCCACCCTTCTTGCGAATCTTCTTCGCGATATTCAAGGATATTTCGGTTTTCCCGCTTCCGTAATTGCCCATAAAGACATTTATTCGTTTCATGCCATTCTCCGGTTCATTGAAATTTATTCTAGAGTCTAAATATACTTGATAAGCATTTGTTCGTCAAACATTTTGAGTTTTTCTCATTGATTTAGCTCTGGACTAACACATAGCATTATGCTATAATCCCACAGTGATTTATATTGATAAATCGGAATAGAGGATTTTAGATGAGTATTTGGGTAATAGTACTTTTTATCGTTGGATTTGCTTTGATTATAAAAGGCGGAGATTGGTTTGTAGAAGCTGCGGTCTGGATTGCGGAAGTGACGCACATACCGAAGATTCTGATAGGCGCGACGATAGTTTCGCTTGCAACAACTCTGCCTGAACTCTTTGTCTCGCTTTTTGCAGTAATTGACGGCTCGGCAGGTCTTGGAATAGGGAATGCTATCGGATCGATAATATGCAATACAGGGCTTATATTATCGATTGCTCTTATAGTAAAACCGCCGAAAATTGAAAGAAAACTTTTTTTAGGCAAGGGTTTGATTCTTGTCATTTCGGTAGTGACTTTAACTGCTGTTGCCTGGGATAGAGTTATTACGCCATTTGAAAGTCTGTATCTTTTTGTGATTTTAGCAGCTTTTATTTTCTATAACATACGAGGAGTAAAAAAGGCCAAGAAGGCGGACCAAGAGGAAATATTTGAGGATCAGGTTGAAATCCGCCATATAGATACTTCGAAAAAATCAGTCATTGTGAATATCGCAAAATTTATTGTCGGAGCCGCAGGAATAATCATAGGTGCGAACTTGCTGGTCGATAACGGAATTATTATCGCAGGGTATTTAGGTGTTAGCGAAAGTATAATAGGTTTAACCGTGGTTGCGCTCGGCACATCTCTTCCGGAACTCGTAACAACGATTACATCCTTGGTGAAAAAACACGGTGCGATGGGTGTCGGAAATATATTAGGAGCCAATATTCTTAATATCGTGCTCGTCTTGAGCACTTGCGCGGTTTCGTCGAAAAGCGGGCTTGCTATTCCGATAGAGAGAATTTTCGGTAGTGTAAATATACCTAGAACGCTTTATATCGATGTACCTGTTGTTGCATTAATGTTGGCTGTGCTGGTTTTGCCTGTTTTGTTTTCGAAAGCGGGTAAGCTGAAAAGAATACAAGGGATTTTATTGTTAGTGGTCTATCTAGGGTTTTTGGGATTTATCGCAATTAATATTATTTAGAATATAATTACAAATATTGAGATTATATAATAATTGTATTGAGATTGAAATATGGACCTCAATACAATTTTTTATTCGCCGTATTTTTCGAGTATATATTCTTTAAAAGTAGAAAATTCCTTTTCCAGACTTTTTTCGAGGTTAACATTCTTTTTATGTTTGAAAGAACGCACTCGGCCGCCATCCTTTTCGTCCGCTTCACCAATTTGAATCAAATCCAACAAGCTTATAGACAAACCTTCACATATGGCAGTCATCGTATCCATGGTAGGACTCTTTGCGCCTTGCTCAATATAGGATAGGGTAGACTGAGCTATACCCGATTTTTTGGATAGAGCACCTTGTGAGAGCCCTGCTCTTTCTCTAGCTTTTTTGATTTTCTCTCCAATTTGACCAAAACTCATGTCTAAACCTCCGGATTTTAAAGGATATCACTATAGTTATTAATCTATCGACAAAAATCGACAAATTATCAAGAGAGTGATTGACTACCAATCGTTAAAGTGATAACATTTAATCGATATAGTGATTGTATCACAAAACTCACTCGTTGAAAAGAGGTTTTTTTAAAATATGGCACATTATTTGAACAAAGATGAAGAAATTGCCTGTGACTGCTGTGGAATGAAGATATTGAACGGTGATTTAATATACGATACCGGCGAGAACTCTATCCATGATGAATGTTTTTATGATTACTTAAGAGAATATGTAATCGAATTAGGATGGAGGCATATTATCTATGGTGTCGAAGAGATGTAAGCAATTTTCTGAATTAATTTCAGAGGATTCTCATAAAAATACTTATAGGAGAATTTACAAATGAAGACAAAAGAAGAATATGTTTTGTTTTTGCTTAAGAACTACAGAGCAATAAACGACGACGAGGAAAAGTGTACATCCAGTTTCGTACCGATTCATGGATTGGTGAGGGACCTGCAGCATGTGGATAAGGCCTTGGATGCGCTTGACAATTACTCAAAAAAAATAATAAAAGATATCTATTTTGATGGAATGTCATGGCTGGATGCTGCAGAAAAAAACTATGTAAGCCATTCAACGATATCTAGGGCGAGAAAAAAGGCTTTGCGGATGATAATAAACTATTTTGAAAGCAATTGTGTTTAGAATTTATTATTAGGAGATATGATATGTTTTGGTTGGGATTAGGAATAGGTGTAGTGATTACTTTTCTTTTGATATTTATCTTCGCAGCATTAAAAATTTCCAAACAATGATCTTCCAAACATATTAAAAATTAAAACACCTTGAATCAGCATATATAATACTAAGGAGTGATGAATATGCTTTTTGCGGAATTTATATCGGATAAAATCTATATTCTAGTACCTTTCTTATATATAATCGGGATTATTTTGAAAAAGACACCGCATATTAAGAATTGGATCATACCATGGGTGTTGCTGGTTGTTGGAATGCTTGGAGGGTTCATACTGACGAGAACCTTTAATGGAAGCATACAAGGAGCAATCGCAGCGGGAATATGTGTGTTCGGTAACCAACTGTATAAACAGACATTCGTTAAAAGAAATATTGACAATAAGAACTAAATTTGAACATTTGCTCTTCAATAGTATTATTTGATGCGAAATATGCAAGAATAAAGGTGAATATGATTTTCTTGGGGTGAAGTATGCTTATTAGAATTTTGATTATTATACTATTACTTGCTATTTTGTTGCTCGTATATTTAATATATGCTGAAAATATCTTTAAGAAGATGAATACACCTGAACTGATTGAAGAAGAGAGGGGCTATCCGACAAAAAGCCAAATAACCGGAACAACCACAACAAGTGATGTGGTTGTTACAATCCAACAGGAATTCGCAAGATTGATGTCTAGTTTATACATCTGTACGGGTATCAGAGAATTGAACCCGCATGGCAGAGCAGAGAGTATTACAAGCGAGCCGAAAAGAACTCCATCTCCGATATGGTGCAGCCCCAAGAGCAAAGATGACGTGATAACGATTAAAGGCGTCAAGACGAATTTTATTGCTGCAATACCGAGAATCTCCTTTTTATAGTTTGAAATTTTGCTGAACCGCATGCTGTACCCAATCGCAGTGATCAAGAAGAGCGAGGAAATCGGTATCAGAGCGGAATTCAGGGGCGCTATAAACGCCGGTCTTTTAACTCCGGTCAGGTTTAAAACAAGGCCGATAATTATACAGCCGAAATATATCACTATTATAGGATCTTTTATCAGCCTGATATACCATTTGCTGTCCGTCTGTTTTCCAACATCCGAAAACGATTTGGCTGCGGGGAAAAGTACGGTAGCGTAGTAGGGCAGCTCAAAAATTCTGTAAAGCCCACAGAAAGCAAACCCCAACTCTCCGAAAAAAGCGAAACAGATAAGCGAGCCGATAGTGCCGATATTCGATGAAGAACCACAGCTGAACATTGAACCCTTCTGCTGTCTTGAGTGTTTGAAAATCTTTCCCAAAACAAGCGCGGACACCGAACCCAAAACGAGAGCGCCGAGACCGATAAAAGGCACTGCGACTATTGAGATATTCCTGATATCGACTATCCAAAAAGCGCTCATCGACAAAAAGGGACCAAGACCCAAAAAAGCGATGTTTCTGAAAAAAAATACGGTCTTTTCGATCTTTTTTCGGATCGTCTCAGATTTGGATTTCGTTACTTTGTATACTATCTGTCCGAGAGTTAGACCGCCGATTATAACGATTAGTGAAAATATCAGTCTGCCCATAAATATCCTTTTCGGCTTGAGTTTGATGAAAATGCAATTGCCGATAAACACTATAACATAATTGCGATATGTGTTCAACAAGGTAAAATCCGCTATATTCGTTGACAAACTATCAAGATTTGGTATACTAAATCAAAAGTTGAGATTTTGAATCAAATTTGAAAGAGGGCATATAAGATATGGTGAAGAACAAGAAGACGATGGAACGAATTGTTGCTCTATGTAAGAACAGAGGATTTGTGTTTCCAGGTTCGGATATTTACGGCGGACTTGCAAACACGTGGGATTACGGACCGCTCGGTGTTGAATTAAAGAACAATGTAAAGCAGGCATGGTGGAAAAAGTTTATTAAGGAATGCCCATATAATGTGGGTTTGGATTCCGCAATACTGATGAACCCCGAAACGTGGGTTGCCTCCGGTCATGTGGGAGGTTTTTCAGATCCTCTTATGGACTGTAAGGATTGTAAATCGCGCTTTCGTGCTGATCAGATGATCGAGGAATATGCGAAAAAAAAGAATATAGATATCGACGTGAACGGAATCTCCGATAAAGAGATGGAGGATTTCATTTTGAAAAAGGAGATTGCATGTCCGACATGCGGTAAAAGAAACTTCACTTCGATAAGAAAATTCAACCTCATGTTTAAGACCTTCCAAGGTGTTACCGAAGACAGTACAAACGAGATATTCCTTCGCCCCGAAACAGCGCAAGGTATTTTTGTAAATTTTAAGAATGTACAGCGATCCATGAGAAAGAAACTTCCGTTTGGAATCGGACAAATCGGTAAGTCATTCAGAAACGAAATCACACCGGGGAACTTTACTTTCAGAACTAGGGAATTTGAGCAAATGGAGCTCGAATTTTTCTGCAGACCCGAGGAGGAGATGGAGTGGTTTAACTATTGGAAGGACTTCTGTAAAAATTGGATTCTATCACTCGGTATAGACGAGGAAAACATGAAGCTTCGTGATCATTCGGACGATGAACTGTCTCATTATTCAAATGCAACTACTGATATCGAATACCGCTTCCCGTTTGGATGGGGCGAGCTTTGGGGAATCGCGGATAGAACTGATTTTGACCTAAAACAGCATATCGAACATTCCGGCGAAAATCTTGAGTATCAGGACCAGCAGACAGGCGAGAGCTTTGTGCCTTATTGTATTGAACCTTCGCTTGGAGCGGACAGAGTGACTTTGGCGTTTATATGTGAAGCGTATGACGAAGAGGAGCTTGAGAATGGCGACAAAAGAACGGTTATGAGATTTTCCAACGCTCTTGCACCGTTTAAAGCGGCGATACTGCCTCTTCAAAAGAAACTTTCCGATAAGGCGGATGAGATATATTCGATGCTTTTAAAAGACCACAATGTGGACTATGACGTAACCGGTAGTATTGGTAAAAGATATAGAAGACAGGACGAGATTGGAACTCCATATTGTATAACGGTGGATTTCGATACACTGGAAGACAACACTGTTACAGTAAGGGAGCGTGACAGTATGGAACAAATTAGATTGAGTATTGATGAGCTGAACAGTTTCATTACTGAAAAATGCAGATTCTAAATTGAATAATTATAGTTCGAGCACCCGAATAAAATATTTTGGGTGCTTTTTATTTTTCTTCAAATGGTTCTATATGGACGATTACACCTTGTATATTATAAGAGGACTTAATCAGAGCTTCTTTTACTTTTCCGGAAAGAGCATGGCTTTTCTCTACACTCATATTTTTTTCGACCAGCATATGCAGATCGATATATCTGGAAGCGCCGACACGACGGATATTTACCTTGTGAAATTCTTTTATTTCGGGATTTTCAGCTTTCTGCACTTCTAAAAGAGGAGATATATCCACATCATCGCGCTTTTCCATAAACTCATCGATGCAACCGGATATTATATCATAAGCCGCTTTTGCTAAGAAAACACTTACAAGAATAGTGGCTATTTGATCTAGGTATTTTAGATTCTGGAATATTTTTGAAAAAACAACAGCCAGAGCTACGGGAAGCGAGCTTATCGCATCGCTTCGGTGATGCCATGCGTTTGCGACAAGTGCTCTGCTTTCGGTTTTTTTGCTTGCTGCGATACCATATCTAAACAAAATCTCTTTCACAAAAATCGAGAATACAGCGACTCCGAAAGTGACCCAGCTCATTGGAACCGGCTCATAGTTAATGATGCCGAGAATCGCGTTGTAGCACATTACGACAGCAACACCGCCGAGGAAGAAACCGATAAACATCGTTACGAAGGTTTCGATTCTGCCGTGTCCGTATGGGTATTCTTCATCCGGCTCTTGGCTCCAAAACTTTACTCCGAAAAGAACAGCAGCGTCTGTGACAAGATCTGAAAAGCTGTGAACTCCGTCTGCGATAAGCGAGGAACTCCTAAAGATATAACCTCCTGCAATCTTGATGCCGGCAAGAAAAATGTTTATTACTGCCCCAACGATAGTGACTTTTTTGATTTTTGAACTCGCTTTTTTCTCCATTTTGTAAAAACCCGATTTTTCTATACTTAGAATTCTATTTCTCATAAATAATATTTATTCAAAAAGTTTACATTCTTATCACCCATGATATTAAATTATAAGTTATAATGCAAGTGAAGGTATACAAATTCTAAAAAACCCTAGTGCAAAGAGGAAATCGTATTATTGTTATAGAATTACTGCTCATAGGGTTACATATAATGAAAGGAACCTCTTGTTTTGGAATGTTGGTTTTGTGAAAAGAACATATCGGACGGCAAGCATGATATTTCTTTGGAATTCGAAAGATATAATTATGCTGACAAAATAGCACAGCAAAAAGGAGAACAGCCGGACAAGATTAAACACACACTTGTAGTACCTCGATGTGAAAGATGTTATATGTCGCACAAAAAACATAATTATATTTCGCTGTTTTCATTAATACCATTTACTATAATGGCTTTCTCTCTGTTTATGCTTTTTAGAGATGTGAATGACATACTGGTTTTTGTCATTATGGCGATTTCCTTGTTGGGGTTTGGTGTTGTTGTCGCTTTAAGAAGTGTTTTCTTGAAAAGACGGGGTGTAAAAGCACTTGTTCAGATGGAGATGCAAAACGAAGATATAAGGGCCATGCTTGCAAATGGCTGGTACAGAGGTTAGTGAATTTTAGGTGGGAGGAAATATTATGACCTGTTGGTTCTGTGGAGTCGAAGAAGAAGCTGAAGGAAAAGCTTATGAAGTCGAGATGTATGGGGATGTTATGCAAAACCCTGCAGACACTGAAGAAGCGGTATCGTTTAATAAGAAGCTTGTAGTTGTACCGAGATGTGCAAGCTGCAAACACCGTCAGGCGAAGGCGAAAAGAGCGAATATATTTGCGGTAATCTCTCTTGTTCTGGCGATTACAGCAGGAATCTTCGGAGTTTTAAAAGTGGTTGACGGTTATATATGGGGAATCGCTTTAGGGTTTTTCGCTGCTATGATTATCGAGTTTTTAACGATAAGACATCACGCAATGAAGGGCATTAAATCCGAGGCTGCGGCAAGAAAGAAAAACGAAGAGGTTTGCGAGTTTCTTTCACGCGGCTATGAATTTGGAAGAGCTCCGAAACAACATAAAGTAGCAGAGACTATAATCGAAGAGGATTAGCATACTATATATTGTGAACAAGTGTTTGGATGCATTGACTTAGAATGTTTTTTTGTGTTATTCTAATATCCGAGTGCTTAAGCGTGGCACGACTAATTAGCTTGCTTTAAGGAGATGAAAGGTTTGGCAAAAGTTGAAATAAAGACTGACGTATGTAAAGGCTGCGGACTTTGTACGGCTGTTTGTCCGAAGAAAATTGTTGTTTTATCAAAGGATAAAATAAACTCTAAAGGATATTCACCGGTCGAGATTACGGATATGGAGCAGTGCATCGGGTGTGCATCATGTGCAAAGATGTGTCCGGATGCGGTATTAAGCGTATATAAGTAGATAATAATATAGGTGACTAATATGACAAAAGTTTTGATGAAAGGGAACGAGGCGATTTCCGAGGCTGCGATAAAAGCAGGATGCAGATATTTTTTCGGTTATCCCATAACGCCTCAAAATCAAATTCCGGAATATATGTCGAGAAGGATGCCGGAAGTCGGGGGAACGTTCATTCAAGCGGAATCTGAGATTTCCGCTATAAACATGGTTTACGGTGCTTCCGGAGCAGGAGCGAGAGTAATGACATCATCCTCTTCTCCGGGGATTAGCTTAAAGCAGGAGGGGATATCTTATATCGCTTGTGCAAAGCTGCCGTGTGTTATCGTGAATATCGTTCGAAGCGGACCAGGTCTCGGCGGGATATTGCCTTCGCAGGCGGACTATTTCCAAGCCGTAAAAGGCGGCGGACATGGAGACTATCGCCTGATAGTATATGCACCTTCATCTGTACAGGAAGCAGCTGACTTGGTTATGGAAAGTTTTGAAGTTTCCGATTTTTATCGCGTACCCGTCATGATACTGGGTGATGGAATGATAGGACAGATGATGGAACCTGTCGAATTCAAAACTCCGAAGAAAAGAGATCTTCCAAAGAAAGATTGGGCAGCTACAGGATGGGATGGAAAAAGAGAACAAGCTCTTATCAACTCATTATATATTGTAGCAAATGAGATGCAGGACTTTTGTTTTGGGTTGGATGACATATATCAAGAGATTGCAGAAAAAGAGACTCTATATGAAGAATACATGATGGACGATGCGGATATATGCATTGTTGCCTATGGTACAACCGCACGTATTGTTAAAAACGCCATTGCTTCAGCGAGAGAAGCGGGAATCAAAGCAGGACTCATTCGTCCTATAACTCTTTGGCCCTATCCAAGCGAGGTAATAAGTAATGCTGCTTCAAAAGTTGACGCTTTCCTTACCGTTGAAATGAGCATGGGACAGATGGTAGAGGATGTCAGACTTGCGGTAAACGGCAAAAAGCCTGTACACTTCTTCGGAACAACAGGCGGAGTTATCCCAACACCTGATCAGGTTTTGGAGGAACTAAAAAAGATTAAGGAGGGGAAATAGTATGAAAGCTGTATTTGAAAAACCGAAGATGCTCAATTCGGACAAAATGCATTATTGCCCCGGCTGTACACACGGAATATCACATAGACTGGTTGCGGAGATTATTGAAGAATTGGACATGCAGGACAAAGCGGTCGGTATCGCTCCTGTAGGATGTTCAGTGTTTGCATATAAATATTTTGAATGTGATATGTATGAAGCGGCGCACGGAAGAGCTCCGGCTGTTGCAACGGGAGCGAAAAGGGTTCATCCTGACAATCTCGTTTTTACTTATCAAGGAGATGGAGATTTGGCTTCTATCGGAACGGCGGAGATTGTTCATGCGGCAGCAAGAGGCGAGAACATAACTGCCATATTCATAAATAACGCAATATACGGAATGACAGGCGGCCAGATGGCGCCGACTACTCTTGTGGGTCAGATGAGTACAACATCGCCATACGGTAGAGATGCTTCAAATTGCGGTTATCCGGTAAAAATGTCAGAGATGCTGGCGACTTTGGACGGTGCTGCGTATATCGAGCGAGTTTCTCTTCATGATATCCCAAACATAAACAAAGCAAAAAAAGCTATTCGAAAAGCCTTTCAGACGCAGATTGACAAAAAAGGATTTTCGATGGTCGAGCTGCTTTCGACTTGCCCGACAAACTGGGGCATGACTCCGCTGGAATCAATCGATTGGCTCCGTGAGAATATGATACCGTATTATCCTTTAGGTGTTTTCAAGGAGGTTGAATAATATGACCCAGAGAATTATCTGCTCCGGTTTCGGAGGCCAGGGTGTTATGCTGATAGGTCAAGTCATGGCATATGCCGGTATGATCGAAGACAAAGAGGTTTCGTGGCTGCCTTCATACGGACCGGAAATGCGCGGTGGAACAGCGAATTGTAACGTTATCATATCGGATGAGCCTGTGGGCGCACCGACTGTGAACGATGCGGATGTTGTTATAGTTATGAACAAGCCTTCATTGGACAGGTTTGAAAAATCTGTTGTTCCGAAGGGCAGTCTCTTCATAAACTCGAGTTTAATCGATAAAAAATCCGATCGTGACGATATAGATGTATACTATGTTCCCGCAAACGAAATAGGTGCAAAGCTTGGGAACCCAAAGGTTGCGAATGTAGTTATTCTCGGAGCATATCTAGAAAAATGCGGAGTTATAAAACAGGAAAGTATTATCGAAGGGCTGAAAAAAGTTCTTGGGGAGAAAAAGGCGAAATTTATTCCTCTCAATAAGCAAGCTGTTGAAGAAGGGTCGAAAAGCGTTAAATAGAAGCAAATTAAAAGTTCGTTTTTGATGAACAAAGGCGGGCTTTGCTGCGAAGACGGAAAAATTGAGATCAGGACGAAAAATTCTTAATTATAAGAAGGTTTTTCACTTGAATATATCTTTAATATATGTGTTGACATTGGATATACCATGTGGTAAATTATATTGGTGACTAAAAGAGGGCGAAGAGCCTTTTTTTCGTGGTCAGATATCTTGGAGGTGCGAAAGAAATGCGTGTTAAAGTGACATTGGCTTGCACAGAATGCAAACAGAGAAATTACGATACTAAGAAAAACAAAAAGAACGATCCCGACAGAATTGAAATGAGCAAGTATTGTAGATTTTGCAAAAAGCATACTATGCATAAGGAAACAAAATAGTTTATTTTGTGAGAAGTTGTTTGGCGGGAAAAATTCTCGGTTGATTGGAAAAAACTGATTTTATATGTTTGATAAATGTATAAAGGCAGGCTTAATAAACGTTTAGGATGTGTAGAAAATGGCAAAAACAAAATTGTTAGGTAGCGACAGAGATAAGAAGGTTAAAGAACAGCAAAAGGCTGCGAAAAAGGCAAATAAAAAGCCGAGGCGCAGTATTGGCAGATTCTTTAAGGATATTATTGGTGAACTGAAACAGGTTACATGGCCGACCTGGAAACAGCTTATGGTTACGACCGGTGCTGTTTTGGTTTTCATTATGATAATGGCAGTCATAGTTGGATTGTTTGACTTTGGACTTGGAAGACTGCTGAACTGGATGGTCAACTAAATTATAAAAATAGTTAAAGGAGGCGTAAAGTGTTTAACAGTCCTTTTTTTCGATATGAAAAAGGGTGTTGAATGCCGATGTGTATGGCGGATGAAAAAAAGTCAGGCACCCCAGCCGAAGAAGAAAATAAAA